>ULWN01028684.1_pt1 | contig 11163 bp, 10 predicted proteins | sample 1960371 | NCBI WGS metagenome assembly ULWN01 (sample SAMEA4835813, study PRJEB28245) | human gut metagenome | biome: gut microbiome; material: fecal sample | place: Denmark | collected 2008 | reverse complement strand
GCGAAGATCCTCTGTGTAATTGTCGGCATTTCATTTTCACTCATGCTGGTTGCCATTTTCTTTTCCACCGCCTGGCGAGTCCTGACGTTATCGGGACTGGTGGGGTGAAAGAGAGATGAGCCGTGTTCTGTGTGTGGTGATTATTGTCCTGGCGGGTGGCTGTGGTGCGCTGTGGCTGGCAACAGACCATTACCGCGATAACGCCATCACCTACAAAGCGCAGCGCGATAAAAAAGCCAGAGAGCTGGAGCTGGCAAACGCCACCATTACTGATATGCAGGTGCGCCAGCGCGATGTTGCTGCGCTCGATGCAAAATACTCGAGGGAATTAGCCGATGCGAGAGCTGAAAATGAAACTCTGCGTGCTGATGTTGCTGCTGGTCGTAAGCGCCTGCGGATCAACGCCACCTGCTCCGGTACCGTGCGTGAAGCCACCGGCACCTCCGGCATGGATAATGCAACCGGCCCCCGACTGGCAGACACCGCTGAACGGGATTATTTCACCCTCAGAGAGCGGTTGATGACGATGCAGAAGCAGCTGGAAGGGGCACAGGAATATATCAGCACTCAGTGCCTGAAATAAGTTTTGCTGATGCGCCGTATCGTCGCAGTATTCCCGCATTAACAGAGACCTCAGCCAGACACTGGACCTCCTGCGCGAGTGTGTGGGGATAATCAAAAACGATGCACACCGGGCTTTCCACGTTTTCAGGTAACGTGAGCGTTTTCCCGCATGGCCGCCTGTCCGGTGCGGTGGTGGAAGAAACCGGATAAAACAACCATATTGTGTAAATATCAATCAAACAAGACGCTGCTGTGTGAATTCTGAAAAATCACAGCGGTCATTATGCGTCAGTTTTTAACAGAGGACGTCAGAAAGTGACATGGCAAAGCTGGACTGGAAAAAACTGGAGCAGGCATTCCGACGCGAACATGCCAGAACTGGCATAAAACTTCAGGACTGGTGTCGACAGAACAATATCTGCTATGGCACGGCTCGTCGGTACATAAAACTGCGCAAAAACTCCCCCAAAAATACAGAGGAAAGTGCGCAGAAAAATGCGCAAAAAAGTGCGCAAATTGACACTCAAAAAAGCGCACAAAAAAATGCGCATGGAGCTGATGACGAGTCCAGTAATGACGAGTCTTACGGCGATGATGGCAGTGATGAAAAATGCGCAAAAAACTGCGCAAATTCGGCAGAAACGAAACGCAACAGCAGATCGGGTAATCCTCACCCCGTTGCCCGGTTTAGCGACCGTAACACCCACGCCGTGAGACACCGTGGATATGCGAAGTATCTTGAGGCAGATAACCTCATGGATGATGCGTCCGATATGGTGCTGTTCGATGAACTGGTGTTCACCCGGGCCCGCGCACTTTCAGTAACAGGAACACTGAAAAAAATGTTCGCCGACCTGAAAGAGGCGGCTGACGTGGAAACCCGTGTTGCCCTGTACGACAAAATACTCAAAGCAGAACAGGCCCTTGACCGGAATATTGCCCGTATCGAGTCAATTGAACGCTCATTGCTGACGCTGGACGTTCTGGCGGAAACAGCACCAAAACTTCGTGCTGACCGGGAAAGAATCAACGCCGCCAGAGATAAACTCAGAGCGGAAACCGATATTCTGACCAGCCAGCGCCGGGGGGTTATTACGCCAGTCAGTGACATCGTGTCATCGCTGCATGAAATGAGTAATTCGGGGAGACTGGATGACATTCCGGAAGAATGAACCGCGATGTGATGAACCGTCAGAAATGACCGGGACCGAACAACGTCTGTTCATCATGACTAAACTGAGCAATCCCTGGTGGCGGCTCAATCATCTCTACAAAATACAGAACGAAAAAGGTGAGCTGGTCACCTTCAGAATGCGACCGGCGCAGCGCCAGTTGTTCCGGAGCATGCACAATAAAAATATTATCCTGAAAGCACGCCAGCTGGGGTTTTCCACGGCCATTGATATTTATCTTCTCGACCAGGCATTATTCATACCGCATCTCAAATGCGGGATTGTCGCTCAGGATAAACAGGCTGCCAGTGAAATTTTCCGCACAAAAATTGCTGTACCGTTTGATCATCTCCCTGACTGGCTGAGAGCCTCATTCACCATCGTTGAACGTCGTAGCGGAGCCAGCGGTGGCTATATCCTGTTTGGTCACGGCTCGAGTATCCAGGTGGCAACCTCATTCCGTTCAGGTACGGTGCAGCGCCTGCATATCTCAGAGCACGGCAAAATTTGCGCAAAATATCCGGCTAAGGCGAAAGAACTGCGAACCGGTACACTTAATGCCGTCTCTGATGAGTGCATTATCTTTGATGAATCCACTGCTGAAGGTGTGGGTGGCGATTTTTACGAGATGAGTAACCGGGCACAGGAAATCACTGCATCAGGGCTGGCGCTGACGCCACAGGATTATAAATTCCATTTTTACGCCTGGTGGCAGGATCTCAAATACAGCGCCAGAGTGCCGGAAAGCGGACTTAAGCTGTCACGGGAAAAAACAGCGTATTTTTCTGCGGTTGAAAAAGCAATGAACATCACGCTTACCGATGAGCAGAAACACTGGTACATCTGCAAGGAAACTGAACAGCGTGAGGAAATGAAGCAGGAATTTCCCTCAACGCCACAGGAGGCGTTTCTGACGTCAGGACGACGGGTGTTCAGTGCGGAAAGCACGCTGCAGGCAGAGTCATTCTGTTCGCCACCGCTGATTGTTTATGACATTGAACCGGTTACAGGAACGAAGACCAAGGCGCAGTCTCTGCGTGACGGGAATAAAGCCGAACAGCACCGGACGCTGATGAATTATCTGCTGGTCTGGGAGCTGCCGGATCCGGATGAAGAGTATGTATGCGGAGCAGATACCGCTGAGGGGCTGGAGCACGGAGACCGCTCATCGCTGGATATCATCAGATGCAGTAATGGTGAGCAGGTGGCTCACTGGTTTGGTCATCTCGATGCGGAGCTTTTCGCTCATCTCATTGCGCAGGTCTGCCGTATGTACAACAACGCGTTTGTGGGGCCGGAGCGTAACAATCACGGACATGCCGTTATCCTGAAACTCAGGGAACTCTATCCGACGCGTTATATCTACAACGAACAGCACCTTGACCAGGCATATGACGACGATACGCCCCGTCTTGGCTGGCTGACAACCCGCCAGAGTAAACCGGTCCTGACAGAGGGAATGAAAACGCTGCTGAATAACGGCCTGTCGGGGATCCGCTGGTCGGGCACATTATCAGAAATGAACACCTACGTTTATGACGCGAAAGGCTCCATGAATGCACAGGAAGGCTGTTTTGATGATCAGCTTATGAGCTACATGATTGCCCAGGAGATGCGCGCCAGAATGCCGGTGAGGGTAAAACAGAAAACGGATAAACGCAGAACCACACACTGGATGGCTCACTGATGAAAAATGAAACTAATACCATGGCGACGAAAAACGACAACGGAGCCACGCCGCGTTTTTCTCAGCGCCAGTTACAGGCGCTTTGTTCTGATATTGACAGTCAGCCTAAATGGCGCGATGCCGCAAACAAGGCCTGTGCGTATTACGATGGTGACCAGTTGCCACTGGAAGTTCTCCAGGTGTTGAAAGATCGCGGTCAGCCGATGACCATCCATAACCTCATCGCGCCTACCGTTGATGGTGTTCTGGGTATGGAGGCCAAAACGCGGACTGATCTGTTGGTGATATCAGATGATCCTGATGATGAAACAGAAAAACTGGCTGAAGCTATTAATGCTGAATTTGCCGATGCTTGCCGCCTTGGAAATATGAATAAAGCCCGTTCTGATGCCTATGCGGAACAAATCAAAGCGGGGCTCAGCTGGGTGGAGGTCAGACGGAACAGCGATCCGTTCGGGCCTGAGTTTAAGGTGTCTACTGTCAGCCGGAATGAAGTGTTCTGGGACTGGCTCAGCCGGGAGGCTGATTTAAGTGACTGCCGCTGGCTGATGCGCCGCCGCTGGATGGATACCGATGAGGCAAAAGCCACATTTCCGGGAATGGCTCAGGTTATCGATTATGCCATTGATGACTGGCGTGGTTTTGTCGATACCACGGTTACTGAAGGCCAGCCCAGTCCGTTGATGAGTGCATGGGAAGAGTATCAGTCATGGGATCGACAGCAGAACGAATGGCTTCAGCGTGAACGCCGTCGTGTGCTGCTTCAGGTGGTTTATTACCGTACATTCGAGCGTCTTCCGGTGATTGAACTCAGTAATGGACGGGTGGTGGCCTTTGATAAAAATAATCTGATGCATGCGGTGGCTGTGGCATCCGGGCGGGTGCAGGTGAGAGTCGGGCGGGTAAGTCGTATTCGTGAAGCCTGGTTTGTGGGACCGCACTTTATTGTGGATCGCCCCTGCAGTGCGCCGCAGGGGATGTTCCCGCTGGTTCCCTTCTGGGGATACCGGAAGGATAAAACCGGGGAGCCTTACGGGCTGATTTCCCGGGCCATTCCGGCACAGGATGAGGTGAATTTTCGTCGTATAAAACTGACGTGGTTGCTTCAGGCCAAACGCGTGATTATGGACGAGGATGCCACCCAGTTGTCAGACAACGAGCTGATGGAGCAGATCGAGCGTCCGGATGGCATTATTAAACTGAATCCGGCCCGAAAAAATCAGAAAAGCGTTGCTGATGTTTTCCGGGTTGAACAGGATTTTCAGGTTGCCAGCCAGCAGTTTCAGGTCATGCAGGAGTCGGAAAAACTTATCCAGGACACGATGGGGGTTTATTCCGCATTTCTCGGGCAGGATTCAAATGCATCGTCCGGTGTGGCGATCAGCAACCTGGTGGAGCAGGGAGCCACAACCCTTGCCGAAATCAACGATAACTACCAGTTTGCCTGCCAGCAGGTGGGAAGGCTGTTGCTCGCTTATCTTCTTGATGACCTGAAAAAGCGGCGCAATCATGCGGTGGTGATTAATCGCGATGATCGTCAGCGTCGCCAGACCATTGTCCTCAATGCTGAAGGTGATAATGGTGAACTGACCAATGATATTTCAAGGTTAAATACACATATTGCGCTGGCTCCTGTTCAGCAGACACCGGCGTTTAAGGCACAGCTTGCACAGAGAATGTCAGAGGTTATTCAGGGGCTGCCGCCTCAGGTGCAGGCTGTTGTGCTCGATCTGTGGGTTAATCTTCTGGATGTGCCGCAGAAACAGGAATTTGTCGAACGTATTCGTGCGGCGCTGGGGACGCCAAAATCACCGGATGAGATGACTCCGGAAGAGCAGGAAGCGGCAGCACAACAGCAGGCGCTGGAGCAACAGCAGGCAGAACTTCAGATGCGCGAAATGACAGGCCGGGTGGCTAAACTGGAAGCAGAAGCTGCCAGGGCACGCGCGGCTGCGCAACGGGATAATGCTGGCGCACAACGGGATGTCGCCGCGGCACAGGGACAGCGTTATGTGGATGCGCTTAACCAGGCACATACGGCAGAAATCATTACCGGCATACAGAATATGGAACAGGAGCAGGAAGTTCTTCAGCAACAGATGCTGCATACACTACAACAGCGGATGCATGAAATGCCGCTCTGAAAATCCTGAACTTAACGGAACCCCGTCATCGTACGGGGTTTTTTGTTTCCGGAGATAAGCGTTCCGGGAGCGGTGCGCTTATTCGCGGGGGCAGCGATAAGCCTTATTTACTCAACCATTCGGATCTGTCCGATAAACAGACCATGCGGAGTTATTTATGGATTTTGAATTTACGGGTGAAGAAACCCCGGAACAACTGGAAAAAATGCTGGAAGGGCTTGGGGATGTGGATATTGACGGTCACGAACAGGACGGCGTGACAGAGGCCGCCACAGAAAATCATGCGGATGAGGCAGCACAGACACAGACGGGCGATAACACTGCGGCACCGACGCCGGATGCCAGTGCTGAGCAGACGCAGGACGTGAAGGAGCCGGAGGCGAAGGGTGTGCTCACCCGCGATGGTAAACACGTCATTCCCTATGAAGTCCTTGAGGCTGAACGTTCCGGTAAGCAGCGGGCCGAACAGGAAGCCGCACTTCTTCGGGGACAGATAGCCGAAGAAAAACGCCTGGTTGAACTGCTGACGTCTCAGATCCACCAGGCCGGTATGAAACCCGCACCGTTACCGGAAAACGAAAAAATCTCTGATGAGAAGATTGCCCGTATCAGGGAGATGTATCCGGAAATTGGTGACGCGGTGGCTTCGCTCATCCGTAAAAATAACTATCTCCAGTCCCGTGTTCAGCAATCAGCACAGCAGGCAGAAGGTCATGGTGGTGAGGATTTATCACCGGTTCTTGATGCGATGAATGCCGTGCCGGTGCTGAAAACATGGCAGAACTCCGATCCGGATCGCTTCTCGGTTGCCGTATCCATCGACGGGAAGCTCCAGAATGACCCCGCATGGAAAGACAAACCGCTCACTGAACGTTTCGCCGAAGTGGCCCGCCGTACGCAGCTTGCTTTCGGTGAAGCCAGTGAGCCGCCTTCTGATGACAAGGCAGACAACACGGATATCCGGAAAACGGCGGAAGAAAAAGTGAAAGCCGCTGAACGGGAGATGGCAGTGCCTGCTTCCCCGTCAGAGCTTGGCAACACGGCTTCCGTCGGAACCGGTGATAATTTTGAACGGTTACTTGGTGCTTCCCATACCGAAATTGAAGCAGCCATGCGAGGCATGACGGACGCTGAAATTGACGCGATTCTGGAAAAACTCGGGTAACCACTGAAGGAGTACTGACGTAATGACCACAGTAACAACAGCCCAGGCGAATAAGCTGTATCAGGTGGCGCTTTTCACGGCTGCCAACCGCAACCGCTCAATGGTGAATATACTCACTGAACAGCAGGATGCACCAAAAGCAGTTTCGCCTGACAAGAAAAGCACGAAGCAGACCAGTGCCGGTGCACCGGTTGTGCGAATCACGGACCTCAACAAACAGGCCGGTGATGAAGTGACGTTCAGCATCATGCACAAACTCTCTAAACGTCCGACGATGGGGGATGAGCGCGTTGAAGGCCGTGGTGAAGACCTCAGCCATGCTGATTTTTCCCTGAAAATTAATCAGGGCCGTCACCTGGTGGATGCGGGCGGACGTATGAGCCAGCAGCGTACGAAGTTCAACCTGGCATCCTCTGCCAGAACGCTGCTGGGTACGTACTTTAACGACCTGCAGGACCAGTGTGCGATAGTGCATCTTGCCGGTGCCCGTGGTGATTTTGTTGCTGACGACACCATTCTGCCAACGGCAGATCACCCTGAATTCAAAAAAATCATGATCAACGACGTACTGCCGCCGACGTATGACCGTCATTTTTTTGGTGGTGATGCGACGAGTTTTGACGGTATTGATCAGTCAGACCTGTTCACCCTTGGGCTGGTCGATAATCTCTCGCTGTTTATTGACGAGATGGCCCATCCGTTACAGCCGGTGCGTCTGTCCGGAGATGAACTGCATGGCGAAGATCCGTATTACGTCCTGTACGTTACGCCGCGTCAGTGGAATGACTGGTACACCTCCACGTCCGGCAAGGACTGGAACCAGATGATGACGCGTGCCGTGAACCGTTCAAAAGGGTTTAATCATCCGTTGTTCAAAGGCGAATGTGCGATGTGGCGCAATATCCTGGTCCGCAAGTATGCGGGGATGCCGATCCGTTTCTATCAGGGGTCAAAGGTTCTGGTATCGAAAAACGACCTGACGGCAACCACAGAAGAGAAGCAGGCCGCAACCAACATTGACCGCGCCATGCTGCTGGGTGCTCAGGCACTGGCGAATGCGTACGGTCAGAAGGGCGGCGGTCACTTCAACATGGTTGAGAAGAAAACGGATATGGATAACCGTACTGAGATAGCAATCAGCTGGATCAACGGTCTGAAAAAAATCCGTTTCCCGGAGAAGAGCGGCAGGATGCAGGATCACGGTGTGATTGCTGTTGATACCGCAGTGAAGCTCTGATTTTTCCTTTCCTCATGCCGGGTTATCGCCCGGCTTTTTCAGGAGTCATTAATTATGGCAAAGACCATCCTTGCCCCGTCACTGAGTGAACGGGTCTATACGGGTACGCACGGTAATGAGTCGGTGGCAGAAGGTGTGTTTACTGTGAATGCTGCGGAAGCGGACAGTGTTATTCATCTTTTTTCGTTGCCGATCGGTGTTCGTATTAATGCGTTACAGCTGGTTTCTACCAAGGGACTTGGCGGCACAGCAACTGTCAGCGTTAAATCTGGCGAACATGAACTCATTGGTGACAGTGGTGCAGTAACTGCCAGCTTTACCAAGTATGTGCCAGTGGAGCCGTACACCACACAGCGTGACGGAGAGCTGGTTACGGTCACCATTAAGACAGCAGCTGCAACCGGTACCCTGAATGTTCTGCTGCGTTATACCGTGGTGGGATACTGATATAAACCTTCCGGCCCGCATCATGCGGGCTTTTTTATCCGGGGAATTATATGAGCGAGAAAATTGCCGTTGTCTATATCGGCCCCAAACCCGTGAAAAAGGATACCCTTACCGGCAGTCGTACACTGTTTCCGCGTCTTGAGCCGGTGCATGTTGACAGCGCGCTTGCCTGGCAGTTGCTGGCCTTTCCGGATGTCTGGGTTCGTCATGAAGAGCTTGATGGTGTGCTCAAAAAGCAACAACAGGATGAGCAGTTGCGGCAGGCACAGCAGGCGCAGGAAAGAGAACAGGTGGCTCTTGCAGAAGCGGAGAACAGTTTTGTGGTTAGCGTTGGTGGTCAGGATGTGGATTTGAGCAAACTCACGTCCGCACGGCTGGCAACGTTGTGTGAGGCAGAAGAGCTGGATATTCACAAAGACCCGAAAGAAACGGCTGATGCATTTCGTGTCCGTGTGCGTGAGGCATTTCGCCGTCGTGTTGCGGAGACTGAACAGCATGGCGGAACTGACTGATTTTTTACCGTATGTCCGTCGCCATATCAGTGGTCCGCTGAACATTATGATGACGGATGCGTTATCCATGTCGGCAGTGGCATTCTGCCGTCAGTCCCTGTTGTGCCGCCGTGAAGCCACGCTGTCACCGTCAGCCGGAGAGGACTGTGTGCTGCCATATGACGCGGAGAATGAAGAGTGCGTACATATTATTCGTATCCTCGCTGACGGGCGTGAGCTTTTTGCCGGTCATGATGTGGAAATCCGCCCGGGGCGGGTAATGCATTTTGCCTGTTCGCCCGGAGAGGTGAGTGTGCTTTATGCCGTTGCTCCGAAAGCAGGGAGCCGTCAGGTGCAGGATGAACTGCGGGCATGGCCTGAAGAAGTGGCTGCAGGGGCGCTTGAACGGTTGTTCATGCAGACCGGGGTTTCATGGTCAGACCCGTCGCGCGCACAGTATTTCTCTGTGCTGTTTTCTGAGGGTATCCGTCGGGCATATCGCGACACACTGGCGACAAGTCCGTACTCCTCATACCGCAATCCTGTCCGCAGACAAAGGTTTTACTGATGACGACGATTACTGAAATCATCGGACGAGTGAACACGCAACTGGTTGACCCGATGATGGTGCGCTGGCCTCTGGCTGAGCTGTGTGATTATTACAATGATGCTGTGCGGGCGGTGATTCTGGCAAGGCCGGATGCAGGCGCAAGTCTGGAGACGCTGAATTGTGTTCCTGGTGCACGTCAGACTTTGCCTGATGGCGCAATACAGCTTCTTGACGTGATATGCCTCAGCGATGGCAGTGCTGTAAAACCGCAATCCCGTGAGGTGCTTGATGCACAGTATCCCGACTGGCACATGCTGAGGGGGAAACCGGAATGCTTTATCAGCAGTGATCTTGCCCCGCGCGTGTTCTGGCTGTTTCCGGCACCGGAGGAGGCTGTGAGTGTTGATGCTGTGGTCAGCCGCATTCCGGAGGCGGTGTATGTTCTGACGCAGGATGATGACACGCCTGTACCGCTGGAAGAGGCTTATGTTAACCCGCTGGTTGACTGGATGTTGTTTCGTGCATTCAGCAAGGATGCAGCCGGTGGTGCAGAGTCAGGACTGGCAGCACAACATTATCAGAGTTTTGTTGAGCAGCTCGGGATTAAACAGGGTGCAGACAGTGCATTGTCTGCCCGCAAGAAGGTGTTTAACGGAGGTGGAATGTGAGTGTTGTTGTTTCGGGGACGCTGAAATCGCCTGATGGTGAGGCGATATCAGGCGCAAATATTACCCTGACGGCGCTGACAGTTTCACCGGATGCGCTCAGCGGCACCAGTGCGTCAGCAGTGACTCGTGACGGCGGGTATTACGGAATGACGCTGGAGCCGGGGGAGTATGCGGTTTCTGTGACGGTGAAAGGGAAGACTGCTGTCTACGGACGTGTGCGTATTGAGGGGACTGAAAGTACGGTGACGCTCAATATGCTGTTACGCCGCAGTCTTGTTGAGGTGAGCATACCCGGAGAACTGCTGACAGATTTCCGGCAGATACAGAACAATGTGGCGGATGACCTTGCCACGATTCGTCGTCTGAACGAAGACACGGCGGTGAAAAATAATCAGGCTTCACAGTCGAAGGAAAGCGCTGCTGCCAGTGCGAAGACTGCATCAGAAAGCGCGAAGGCTGCGACCAGCAAAGCGACGGAGTCTGCACAAAAAGCCAGTGAGGCTGCAGAGGCGGCGACCCGGGCAGGTGAGTCTGAAAAGGCAGCGGCAGCTGACGCTAAAGAGGCCAGACGACATGCTGAAACCGCCAGAGTGGCTCAGGAGGCCGCCGGAGACGTTCTTAAACGTGCTGAGGCTGCTACAGTTAGTGCTGAAGAAGCCAGACGTATGGCTGAGAATGCACGAGGACCTAAAGGCGATACAGGGCCGAAAGGTGATGCTGGTCCTCGTGGTGAAACAGGTCCGGCGGGTCCGCGTGGGGAGAAAGGTGAGCAGGGAGAGCGCGGACCTCAGGGCATACCAGGCCAGAAAGGTGATACAGGAGAACGGGGACCTCAGGGAGTGCAGGGTCCAGCTGGCGCAACAGGGCCATCTGGCCCACGTGGTGCGACCGGGCCACAGGGAGCAATGGGGCCGCGTGGTGAAACCGGGGCCAGAGGCGAAAAAGGAGACCCGGGGGGGCCTCAGGGACCAAAGGGGGATGCTGGTCCGAGAGGTGAGCCGGGGCCGAAAGGTGACACCGGCCCACGTGGAGAGGCCG
>ULWN01054483.1_pt1 | contig 11235 bp, 10 predicted proteins | sample 1960371 | NCBI WGS metagenome assembly ULWN01 (sample SAMEA4835813, study PRJEB28245) | human gut metagenome | biome: gut microbiome; material: fecal sample | place: Denmark | collected 2008 | reverse complement strand
CGGGTACATAGGATGGGATGAGGATGGGTTCCTCCCGCCAACAACGGACCGGGGAACTTTTTATCAAAATTCTCCGATCCGCCGTATTTTCTGTGGGAGCTTCATTCATCAAAGGCCACCGTCACATAAAAGCCTCTTTCATTTTCTATTACTGCCGTCACATCCCCTTCTCTGGCGAGAAGCTTTTCCCGGAATGGATAATTGCCTGACATGGCAAGAGATGGATCGATGGTATAATAATAGTTGCTGGGAAGGACGCCTTCTGTGACCGTCACATGGTCCCCTTCCTTCAGGAGCCCCGGGCGCTCCATTTTGAATTCCATAGTCCGCATCTTACACCCTTCTTTCCTGACTTAGCATTCGAATCTATGATCGATGCCTGTTTTCCATGGAAAAATCCGCTTCCGTTATTATACCCCGATACATGTTTCTTGGCAATGCGCCCTTTTTTATAGTGCACCCTCTTTTCAGCGGCTTATTAGCTACTGTCCTTTGCCGTACGTTATCTCTTACTCCGGGCTTTCCAGCACTACCGCGTGGGCGATGCCGGGAACGTTCTGGCCTTCATTAAAACTGGTTTTGCTTAAGAGCGCTCCGGTCGGTGCGAAGAGGACACGTTTCCAGACTCCTTCTTCCAGCATTTTGAGGATATAGGCGGAAAGGGTTACTGCAGAACAGCCGCAGCCGGATCCTCCTGCATGGGTATCCTGTTCCTTCGCGTCAAATATTTCTATGCCGCAGTCCATATGCTGTCCGGATATATCAATGCCCTTTTTATTCAGGAGATCGAGCAGCACGGTCTGCCCTACCGTTCCCAGATCCCCGGTAATGATCTTGTCGTAATAGTCCGGCTGCCTTCCGAAATCCTTCAGGTGCTGTTCGATGGTGGAAGCCGCGGCAGGGGCCATGCAGGCACCCATATTCATGCTGTCCTTCAGGCCGTAATCCACGATTTTACCGGAAGTCAGTCCGGTGATTTTGGCCCTGGCTTTTCCGTTTTTGGAAGCGGCAAGCACAAAAGCGCCGCTTCCGGTCACGGTCCAGGTGGCGGAAAGCGGGCGCTGGTTGCCGTAGCCCAGAGGAAAACGGAATTCCTTCTCCGCACTGGCAAAATGGCTGCTTGTCACACAGGCCGCTTTCTCCGCAAAACCTCCGCTTATCACGAGAGAGGCCAGCGTCAGGGAAAGCCCGCAGGTGGAGCAGGCTCCATACAGGCCGAACAAAGGGATTTCAAAGCTGACCAGGCCGAAGCTGGTCGCTATTTCCTGGCCTAAAAGGTCACCTGCAAACAGATAACGGACCTCTTCCGCTTTCCAGCCGGCCTTTCCCAGCGCCGTGCCAAGCGCTTCCTTCTGCAGGGTGCTTTCCGCGTCCTCCCAAGTCTGGCCGCCGAACATGTCATCCTCTCCCACAAGGTCAAACAGTTCTCCTAATGGTCCCTCTCCCTCCTTTTTTCCGACGACGGAAGCGCTCTCTATGATGTATACCGGCTTTTTCAGGCTTACGCTCTGCTTGCCCAGAATCGGGGATTCCTGTGCCGTTTTCTGATTTTTGTCCATTTTTATGCATTCCTTTCTGTATAGGTTTGTTGTTATTATCTGGATTTTTACAGAAAGTATGCAGGAAGGATTCGTACGTATATGTCAGATTTTCAAAATTCTTGTTTTTCATAAATATGGACAGAAAGCCACAGGGAAAGAAACAGGCCGGCAGCAGCCAGAATAACGGCCGCCGCTTCCCCGTATTGCATGATTTTTTCTGCATTAATCCGAATCCCTGCCAACACTGCCCCATTATCATCCAACTGGCTGAGGCCAAGCACTCCCAGACTTAAACAGATGAAAACGGCCATATAGACAAATCTGGCTTTTTCCACGCCTAATTTATAAATGACCGGAAAAAGCAAGAGCTGCATCAAGATGGTGACCAGCAGTATCTGAAACAAAGAGTGCAGACTTTCCGGAAGGTTTACTCCGCCTTTTATCAGTCCGCGCAGAAGCATAAGCAGACAGCAGGCAAGGCTGACACCGATATCGATCAGGAAAGCGAACAGATATCTGGCTTCCACGATTTCTTTTCTCGTCAGGGGAAGGCTTATGGCGTAGGTATCCCAGCCGCAGGCCTTATCCAGACTGAATACGGTCATTGTGCTCATAATGCCGATCAGTATAATAAGCATGAAGAGAAAGCTGTCTGCATTCATGAAATAAGAATAGAAGAAGCAGAAAACGGCAACGATCAGCCAGCTTTTCATCTGGCCCTCCATGAGGTAATATTCTTTTTTGAGCAGTCCAATCATATACGTTCTCCCTTCACATAATAAAGCATGATATCCTGGATACGCACGGGATCCGCAACCAGGCCTGCTGCCCCCGCTTCTTTTTTCCTCCAGACCTTCGCTTCTGCCATCGCTTCCGCGCCAAATCGTTTTTCCTTATATCCGATGAGTTCTGAACTCTCAAAGGCCGCGAAGCCTTCTTTCGGCCCCTTCAGGATGACAAAACGTTCCAGGAGGGTATCCTTTTCCTCCGACAGGATAATCCTGCCTTTGTGAATAAAGGTAATATAATCCGCAATTTTTTCCAGATCCTCCACAATATGAGTGGAGACAAAGATGCTGTGGGTTTCGTCCTGGATAAAATCAAGGAAAATATCCAGAATTTCATCCCTTATTATTGGGTCCAATCCGCTTGTCGGCTCATCCAGCAAAAGCAGCTCTGCCCCATGCGACAGAGCAATTGCTATGGACAGCTTCATCTTCATACCGCGGGAATAGGCCTTGATTTTCCTGTTTTTCGGAAGGCCGAACCGTTCCAGGTTGGAAAAAAAGACGTCCTCCTCCCAGCCCGGATAAATCCCGGACATCATACTGTTTATTTTAAGGCCATTCATGGTTTCCGGCAGATTCAGATCGCCAAGAACCACGCCGAGACGTTCCTTGACAGCCTTCTCCTCTTTTATATTATCTTTGCCCAGAATCCGGACAGAACCGCTGTCCCTGTGCAGCATATTCAAAATCAGCTTGATCGTGGTCGTTTTTCCCGCGCCGTTTTCTCCGATAAAACCCATGATGCTTCCCCTTGGCAGAGTCATGGAAACCTCACTGAGTGCAAAGCCCGGATAGGCCTTGGAGAGGTTTTCGATTACCATTGCATTATCCATTTCCATATCTGATACCTTTCTGTCCGCCTGCCGGACAATTTACAGGAACAGGCATGCCTGCCGCCTTATTCGTACAGAACCTTCAGGACCTCTGTCAGTTCTTCCAGGGATATGGCATTCTCCCTGGCAATTTCCACGGCTTTGGTCAGATATTCCTCCGCCATGCGCAGACTGCCTTCCCTGATAATGGAGACATCCCGGTTCGCTACGAAGCTGCCTTTTCCTGTAATGGTTTCAATGAAGCCTTCCTGTTCCAGATCGTTGTAGGAGCGTTTGGTGGTAATAACGCTGATACGCAGCTCTTTGGCGAGCAGCCTCATACTGGGCAGGGCATCCCCCGGCTTCAGTTCGCCGGTTATAATGTAGTTTTTTATCTGGGAAGTGATCTGTTCATAGATGGGCTTCCCGCTGGAATTGCTTATTGTGATATTCAATATGGTACCTCCGGAGTATATATTGTATATATCTTTATATACACAATATATACTCTGTTATTAAGTTTGTCAATGACCAAATGAAAACTAGCAACCCTACACTATAACACCAGACTTTCTGCATATGCTATAATGAACGACAAGAGAGGTGACAAATGAAACATACGTACTCAACTTCACAGACTGCCGAAATAATAGGCATCCATCCCAATACCGTGCGCCTGTATGAGGAACTGGGCCTTATTACCCCGCCCGAAAGGAAATCCAACGGCTACCGCATTTTTACAGATCTGCATATCCGCCAGTTCCGTATCGCCCGGCTGGCTTTTCAGGTTGAGGTGCTTCAGAACGGACTGAGAAAACAGGCGGTGGATATCATCAAAACTGCCGCTCAATGTGATTTTTCAGGGGCGATTGCCCTGTCAGAAAAATATCTGAAGCAGGTCTCCCTGGAAAAAGAGCGCGCCGAGGAAGCGATTCGGATCGCGCGGGATTTAATAGAAGAAAAAAATACTGCATCCGATACGCTTTCGCTCACCCGCAAAGAAACGGCTGATTACCTGGGATTTTCCATCGATACTCTGCGGAACTGGGAATTAAACGGTCTGCTTGAGGTAAAACGGAAATGCAACGGTTACCGCATCTATACGGAAGAGGATATCCGGCGGCTGAAAATCATTCGATCCCTTCGCTGTGCAGACTATTCCCTGACCGCCATTCTGCGCATGCTCCGGACCCTGACTGTAAATCCTGCCGCCGATATCCGGACGGTCATTGACACACCAAAAGAACAGGAAGACATTTTCAGCGCCTGCGACAGCCTGCTCTCATCCTTGTCCCATGCCAGGAAAAACTTTCTTCAGATTCTGGAAGAATTGGAAGCTCTGAAAAAAGAACAGGAAAATAACCCTCCACTTTAACACCAGCCTTTGCGCCGGTGTTATTCTTTTTTCTGAAAACAGGCAGACCGGGCTGCGGTGAAGGAAATCCTTTTCCCATCCGATCTGCCGGCGCGTTCCGACGCGCAGAAAGGAGAAAAAATGGAAGCACCAATCAGTGTAAAGGGGCTGCGGAAAGCCTATCAGGGAGTTCCTGCCGTCAGGGATATTTCCTTTTCGGTGAATCCCGGTGAAATTTTCGGGCTGCTGGGAGAAAACGGAGCGGGAAAAAGTACCACTATCGAATGTCTGCTGGGAACCCGCAGACCGGATTCCGGCAGCACATCGATCCTCGGCATGGATTCTGTTAAGGATCGCAAAAGGCTTTTTCAAAAAGTAGGGGTACAGTTTCAGGAGCCTTATTATCCGGATCGGATACGGGTAAGCGAATTATGCGAGGAAACCGCTTCTTTGTACCGCAGTTCACAAAATTATGAAAAGCTTCTGGAACAATTCGGCCTGGCGGAAAAAAAGGAGCTCATGGTGAGTAAGCTGTCCGGCGGGCAGAAGCAGCGTCTTTTCATCGTACTCGCCCTGATTCCGGGACCCGACGTGGTTTTTCTGGATGAACTGACCACCGGTCTGGACACGAAAGCCCGGCGTGAGGTCTGGAACCATCTGTTAAGTCTCCGGCAGAAGGGGCTCACTATTCTGCTGACTTCCCATTTTATGGATGAAGTCGCCATTCTCTGTGACAGAATCGCCATCCTGAAAAAAGGACAGAGCATTTTTGAAGGCACGGTTGATGATGCTGTGGCACGCAGTCCTCATGACAATCTGGAGGATGCTTATCTTTGGTTTATGGAATCGGAGGAAATATGAAAACTTTTCGTACCCTTTATAAAATTGAATTAAAACTCTCCCTGCGGGGAATGGATATGGTTATTTTTGCAGTCTGCCTCCCCGTGGTCATGGTTTTCATCCTTGGGATGCTTTATGGAGAGAAACCGGCCTTTCCCGGTTCTTCCTATACCTTTCTGGAGCAGTCATTCGGGGCTCTGACTACCATTGCCGTCTGCGCCGGCGGTGTCATGGGACTTCCCCTGCTGGTTTCCGACTACCGGCAGAAAAAAGTGCTGAAGCGTTTCCAGGTTACCCCGGCAAGCCCCGTAATGCTCCTTGCGGTCCATGTTGCCATTTATTCCACTTATTCCCTGGTATCTCTTGTTCTGGTTTATGCCTGTTCCGTCCTGTTTTTCGGCTGCCGCATGCAGGGCAGTGCCGCCGTTTTTCTCCTCAGCTATCTGTTAGTCATGCTGTCCATGTTCAGCATCGGCATGATGGTGGGCGGGCTGGCGCCGGATACGAAGACGGCCAGCATTGCGGCATGTGTCCTTTATTTTCCCATGCTGCTTTTGTCCGGGGCCACCCTGCCTTACGAGGTCATGCCCGCCGTATTGCAGAGGATCGCTGATTTTCTGCCTCTTACACAGGGAATTAAGCTGCTGAAGGCTTCTTCTCTGGGGCTTCCGATGGAAAACGTGCTGCTGCCCGTATTGGTACTTGTGATACTGCTTGTCTGCTGCAGTCTGATTGCTGTCAGGTTTTTTAAATGGGAAGCTGAATAAAAGAGGGCGTGGGATGGCAGTTATCTGTTATCCTACGCCCTCTTTCTCAATGGAACAGCGGTTGATGAAAAATCCACCTTATTCCGGTTATCATCCTATATTATACTACTACTAACCGCTTTCTCACTGTTAAAGCCAGATCTCTTAACGGTAAAAACGGGAAACGGCGCCTCAGGGCAGAATAACAAAAAGGAGATAATCAAATGCTTTCTTTAAACGGAAAATGGAAAGTAACACATGTGCCTTACTGCTCCCCCATTGATTTTATTCTTTCTCCCTCGTTTGTTCCGGAGGGCTGGCTGGATGCTGCTGTTCCGGAGGAAATTCACCGTACCCTGCGAAATGTAGGCATAATCCGCGGCAATGTATATGGGAAAACGGAGGAGGAAGAGCTTTGGATTGAGCAGGCCGACTGGGTCTATCATAAGGAATTCTTTGTCCCCGCAGAGGAAACGGGACGGCAGGTTCTGCTGACTTTCGAAGGGCTGGACACTTTTTGTGACATCTATCTGAACGGTATCCTTACAGGCTCCCATAAAAATATGCATATTCCTTTTCAGACGGACGTGAAGGATCTTCTTCATTTCGGAGGAAGGAATGTCCTGGTGGTTCGTTTTTATTCTCCCGTACGTTATGTGGAAAACCGGGATGACAGCGAGATTTTCTCCATTACCACCAGTGACCGGATATTCGCACGGAAAGCGCAGATGAACTATTCATGGGATTTCTGCGGACGCTGTGTAACCGTCGGAATCTGGAAAAATGTTTCCCTGACAGCCGTGGACTCCGTCCGGATTTCCTCCCATTATCTTTACACAAAGCTGCTGGAGGAGGACAGCGCCCTGCTTCACCTGAATATCGATTTTTCCACACCGGATTATGATACTTTCTCTTCTTATTATGTATCTGTGAATATAGAAAAGGACGGGAATCCCGTCTGCCATATTTCAGAAAGGGCCGCGGACTGCAGCGTCCTGGAATTTTCCCTGGAGGATCCTATTCTCTGGTGGCCGCGTCCCTACGGGGAACCATTTCTCTATGACTTCGTTCTCCGTCTGGAAAAGGAAGGGCAGATCCTTCAGGAAATACGCCATAAATTCGGAATACGCCGGATTGCTGTTTTACAGGAACCTGTGGAGGACGGCCTTTCCTTTCAATTCGCGGTGAACGGCAGAAGGCTATTTATCAGAGGGGCTAACTGGGTGCCGCTCAATACCATTTATACGGATATTACCGATGAAGATTATGAAAAAGCTGTCCTTTATGCCTGTGAAGGAAATCTTACCATGCTGCGCATCTGGGGCGGCGGGATTTATGAGAGTCCCCGTTTCTTTGAACTATGCGATGAAAAAGGCATATTGGTGTGGAATGATTTCATGTTTGCCTGCGGTATCTATCCCCGGGATGAGGAGTTTCTGGGAAATGTGGCACTGGAAGCAGAAGCCGTGATTAAAAAATACAGGAACTATACCTCTCTGGCCTTGTGGGCCGGTGATAACGAAAACGGACAGGCTTACGGCTGGGCGGGAAGACCCTATGAATTTGCAGAAGATCCCATCAGCTGCCGGATTCTGAAAAAGGCCTGTGAAACCTTCGATCCCAACCGCTTTTATTTAACCACTTCTCCCGGAAGTCCCTGCGGGGACTTAAAGGGCGGCGATAACCCGGAGTCTCCCTATCAGGGCGACTCTCATCTCTATATTATGTCTGCGGATCCCGGCATCCGTTCCGGACGGGATTACGGCAGGAATTATTATAAAAGGATTCTCAGCTACCGCCCCAGATTCATGAGTGAATTCGGTTTTATCTGTTTCCCGGAAAAAGATACCTTCTACCGTTATAATTTTCGAAGGCTGCCTCTGTCCCGGGAAAACGAACTGACGGAATTTCTTCCTTTTACCAGAGAATTCATGGAAAAAAATGACTTTGATTCTGCGATTTATTACAGCCAGGTCTATAATTCCATGGCATTGAAATATTGGATCGAATATTTCAGAAGCCTGAAAGGAATCTGTTCCGGCACGCTGTACTGGAAATTCAATGATCCGGCCGCCGACTGTGCCAAAGGAGGTATTTTTCCTTCCCACATGTCTGTTATCGATATGTTCGGGCAGCCGAAAATGACCTATTATTATACCAAAAGAGCTTATGAAGATTTTCTGGTGTGCTGTACAGAAAAAAAGGATGCCTTCCGGATTCACGCCTGCAGTGAACTGACGGAGGAAATAAAAGGCACCCTGCATATCACCCATATGGACTTCAAAGGAAAGGTTATCCTGGAAAAATCCATGGCATGTACCGCGGCGGCAGACAGTACCACCCTGCTTGCTGAATTTCCCGGCTGCACCTTTGCCGTAAAGGATAAATATGAAGAATATTTTCGAATCCGTTTTGATACATCCGGACGTGAGTATGAAAACAGATACTTCTTTGCGGATATCTGTGAAATAAACCGGCTGAAGCTTCCTCCCGCCGGACTCCGCATCCGGAAAGCATCCTTTGAGGACGGAAATATCCGCCTGTATCTGTATACGGAAAATTTTGCCCGCAGCGTCAGGCTCCGTCTTTCGGATAGGTCGGCCGGTTTTGCAGATAATTATTTTGATATGGATGCGGACAGTGAAAAAATAGTGTGTGTTATACCGGACGACAAAGGCGGCCTTGAAGCCGCGGCACTTATTATTGACGGAATAAATGTCTCCTCCATTCTTCTTCCTCTCTCATCCCTTTTATCCGTCTGACTTCATTTGACAAAAACAGCTCCCGGCTGGTCGCCGGGAGCTTGTTTTCGCAGTCTTCCTATCTCTTTCAAAGGACTTAACCACATGCTGTCACACTATTTTTTGCTTTCTATGATATGCACATCATAAGGCGCAAACTTCAGTCTGTCCCCTTTCCGGCAGACCTCCCCACTCAGGATATCCACACCGTCCAAAGGCATAACCAGCTCTTTTACCGTTCCTTCCCTGTTCAGCAGGAAGGTATAGGCATAATCCTCATTTTCCCTTCTGGCCGCTTCCAGCCCGATCTCCTTCACAGAAGCCTCTTCCTGTCCTTCCAGCGCAGAAACCAGCCCGCATTCTTTACTGATATCCCCAAGCAGGGCATCATAAAATTCCTGGTTAGAGCTTGTTCCGATATAGTACACCCGGCCTTTTCCGAAGCTGTTTCTGCACACCACAGGCATTCCCGCATAAAAATCCTCTTCGTAGCAGGCGAGCGCCGCGGCGCCTTCCGGGTGCATCAGATCACATATCATGCCGGCAGGGTAACGCACTCCCTGATAGGTAAAATGGTTAACTGCATCCGGACCGAGAGAATCAAACTCCTCCACCCATACACCGCATAACTCACGCAGCTTTCCCGGATAACCGCCCAGAGTGATATAGTCATTTTCATTCACCAGTCCGCTTAAGAAGGTAAACAGGGCCGTGCCCCCTTCTTCCGTAAATTTCCGGAATTTATCGTCCGTTCCGGGCTTTATCATATACAGGACCGGCGCCACGATAAGGCTGTATTTACTGTAATCATCATCCGGCCCGATGATATCCGCAGGTATATTCTTTTCAAAAAGAGCCTGATAATAGCGGAACACCTCTTTCACATAACCCAGCCGGTTATTGGGGCCTGCCGAGCATTCCAGTGCCCACCAGTTATCCCAGTCAAACATCACCGCCGCCTTTGCGTGTGTGCGTGTTCCGAGAAGCTTATCCCCGATAATCTGCAGTTCTTTCCCGATTGCAGCACACTCCCTGAACACCCTGGTATTGTCTGTTCCCGAATGGTCGATGACCGCCCCATGGAATTTTTCACAGGAGGCAGGGCTTCTGCGCATTTGGAAAAACATGACCGTATCCGCGCCGTGGGCCACCGCCTGATAGCTCTGCATCCGCAGGACTCCGGGACGTTTCAGGCTATTGTCCGTCAGCCAGTTGGAAACGCTGGGCGTCTGTTCCATCAGGGCAAAGGGCATCCCCTGCTTCAGACCTCTTGTCAGCTCATGTCTCATGGCTACCATAGCGCCCGGATCCTCGTTATTGGGATAATTATCCCAGGATACAAAATCCATTTCCCCCGCCCATTTTTTATAATCCAGCTGCTTATAAAAGCCCATCATATTTGTGGTGACGAGAGCGCCGGGTATCCGTGCTTTGATGGCATCCCGCTCCGCCTTGAAGTTTTCCAGCATGCTGTCCGAATTGAAACGCATATAGTCCAGAGTCAGGCCCTGGTTCTGGCTTCTTTTTTCTTCAAAATGCTCGCTGAGCAGGTTGGGGACGACGATATCGTCCCAGCTGTAGTAGGTCTTTCCCCAGAAATGGGTATTCCACTCATGGTTCAGCTTATCCAGCGTCTTATATTTCCTCTTCAGCCAGACACGGAAGGCTTTTTCACAGTTTTCACAGTAACAGGCCCCGCCGTATTCATTGCTTACGTGCCAGGCTGCAATATTTTTCTGATCCTTATAGTGCTCTGCCAGCTCTTCCGTAAGACGCAGGGCAAACCTCCGGAAGCTGGGGCTGTTGGGACAGGAGTTATGCCTGCCGCCGAACTTTCTGCGCATGCCGTTAAATTCCGTACGCAGCACATCCGGATACTTTCTTGCCATCCATGCGGGATGGGCCGCGGTGGAATTTGCCATGCAGATCTGCATCCCATTTTCCGTCACCCGTGCCACCGTGTCATCCAGTGCGGAAAAATCATAGGTCTCTTCATCCGGCTGCAGCATCGCCCAGTTGAACACATTTAACGTCACAATGTCAATGCCCGCCTTTTTGAAATAACGCATATCCTCTTCCCAGATATCCGGTGTCCACTGCTCCGGATTGTAATCACCGCCGAATAAAATTTTATGTACTCCGGGATTTCCTATCATTTTCCTTCCTCCGTTTATCCTTTCAGGCCTGAGAATGCGATGCCTTCTATCAGATATTTCTGTGCCACACAATAAATCAGTACCATAGGAAGCAGCGAACAAACCGTTCCTGCCATAATCAGACCGTACTCCGCTCCATATTCTGTCCGGAAGGCCGCCAGCCCGATCTGTATGGTCTTTAACTTGTCCGTATTCAGATAAATCATAGGGCCCATGTAATCATTCCACATGAAGTTAAAGGTAAAGACCACCAGTGT
>ULWN01023995.1_pt1 | contig 11287 bp, 8 predicted proteins | sample 1960371 | NCBI WGS metagenome assembly ULWN01 (sample SAMEA4835813, study PRJEB28245) | human gut metagenome | biome: gut microbiome; material: fecal sample | place: Denmark | collected 2008 | reverse complement strand
AATCTTTTCTCTGAGTCTTCTTACATGAACCATGATTGTTTCTGTATTAATGGCTGTTTCTTCCCAGATAGATTCATAGATTTCTTCTGCAGAATACACCTTACCAGGATAACTCATTAATAGTTCTAATATCTGGAATTCTTTCTTAGTGAGTCTAACAGAACGTCCATTCACAAAAACTTCTTTAGTTGCCTGGTCTAATACTAAACCGCCTACAATAAGTTGATTGTTTGGCTTTTGTATATTTCCCTTTAAATTTAAAATCTGTTCATAGCGTCTTAGATTAGAATTCACTCTTGCAATGAGTTCCATAGGTTCAAAAGGTTTAGTGATATAATCATCTGCCCCTAGATTAAGTCCTGTAATCTTATCAATATCTTCTGTCTTCGCTGTTAAGAAGATCACAGGGATATCTGATACTTCACGAAGTTTCATTGTCATAGTCAGCCCATCCATAACAGGCATCATAATGTCTACAATAGCTAAATGGATATCGTTATGTTTAAGTGCTTCAAGCCCTTCTTTTTCCATTTTCCGCTTCAATGACTTCATAATTCTGGCTCTTTAAAAAAATCTTAACTGTTTCTCTAATACCTAACTCGTCTTCTACAAGTAATAGTGTGTGTTTCATTAACTTAACTCCCCTTCTTCATAATCAGCGAGTCAATGTACTTAAATAAGCGATAATACTGATCATAATAACAGGAAATAATAATGTGAACATAAATGTTTCAAACATATGTATCCCTCCTTCGCTTATAAGTATAGTGACTAAAAATAAAAAGATTCGTGATGAAATTCTTAAATAATTCTAAAGAAAAAACCTCCGGGGAGGTTTTATTTCTTCTTTTTCTTATGTCTTGTCTTTTTACGATAAGGATTGAATTGCTGCTGGTTCTTCATTGGTCTTTGTGTTGGCATACCAGTTGTAGGATCAATGTTACCTAACTGCTTCATGACCTTACGTGACTGTTCAAACTGTTTTAATAGCTTATTAACTTCAGTCACAGGCTGACCACAACCCTTGGCAATTCTTTCTTTACGTGATGAATTAATCATATCAGGATTTGCACGTTCTGCTTTAGTCATAGAATAGATAATTGATTCAGTCATCTTCATCTTAGCAGCGGCATCATCATCGTTTAAATTAGGAATCTTAGGCATTCCTGGGATCATCTTTAATAAGCCAGATAAAGGACCCATCTTCTGAAGCTTCTTCATCTGATCAAGCATATCATCTAAACCAAAAGTACCAGCCTTCATCTTATTGAAAGCTTTCATACTTTCTTTTTCATCATAGACATCCTGTACCTTTTCTACAAGGGAAACAACATCCCCCATACCAAGGATACGATCTGCCATACGGTCAGGATAGAAATAATCGATTTCGTCTAATTTTTCACCTGTACCGATATATTTGATAGGAACATGAGTGACATGTCTAATAGAGAGGGCACCCCCACCACGTGCGTCACCATCTAACTTAGTTAAAACGGCACCAGTGATTCCTAGTCTTTCATTGAATGTTGAAGCAACATTCACAATTTCCTGACCAGCTAATGAGTCAACAACTAAAAGGATTTCATCAGGATGGGCAATTTCTTTAACGTTTGCAAGCTCCTGCATCAACTTTTCATCAATCTGTAAACGACCAGCAGTATCGATGATTACTACATCGTTGTGATCATCACGTGCTTTAGCTAAAGCTTCAGTTACGATTGTTTCTACCGGTGTATCAGTGCCTTTAGAGAATACCGGGATATTAAGCTGTGCACCTAATGTCTTTAACTGATCAATGGCAGCAGGACGATAAATATCACCAGCAACCAATAAAGGTTTCTTACCTTGTTTTTCAGTGATTAATTTAGCAATCTTACCAGCTGTTGTTGTTTTACCTGAACCCTGTAAACCAACCATCATGATGATTGTAGGATCTTTAGAGTAGTCTACAGTCACCATTTCTGTACCAAGTAATGATACTAATTCATCATGAACAATCTTAACAAGAACCTGTCCTGGTTTTAATGAACCAATAACGTTCTGACCGATTGCTTTTTCTTTTGTATTTGCGATAAACTCTTTAACTACCTGGTAGTTAACATCGGCTTCAAGTAAAGCCAAACGGATTTCACGAAGCATCTCCTCCATGTTTGCTTCAGTAAGAGTCGCTTGTCCTGTTACCTTTTTTAATGTCTCTTGGAGTCTATCTGATAAAGATTCAAAAGCCATAATTACCTCCCTAGATATTCTTCAGCATTTCAAGATATTCGTCAATATCTTCATGCTTCTTATTCTTTTCTTCTTCAATCTTATTAATTAAATCAAGTCTCTTGCGATGATTTTCAAGAATATGTAATTTAGATTCATACTTCTCTAAACTCATCACAGAACGCTTAATATTATCAAAAACAGCATTCTTAGAGACTCCTAAGTCTTCGGCTATTTCTGATAGAGACAGATCTTCCTCATAGTAAAGAGTTAGATACTGCTTCTGTTTATCTGTCAACAATTCTCTATAACAATCCATCAAGAGGATGACTTGTTCTTTCTTTTTTAATTCTTCATCCATCATCTTACTCCATCAGATCATTACATAAACCATAAATATACTGTTCAAGATCAAATTCCTGTAAATCATCAATCTTTTCACCTAAACCAATAAACTTAACAGGGATATTGAGCATATCCTTAATTGAAAGAATAATACCACCCTTGGCAGTACCATCCATCTTAGTAAGGACAATACCAGTAATATCTGTAATCTTAGAGAATTCGACAGCCTGTGAAATACCATTCTGACCTGTTGTTGCATCTACAACAAGTAATGTTTCCTGAGGTCCTTCTGGCACAACTCTCTTGATGATACGATTCATCTTTTCAAGTTCCTTCATTAAGTTTACTTTGTTCTGTAAACGTCCTGCTGTATCACAGATGAGTACATCATAACCGCCTTCTTTGGCCTGTTCTAATGCATCAAAGATAACAGAAGATGGATCTCCTCCTTCTTTGCCCTTAACACAAGGAATATTTAAACGGTTTGCCCATTCAGCAAGCTGTTCAATGGCACCAGCTCTAAATGTATCACCAGCAGCCACCATAACCCTCTTGCCTTCTTCATGCATGATCTTATTGGCAAGCTTAGCGATAGTAGTTGTTTTACCTGCACCATTAACACCAACCATCAAGATGACTGTTAAGTCATTTTCTGCATAGTTGATCTTAGTTGTCATATATGAATCATTGGCATAGATGACAAACATCTTATCAACGATAATATCATTAATCGCATGAGGATCCTTGATATTTTCAAGACGTACTTCCTTCTTGATTTCATCTACAATCTTCATAACCATGTTGACACCAACATCGCTCATGATCAGGATATTTTCTAACTCATCAAAATATTCATCGTTGATTTCACGATATCTTGCGGCTAACGCATTAATTTTAGATGAGAAAGAAGTAGATGATTTATCAAGACCAGCAACATACTTCTCATTCTGCTTTGTAGATTTTCCTACAAATGTTTCTTTAATCTTTTGAAAAAATCCCATAATGCATCCTCCTAACTGCTTGCATATTCAGTCGCATCCTTAAGCTTAACACTGACAAGCTTAGTGACACCTTTTTCCTGCATTGTAGCCCCATATAATAGGTCACATTCAGCCATAGTTCCTTCACGATGTGTAACAACAATAAATTGTGTCTCATCTGAGAAACTACGTAAATACTTCGCAAAACGCTCTACATTCGCAATATCAAGTGCGGCTTCTACTTCATCGAGAATACATAAAGGAGATGGCTTCACACTAATCATCGCAAATAAGCAGCTTAATGCGATTAATGCGTTTTCTCCTCCTGAGAAAGAATGCAGTTTTGCAGCCTTTCCAGGTGGCTGTGCTTCAATATCAATACCTGTTTCTAGAATGTTATCTGGATCAGTATATTTAAGTGAAGCATGTCCTCCGCCAAATAAATAACGGAATACATCGTTGAATGCCTTATTAATGGCTTCAAATGAAGTACTGAACTTCTCAACCATAATAGCATCCATATCCTTAATAGCTTTTAATAAGCTATCCTGTGCTTCTAATAATTGTGAACGCTGCGTACTTAATGTCTCATAACGTGTACTTACATCATTGTATTGTTCAATAGATTCCACATTGACATGACCAAGAGAAGCAATACGTTGTCTTAAGTCACGTACCTTATCCTTTGCCTTATCTATATCAATGGACATATCAGCTTTTTCCTGCGCATGTTCAAATGTCATAGCATAAGCATCATTAAGTCTTAATAAGTAGTTCTGAATCTCTGTTTCTAAACGACTCTTAGCAACCTTCTTATCTGTACTCTGGCTTTCTACATCCTTTAAAGCAGCACGGTGTTCACGTAAACGACGAGACACTTCTTCATTTTCATTCACATAACCCATACGGATTGTACGTTTTGCCTGAATTGTTTCTTTTAATTCATCACGACGTCTCTTCGCATCATTCAAACGATCAAGTAATTCATTGTTTTGAGTCCCCTTGATCACTTCATCAAGTTCTACACTCTGATGTGTGAGGTTTTCATAATCAGCCTTAGCGACTTCATACTCACTCTTCTTGTTTGTGACAACAAGTTCAAGTTTTGCGAGAGACATCTGTTTCTGCATATAAAGCTGTCCGATTTCTCTTCCCTCATTTTCTAATGTATGCAGATCAGACTTCATCTTGTTGAGGTCTTTTTCCTGCTGATCCAATGTATGAGACACACGTTCTAATTCTCTTTTAGACATCATTGCGTTGTTTGTATGCTTAGATGCCCCACCTGTTAAGGAACCACCGACATTGATGATATCTCCTTCAAGGGTAACGACACGATAACGATGATAAATAGATTTTGCGATTTCTGTCGCATGATCTAGATGATCCGCTACAATTGTATTACCTAGCTGGTTTAATACAACATCACTGATAGACTTATCATAAGTCACAAAATCACTCATTACACCAAGATATCCAAGAGACTGTTCAGCAAGCATTTTTGCTTCTTCTCTTAATAATCTTGGTTTCATTGTATCAATAGGTAGGAATGTCGCACGTCCTGCCTTATTCTTTCTCAAGAAATAAATAGCTTCTTTTGCCTGATCATTTGTACGAGTAACAATGAACTGTATCGCACCACCAAGGGCAGTCGCAAGTGCTGTTTCATAGGTCTCTTCTGTTTCAATCAGATCTCCTAGTGCACCACAGATACCAGATAAAGAATTCTTTGCACCTAAAATAGTACGCACACCATAGCTATAGCCGCTCTTATTCTCAATAATATCAGTTAATCTTGTCTTTTCAGTTCGAGAATTATGAATTTCAATATTCTTCTTTTCAATAAGAGATCGAAGATTAGACTGCTGCTTCTTATTTAAGGAATCCTTTTGAGAAAGGTCATTCTTTTCCTTTTTAACATCATTATAACGCTTCACTCTATCGTTATATTCAATGATAGCGTCTTGAAGTATAGATTTCATACTTGCTTTCTTTGCTTCTATATCTTCCTGGCTTGTTGTTTCTAATATATGCTTACGATTGGCATCAATTTCAACCTTCTGTGTTTCAAGGCTGCTGACTTCATTCATTGCCTCTAATAGCTTTTCCTGAAGTTCATTGACTTCCTGATCGAGTGCATACATCTTTTTTTCAAGTTCTTCACTCTGCTTTTCATCAAGAATAACAGCACCATCATTGGTAATACGTTCATTTTCTAAGTCTTCTAACTCTTTATTTAGAGTCTTTAATTCTTCAGAAAGAGTACTGATTTCCTTTACTAGCACTGAAACTTCTACTTCCTGTAGTTCTTCCTTGAACTCTAAATAAGTTTCAGCCTTTTCTTTTTGTCTTTTCAATGGTCCTATCTGTCGTTCTAATTCACTACAGATATCCTGAACACGGTCTAAATTGTCTGTGGTACGTTCAAGTTTTCTGACTGTTTCAATCTTACGCTTCTTATATTTTGCAACACCTGCTGCTTCTTCAAACATCGCACGTCGATCTTCAGGTTTGCTTTTTACAAACTCATTGATATTATTCTGAGAAATAATAGATAAAGAATCTCTTCCTAGACCCGTATCCATAATTAAATCAGTAATATCCTTTAAACGGCACTGTTCTCTATTTAATAAGAACTCAGAATCACCTGTACGATAAAGACGACGTGTAATTTCCACTTCAGTAGAATCAAAATCAAGGAAATGATCTTCATTATTAAAGACAAGTGTCACTTCTGCTTCACCCTGTGCTTTACGATCTTCACTTCCTGAGAAAATGACATCGGTCATTGTTTCTCCACGCATCGCCTTGGCAGACTTTTCTCCTAGTACCCAGCGGATGGCATCAGTAATATTTGATTTACCGCATCCATTAGGCCCTACTATTCCAGTAATACCCGGCATGAATTCAACTACACTTTTATCCGCAAAGGATTTAAAACCATGAAGTTCAATTCGTTTTAAATACATGTTATTCCTCTCTAATCTAAAATAACTTTGCCGTTTTCAAAGCCCTTGACGATTGCAAGAGACTGTACTTCATATCCAGCTTCTTCAATTCTATGTCTTCCCTGCTGGAAGCCTTTTTCAACGACAATACCAATACCTTCTACTGTTGCACCTGCCTGATGGCATAAATCAATCATACCCATAACAGCTTCACCATTAGCTAAGAAATCATCTATAATTAACACATGATCTTCTGGATTTAAATATTTCTTAGAAATCTGTCCAATATAATCCTTATTCTTAGTATAAGAATGAATTTCTGTTGTATAGAAATCATTGTCAGTAATTGAAGAAGAACCCTTCTTTGTAAATACTACATGACAATTATTGAATTTCTGTGCAACGACAACAGCTAAACCAATACCACTTGCTTCGATAGTGACAATCTTGTTAATTGGTTTATTTTTATATCTTTCATAGAATTCATCTGCAATCTTATTAAATAACTCTACATCAATCTGATGATTTAAAAAGCTATCTACTCTTAATACATTTTCATTAATAACATATCCGTCTTCTAAAATCTTTCTCTTTAACTCTTCCATCTTCACTAATCCTTTTTCTTTTTTGTGAGTCCTGTAAACATCTCATATGGGATATAAACAGTAAATACAGAACCAACATCTTCTTGTGATTCTACATCTATTTTATAGTGATGTAAATCAATAATCCTTTTTACTATCGATAAACCAAGTCCATTTCCTTCAATTGTACGTGATTTATCCTGTCTATAGAATCTTTCAAAGATATGAGAAATGGCATCCTGACTCATTCCCACACCCGTATCTTCAAATCTTACCTGTAGTTCAGTTGGTGTTCTTCTCACTTCCACTGTTACTACACCATGCTCATTTGTATACTTGATGGCATTACTTAATAAATTGATCCATACCTGTTCCATACGGCTTTCATCCGCTTCAATGATGAATTCCTTTTTAGGATGAATGAATTCTATTTCAATATCCTTACTCAATGCCGCATTATCTTCCATCTCAATAACACGATTGAGCTGTTCAATAAGTGGAAACTCTGTCTTATCCAGTGCTGTATCTTCTCCATCTAATAAAGTAAGCTGCAGCATATTCTTAGATAAATGAGATAAACGATTTGAATTGAACAATATAATATCTGCATATTTTTTTCTTTGTTCATCTGTCAGATTCTCATTCTTTAATATTGTCGCAAATCCACTAATAGCCGTTAAAGGCGTCTGGAACTCATGAGATACATCCGATATAAATTGTTGTCGGATTGTTTCCTGCTTAGCGAGTCTGACTGCCATTTGATTGAAGGAAGCATACAATGAGGATATTTCATCCTTTCCTTCATAATTGACACGCACCTTATAATTCCCTTTCGCAAGCTCATCAGTGACCCTTGTGAGACGTGAGATTGGTTTCACAATAATATCTGCAACAATCAGGAAGACAATACTTCCTGTCATCATAAAGATGATAGCTGCACTCGTATAAGACTTCATAAAGATATCTTTTGTAGCAGAAAAATCCTTCTGAACTGTAATCACATATGTTTGATTATCAATCTTAAATGCTTTTGCATATTGCGAAATAATTCCTTCACTACGTAATGACTTATCTTTTGAAGTCGCAAGTGTCTTTAATTCATCATCTTTAAGTATAAGTTTCTTATTAACATGTCCATAGTTTTTTGTCTGTCCTTCACATGTGACAGTAAAAGACATTTCTGATGTTTCTGAATAATCCGCTAAAATCTTATCCTGATCCTTGTCATCAATTAACTTGATCAAATCTGCAATATGATCAGAAGAGTGTTCTAATTCTTCTAAAGCTAATTGATCAGAATCACGGTTATATGATTTTATTGTAAAAAAGCAACAGATAGAAAAACTTAATAAAGACGTTAATAAAAAGCCAATTACAAGTTTACTATAAATAGACTTCATTACTCAACCTCTATTTTATAACCTAAACCACGTACTGTCACAACTTTGAATCCTGGAAGATGACCAAGATTCTCACGAATACGCTTAATGTGAACATCTACTGTACGATCAAAACCGTCATAATCCATTCCCCAGATTTTTTCAATAAGCTGTTCTCTTGTGAAAATCTGATTAGGATTCTTAGCCAGTTCAAAAGCTAACTCAAACTGTTTTAAAGGAAGATGAATGACCTGCTCTTGATAACGTACTTCATATTTATCACCATCAAAGATCACATCACCAATCTTCACCACATTTGAAGAATTAATACTATAACGTTTTAAGATTGTTTTAACACGCGCCATTAATTCATCAGGGTCAAAAGGCTTAGTGACATAGTCATCAATGCCTAAAGAGAATCCTCTTAGTTTATCCTTTGATTGAGATTTAGCTGTCAACATAATGACTGGAAATTCACGATACTGTCTCATCTGTTCGACAAGTTCAAAGCCATCCATTCCTGGCATCATAATATCTACAACAGCCAAATCAATATATTGGTTTTCTACTATATCCAATGCTTCTTCAGCATTAGATGCTTCAATTGTATCAAAACCTGCTTTATCGAGATAGAAACGCACTAATTCTCTAATATGCATTTCATCATCTACAACCATGATTTTAGATTTCATCTTATTTCACCTCATTTATTCTCATTATATCATACTTATTGCATCATGAAGAGATGAAAGTAAGTCCTCAAGCTGATCTAGACTCGAAAGTGTTGCACCTGAAGCAAGGGCATGTCCTCCCCCACCAAACTTAGCAGCCACTTCATTAATAATCGCATTTCTAGAACGAATAGAGACACGATAAACATTATCCTTAGTGTTTTCTGTAATAGCACACCAGACTTCAAATTCCTTGACATTTGCAAGTGTATTGACGTAGCTAGAACCTTCTTCACGACTAATACCTAATTCTTTAAGGTCTTCATCCTTCAATATATAGTAAGCCACTTTATCATTGACTTGATAATTGTTCAAGATAAACTGTGTGACTTTTAAATCTTTTTCTTCTCTTAAATACATTGTTTGATAGATTTCTTCAATATTAATACCTGATTCTAATAAATAAGATGCTGCCTTGAATGTACGCGCATCTGTAGAGCGATACATAAATCTATTTGTATCACCAATAATACCCATATATAAAGCACGTGCACCTTGTTTATTTAAAGAATAGCTGTCCTTCACTTCTTCTAATAATAGAGAAACAATCTGAGAGGCACTTGATGCAGTAGCATCTTCGATATTGATATCTCCATAAGAATCAACAACGATATGATGATCAATCTTAATGATTTTATCACATACAGAAATATCACCATCAATACGTTCACGATTGGCTGTATCAATCACAATACCTAGAGCAGGAAGTTCTTTTTCTTCATCTATAGTGGCATTGAACTTTTCCCATAAAACATTTTCAAAGCTTCCTTTTAACACAACATTGATTTCTGGAAAGTTTTCTTTTAAGAAATAATACATACCTACAGTAGAACCAAAAGCGTCATAATCAGGATTAATATGACGATATAAGAATACTTGTTTATATTGTTTTAATAAATTAATTATTTTATCCATAATTTAACCCACCTTTTCACCCATTTTAACATATTTTTATACAAAGAAAAAAGACAGAAATCAATATATGACTTCTGTCTGTCATTTTATCCTAAATGTAATAGTTTCATAGTATCTCTAGCGATTTCTACTTCTTCGTTTGTAGGGATTACAAAGACATCAATCTTAGAGAACTGATGAGAGATCAATCTATTTTCGTCTGAACGAATCGCATTTGATTCTTCATTGAGGAATACACCGAGTGCACGAGAACAATCATCGATAATCAAGCGTCTTAAATAAGCAGCGTTTTCACCTACACCCGCAGTGAAGGCAATCGCATCTAAGCCACCTAATTCTACGAAATACTGACCAATATATTTAGAAACAATACGTGAATATAATAAACCAGTTAATAATGCACGTTCATCACCTTCATTGAATAAGGCATTTTCAATATCACGTGAATCTGAAGAAATACCTGAAATACCAAGCATTCCTGATTTCTTATTATAGATGTCTAATACTTCATCAGGTGTTTTATTTAGTTTCTTACATAAATAAGGCATGATAGATGGATCGATTGTACCACATCTAGAACCCATCATTACACCTGCTAGTGGTGTGAATCCCATTGATGTATCAATACACTTACCATCTAATACCGCAGAAAGTGATGCGCCGTTACCTAAATGACATACGATAATACGTGAATGTTTAGGGTTACCTAATTCTTTAATAACCTGTTCAGAAACATATTTATGGCTTGTACCATGTGCGCCATATTTTCTAATCTTATAGTCTGTGTAATATTCTAATGGTAATGGATATAAATATCTTTCTCTATCCAATGTCTGATGGAAAGCTGTATCAAATACGAATACATGTCCTACTCCTGGAAGAGCTTCTTTGAATGCACGATATCCTACTAAGTGTGCAGGGTTATGTAGAGGTGCTAATTCACATAACTCCTCTACTTTACTTACCACATCTTCATCTACAACAGCACTTGAACTAAAATATTCTCCACCATGTACAATACGATGTCCTACCCCTTCAATTTCTTCTAACTTTTCAACGATGTTTTCTTTTACTAATGCATCTAATACTAAAGAAACAGCGACCTTATGATCCGGAATAGGTAATTTTTCTGTTTTCTTCTGTCCATTATGTTTAATAGTAAAAATTCCTTCTTCTAGTCCAATTCTTTCCACAATC
>ULWN01014705.1_pt1 | contig 11419 bp, 14 predicted proteins | sample 1960371 | NCBI WGS metagenome assembly ULWN01 (sample SAMEA4835813, study PRJEB28245) | human gut metagenome | biome: gut microbiome; material: fecal sample | place: Denmark | collected 2008 | reverse complement strand
CCTGCCAATTTGTATCCAGTATGCCATTTATTCTTTTATTTCCAAAAGAACCAATTCAAAGAAAGAGAGGCCTATATGAAGTATATAGAATTGTTTTGGAATAGGCTATATTATTGCATTTTTAACTGCGATAAGAAAACGCAAACTCTTTTAAACAGATTTTTTGAATGTTTGTTTTACTATTTGAAGTTTTACAGAAATCGTAAAGGGAACAACACAAGAATACCTTATAACGAAACTGTAGGAATATGTGTATTGGATTATATCATGATTGGATTTACTTGTCTGTTGATATGGACTTTGTTCAATCTCGTATCCATATTATTTCCATGTGTTTCTTTACTGCCTTTAGGCAAGACTGCGTTTATCCTTGTCTCAGTAGTACCTTGCCTCTTTATAAATTACTTTTTCTTATGGAGAAAGGATAAATATCTTAGGTACTGGGAGGTGTTTGCTAAAGATACGCCAGGAATCAGACGAGTATGGTATTGCATAACTTGCGTATGTTTGCTCCTCGTCTGGCCTATATTTATATTTAGCATGATAATAATGTCTAACTAAAAAGAATCAAATAATGGAATATTTACCTCTTTGCGGAATCCTTTCTTTTATAACAGGTATAGCCTTATTGTTCCACACAATAAGAAAGCGAAAATCAATAGGTCTCATTTTGTATGTTACTTATTTGATTTTTGCCATCACTTGTGTCTGCTTAGGAATTTACTGCATTATCCGTAACCAATACGACGAGTTGTGCGCCATCATTTTCGGCATAGCATTCACAGTCTTTACTTATAAGAGCAAAGACGAGTTTCCTCCAAGTTTTACCATTAGCTATATCAATTATCTTCAAGGATACGTTGCTGGCTTAGGCGCAATACTTTATGGCTTGGCCAAAATTTTTTTGGAATAACTTAAAATAATTTATCATTATGGATGCAACAAACTTTGTCGAAAAAATATCCCAACTTGTTCCAAACAAGCAGGATATTCTAAGAAATACAACTTGCTCAGAAGAATTTGCTGACATTTATATCCAAGATTTATCAATAAAGAGAAAAGCTACGCATACAGATGTGTCGCCTAATTTCCCTGTCATTGACTTGATATTCAATTATGACTTGTCGAAACTAAGAATCCAGGTCTATTCATTCAATGACGTGGACGATGTTGCAGAAAACGACCAATTTATATATGTTGGTTGGGTTGAGGCTTTTCTTCTCGCCATTCTAAAGGAAACTGGCGAAATCGTAGCAACAGATTGGACAAATCCTTGCTCGATCGTAAGTTACATTGCTAAAAATCAAGGTGCGTTCTTGGATGTGTTGGTTGAGTTGGAAAAGTTTAGCCAAAAACTTGTCTTCGGTTTTATCACGGAAAAGGAAGAAAATGAAATAAACAAGTATATTCAATCTGTAGCAGGAGGAAGCAAGTACAATCCGATAAATTAAAAGGCAAACTGCTATAATATTAACTTTTAAAGAGACCTGATTAAAATAATAGAAATGACAACAGAATTTAGTTATTTAACCTTCTCCGTTTTCGAGATCAGTGATTTCAATCTATTTATTGATACTGTGAAAGTTATATTCAAAAAACAACTGATAACAGGAAAGGCTGAAATCTATTCGGAAATACCAAATCCAAATGGGTGGGTTAATCCACAAAGTGGAGGCTCCCATTTTCCCAAATTTAGTTGCTGGCAAAATAAGATATATCCAGACAAAGTGTTTTTTATATCAAATTATGAAGATGGACTGTCTAATGTTTGCAGAATCATACAAAAACATTTGAGATGTAACATTATTACATGTGCATTATCCCATGAAACTGAAACAGATAATCCATTTTTCAAATTCTATTTTTCCAATTCCAATTTAGAAGAACGATTAATTCAAGCATACAAAGAAGATAGGTGGATTTTTTATGAAGAGGGAAAGCCGCTCTCTTTTGAAAATTTGGATTATTACAAAAGAAGACGAATTACAGACAGACTAAATAATAATATAATTAAAGAGTATATGATTCGATTAGGGATTGACATAAATACAATTGATGCCCAAATAAAGGCAGGTATTGTATATGTCCGTAAAAAATGGTAATTCTTAGTGATACAACAAATAAAAATCCGAAGCCTAAGGTGACAAGAGCCGAAGGTCTTTCGACTTTTATCACCTATTATAGCATTGTGCAATCATCATCCCTATACATCCTGCAATCACAAAAAATCCAATGGTAAAGAAGAACCAGAAGAACCACTGGGCATAGTGCCCGAGATAACAACCATCATATTCCTTGTAGCGTTCACGGACTTTTTTCCGTTCATCAGCAAACATGGAATTGACCTCACGGATATGCATCTGCATCTGTGCGGTCATCCATTGGCGTTCTTTAGCAAACAGTTCTTGAATCTTCTTCCAGTCAGCATCATTGACATTTACTGTCACCTTTAATTTCGTGGGAGCATTTTCCAAGACTTTGTCTATGTGCCGATTGATGGTATCAACCTTTTTGCTGATAGTAGTCACAGCACCACCTAATTTGGCTTCTGCACGCTGATACTGCTGAATGGCAGACTCCAGTTCAAGTGTGGCATTGATGAAGGTATTGGTAGCCTTGTCAATGTCCTCACTCAACTGCTTCAACTCAGGAACACGGTTTACAAGTCCATCCTCGGCTTGCTGTTCCTCAACCTCGTTTTCGACATCATTCAACATGTTGTCGAAGTCGGATATTTCTTCTGTGTCTATGTTTATCTTGCTTTTTCTGATTGCCATATTGTCATTGATTTATCGGTGGAAACTTCTGCTGCGTGGTTTAGGCTTGCACATGGAATGAGCCATCTGTGCACAACGGTGGGCAAACTTCCAATCATCTTCATCGTCTTTCTTACCCCAACCAGAAGAAGGAGCAGAACCGCCACCGCCACAATTCTCTGACATGGAAGTGGCTGCATCAATGTACCCTGCAAACAACAGCATCGCTACATGAGCGACATTCTCTGTTGTCGCTATATCATTATCCTCTGGAATCTGAACCTCATTAGTAAAGACATCTTTGACAGAGTTCGGAATCCACACCTTTTTGACTTCATCGCTAATGTTGATTGTGAATGCCGTTTGTGTGATTTGAGGTTGCGCCTTTGGTTGTGATGCTGTTTGAGTCTGAACGACAGGACGAACTGGGCGAGACGCAGGAGCAACGGATGGAGAAACAGGCTTTGTCTTGACTTGTGTAGGTTGTGGATGCAGTTTCTTCCAGGTGTCTTCAATCTTTGATGCCATAAACTTCCTGCCAATCTCAGAAGCCTTGAACACGGAAGCATTCTTGCCAACAGTATAGCCGACAAGTTTCCGTTGTTTGTCATAGCGTGGCTTTACCTCATAGCCTTTCATGCGCAACAGATTGAAGTATCTGTCTATGTTGAACTGTTGCATATCTTTGAGAGTATGTTCGCAATCCTCCGCAAGCTCAACTTTCCGCATATTCCGAATTTCCTGCGGTTGTTCCCACCCATGACGCATATTGATGATTTCCGCAGCCTTCATTGCCCGAAGATGAATATCATGCACATCATTGGTCTTACCCTCCATATCCACGCGACAACAATCAATGTGAAGGTGCAGCGTTCCAGACTTGGAGTCAGAGTGCAATCCGCCCACATTCATAGAATTGGTGAAGTTGGTCTTTATCTCATTGGAGAAACCGTTGGGTGTAAGTCCAACAGAATCCAAAACTTCCAAAGCTTCGTCTTGAAGGTTCGCCCAATCTTCCATCGTGAAGTTGGCAGATTCCTCTTTTGATGGGGAAAGTACAAAAGTGGTCATGAACCTTTCCAACTTTCTGCCCACCGTCCTTTCCGCCTGATGATACTGGCAATGATGCTTCATCATGTACCAGATGGCGGTAGGGTCAAGACCATCGGGCATATTGTTCACCTTGACCGTCTTTGCATTCTCCTTTTCCAATGCGTACCTTACGGAATTGCCTCCATACGATACAACCTTTGCGAGCATAATCATGTATCTTCCTTTGATTTGGTCTGTACGTTTGTTGCGATATTCTCTTCAATGCTATACCAATGTTGGATAAGTCCTGCAACGGCATCAATCCACCAACGCATGAACTTCTCATTCTTGAAGAACCGAGCCTTTTCCTCAGCCGTTTTCTTGGATAGCACGTTGCTGATTTTTATCAAATCCGTCCTTGCGATGGCGAGAGAGTTGAGGGCATCAACCTCTTCCTTGGTGAGCCTCATGCGTGGACGGTGCTTCAAACCTGTCTCAACTACATAGCGGCTCAGACTAATTCCACACTCCTTGGCAAGCGTCTGGAGCTGCTTTAACTCTTCTTTCGTACATCGGTAGGTGTGGACTTCCGTAGGCGGTTTCCTTATGATTTTCTTCTTTCTCATTTGTCCTTGTCTCTGATTAAAATGGGATGATTACAAGCACCTTGCAAAGGTGGTCACGACTGCGAGCCTGCGAGTAGTCCGAGAAACTTTTAGGAATACAGAAAGACGGACACGGCTTCTGTATTACAAAAGGATTTCTCGAAAAGTACCTATAAAATGACGGCACTTTTAACAGCGTCCGTCCCCAAGGCTGCTTAAACGTATAACAGTTTGGCGGTAGCCTATGGCTGTAAATCGTCCTTTGGGATGATTTATCGGTATGGTGGCTCATTAGCCTCTGTATGCCTATTGATTGCCGTTATGGTAGCTGTTAGCCTTGTAACCATTGGCATTAGAAACGTTAGGCTGTTGTGTTTGTCCTCCTGCCAGATGCTGTGGATATGTGTTGTGTTCTCCCTCATTCTGTTTGGCATCTGCTTCTTGCATGGAAGAAGGATTGTCAACAGACTGTCTGGAGTAGTTTTGTTGTGGGGAAATTCCACCAGTAACAGCATCGGAAAGATTGCCATTCGTTCCGACCTTACCCACGCTTCTGTTGTCATTAGATGAAGCCGAACTTAGGGAAGAAGAAATATCTGCTGTAGAAGAATTGCCCTTGTTGTCAGTATCGGATATTCCATTGGCAGAATGCCCATCTTCCTTGTCCGACTTTGTATCATCCTCCGTTGTCGTAACAATCACTCTTGCTTGTGGAACTTCCGTGTGGATGATTGCAGAGCCATCAGTATTGCGCTTCAATGAAAAGCCGTTCTTGACAAATCTTCCGTCCACATACCAACCAGAGAGTGAATGCAGGGTAATGATGCGGTTGTCTCCAACTTTTTGTGAAGAGGAAATGCCCACAGCCTCCATAGCCTGTAAAAGTTTGGGGACGGTCTTGCGGTCTTTGTCCCAGAGTTTGGCAAGTTGGGTATTGTCAACCAGACATTGCCCACACAAGATTTCCACTTGTTGGGTCTTGCTGATAGGTACAAGTGTTGTTTCACGTTCAGCAAGAGAGGCAAGAGACATGAAGCATTCCATGCGGTCAATCTTGTACTTCTTGCAGCGAAGATACTCCATCTGTACATCGGACAGCGTGAAGCAGTAATGTATCTTTTGTTTATCCATCTTCTGTAAATTTTGAATATTATAACCATAAATGGCAAGACTGTTTTTCTCAGTAAAGAGAAAATCATCTGTGCCGTCCTCGCCTTGGGGAAATGTCCTCTGCTATAACATAGAGCTCGCCTTGCAACCTGTCATTAGAATGGCTGCTTAATCGTGAAATGCACTCAATGCAAACAGACTGGACAAGAAGTTTTCTTCTGCCGACAGTTGCTTCATCATTGATGCCCTTGTTGGCTCCGCATTGTTCGGCAAGCTGATTGAAAGCATCACGCATCCGAAAGTAGCCGTTGCCAGTATTGATGTAGCTCACGGCAAGGTCAGCGACATTTGCCAACTTGTTTCTGTACTCCTCATGGGAAATATCGTCCTTCATCATCGCCATGTCTATTTACAAAGTTCACTCATGTGCTTGGTCGCTGCAGCCTTGGTCTCAGCTTCGGACATACTGCGGTTCTGGCGCATCCAGTTCAAAAGCTCGGACTTTTCAAAATATATAATCTTGCCGTTGGGACGGAAGAACGGAAGTTCATGCTTGTGTGTCATCTTGTAGAGACTGCTCTTTGATATGCCCATGAATAAGGCAGCTTCCTCCAGTGTCAATACTTGCTTTGCATCACGGAGTAGGTTCTCCATTATCCCAATGCGGTGCTCATGTGACTCTACCTTCAAGAGAAGAGTCTCGGTGTCGATAGTTTTGTTCATTATCCTGTAATTTAATTGTTTGTAATTCGTTGTACTGCTTGTTTTGAAAGCGTAGTCCCCCAAGGCAGAGAGAAATCCCTGCCCGAAAAAAGGGAACTACAAAAGTGAATTTAACTGGTTGTTATCCTGAAAAGTTCTGTTTACTTGTTATCCTGTAAAAAAGTTATTCTGCGTGGATGGGTGTTGGTGGCTGCTGTCCGCTTTGTCCTCGGTATCTGCTTGTTCTCCTCACGCTGTTTGCGACCTCGAAAGGCTTTTTTCGTGTTGTCAACAGCCTTGACCTTTTCATTCGTCAGCACATCTGCATAGATGGCGGTGGATTTGAGCGACTTGTGTCCCATCAGCTTCTTGGTAGTCTCAATGTTGCCGGTAACCGCCTGTACCAAAATTCCGAATGTATGTCGGGAGCAGTGAAAAGAGATATTCTTCTCAATGCCCACCTTTTTGGCTATCCTTTTAAGGGCTGCATCCACATTAGCCTTGGCAGGAAGGTGGAACACAAAATCATCATCGCCTTTGGGTGGCATCCATGACAAGGCGGTATTGCCGATTGGTACGGCATTGAGAGCCTTTGTTTTCTTTTGGACGATTACAAGCGTGTTCGTTACCTTGTTTCTCTTGATGTCACTCCATCGCAGAGCCTTGATGTCGCTGATACGAAGTCCTGTCAGACAGGCGAAACCGAAAGCCTTTTGTGTCTCTGCAACTCCTGGACTTCTCTCATCTGAAGCCATGAACCTTTTCAGTTCATCGGGAGTGAGATACTGCTTATGTGATGACTTTGGCTTGGGAAAGATGTCTGACTTCTCCAACTGGTAGAAAGGGTTAGCCTTCAACTTGCCGAACTTGACAGCCTTGTTGAACACCGTCACTATGCGCTGTTGAACATTGTGAAGGGAACCTTCACACAAAGGTTTGGCTTCAACTCGTACATACTTCTGTGGTACATAGTCGTTCTTCAACCAAAGGAAGAAAGCCTTTAACCATTCCTTGTCGAACTTCCTCAGAGTGATGTGAGGTCTGCGCTTGTTGGCAAGGAACTCGCTCATTAGGTATTTCAGATACTTTGATTGGTCAACAATAGCCTTGGAATAGTCTGTGTTGTCGCTCATCCAGTCGATGTAAGTCTGGATCCAATCTAAGACTTCGGGAGACTCGTCATTGGGGATTTCCTTCACAATCATCAAATGACCTACCTCTGGAATGGTCTCTGGATGAAGAATACGCTCTGCCCTTATCTGGTGAGCACGTTGCAATGTTTCTTCGTTCCTTGCTTTGGTCTCTGCATCAACCTCTGGCAACAAATAGAGGGAAAGAAATTCAAACTTGCGCTTGCCACCATCGTAGATGTCAAGATACAAGCTTATGTTGTCGTTGGCAAGTGCCTTTTGTCTGATAGTTATTGTCATGTCTCTATATGTTTTCGTTGTCAATGATTTATGTGAACATACCGTCAATGAGGTTGATGGCTTCCTCCTTCTTCTTGTCCACGATTTTAGCATAGATTTCCGTGGTCTGAATGTTGGAATGTCCCATCAGCTTGCTTGTGGTAAAAAGGTCTGCACCGAGCGTGAGCATCATCGTTCCGAACGTGTGCCGTGAGCAATGGAATGAGATATGCTTCTCAATCCCTGCCGCTTCCGCCCATTTGTGGAGAGCCCTGCCTATAACGGTCTGTGTGGTCGGAATGTCAAAGAAAGGAATATCATTTCCTCTTGGTTTCGGCAACCAACGCTTAGCCTCTTCCGAGAGAGGTATTATAACAGGCTTCTCCGTCTTTTGCATTTCCATGTCTATGTATTCGCCCTTTCCGTCAGCGGTCTTGAAGATGTGCATCGGCGCAAGACGGTACATGTCGCTTAATCGCAATCCTGTAAAACAAGCGAAGATGAAAGCCTCCTTGACCTCTGGGCGGTAACTATCCGTAGCTATGAGGGTGCGAAGTTCCTCTATAGTAAGGTATTCTTTCTTGCCTTCCTTGGGTTGGATGCGCTCACGTGCATCAAGTTCCTTCATCGGATTGTTTCGGATAATGCCTTGGCGCACAGCGTTATTGAGAGCAGTGGAGAACATTCCGAGGTGTCGGCTTGCCGTATTCTCACTGATAGGTCTTGGCTCGCCATACTTGATATGGGAGTTTGGGAAGTTACGCAAGAACTTCACATATCCACGGCAGAACTCCGCATTGACCTCTTCAAGAGAAATGAAGCCTTTGTTAGTCTCGTCAAGATACTTCTCCACGGTGTGCAGCATTTCCACACGGCAATGGAGCGTTGACTTCTTGATGCCGACACCACCTTCACAATACTTCTTTATCCATGTGGTAAGAAGCATCGAACCTTGTTTTACTGTCTCCCAGTCCTGTATGCCATGACCATGTAGGGCTTTGATGCGCTCTGCCTTGATGCGTTCTGCAACCGCCATAGTCTGCTTGTTCTGTTCCTTGCAGACAGGGGTGATTTCGGGAACGAGGTAGAGTTTGAGGTATTCATACTTCCTCACTCCCTTATAGTAGATGTCAAGATAGATGCTCTTGTTGCCATCTGCGAGCGACTTCAACCGAATTTTTATCGGCTCTTTCAGCTTTACTTGTTTCTTTGGTCTTGCCATAATGTATAAAGTGTTATTTTGTTTTTGTATTCTGCTACATTGGAGGGTTTTTCTCCCTCTTGTTGAAAGTTCATGTCAGATATGGTTTCCTATGCTGACATTTGCTTTTCTTTCTCTTCCCTTACTTCGGAAAACTGATGTAAAGATAAGAAAACAAACCGAGAAACGAGAAACAAAACGGAAACAAGAAACAGTCTTTTATGTCTTTTTAAGAGTGAGTTTGGCAAACATCGGAAAATTCAAATTATCGCTTAAAGCATTGATACTTAGCGCATTTACTTTCATTTGCTTTCTTGTCTTTTCAAACGCATTTCGTAGGACTAAGATATTCTTGACGTCCTGTTCCTCGTTGTTCATGGCGATGTACACCGAGATAGCGCCTACGATAGCCACAACACCGGCAATGGCGTAACACAGTTTGACCATGATGGGAACGTACTTGGCGATTTCCTCCGTCACGGTAGCCAGTGCAGTCGTACCGGCGGAATAATCGCCTGCGGAGTTCTGGGCCATGACGGCCGTCGTGCCACACAGCAACATCAGTGTGAGCATCTGTACTTTTTTAGCAGAAAACATTTTTTTCATTTGTCTTTTTGTTTTTTGAAACATGATTATTTATTTTAGGGTAAGTATTGCAGTTCTTTCGAATCGTTATGGCGGTACTTGATTCCTGCCTCCCGTTTCTATATGCGATAGCCGAAAAAGGCAGGAAAGACGAGGAACGCACCGATCAGGAACAGGCACGCGCCCACAAGCGTTACGACGGACTTGGTAATGCCGTCCTCGCCCGTGTTCATCTTTACGTAAATCTGGAATCCGGACACAATCACACAAATCCCGGCGATGGCACAACAGAGAGCTTGGACGTAAAACATCATTGTTACCACGTAGTCGTGCATCGTCGCCAGCGCATCCGCACCCCAACTGTAATTCACGCTGCCGCTTTTCGCCAGAGCTGAACAGGGGATGATGGAACAAAGCGCACATAGTATCTTTTTCGTTTTCGACATCTTACAGCTTATCTTTGACCGGTCTCCATTTCAGGCAGGGACGGTTGTCCAAGCGTCCTTTGGAAATCAACGCCTTATACATCTCTTCGTCGGTAAAGCCGTCGGACAGGTAGGGAGCGATCTCTTCCATCTGCGCCTCCGCCTTGGCCTTCAGCCTTTCAAGCCGCTCTTTCGCGGCTGCCTCCTTTTTCCCTGTATCGCCGTCTTGTACCGCAGGCGGGGCAGCTACGGCTTCCGTGTCGCATGTCTCATTTCCGATACTAAACCCGGTCTCGTTCTCCGAAACCTCGACACTCTCTTCCGTGGCATCCATCGGACCGAGGTCGAAAACTTCTTCGTCGGTCTTCTCCGTTCCCTTCTTTCCATACAGGTCACGGGTAATATTGACCGCGTAATAGACGATGTACAGCACCGTCAGTACAAGGGCGAATATAAAGTATGAACTCATCTGTTTTAAGTATGAAATTAAACTTTAATTGAACTTTGAAAGTACAAAAGCAAAGAAAAGTATTATATTTGATATAATGAAAACTCTTTATATCAAACAATATTTTATTACGTAGAAATAAGTATGAAACATATAAATTGAACTTTAATTTCATACTTTAAGGCGAATGTACCGGGAAAAACGGGCATAAAAAAAGCCCTCCGGGAGGAGAGCTTTCAAGGGAGGGGTAACGATAATGCCTTACCGTTTCTTTCCGCGCAGGTAATCGTTCAGGTCCTTGTACTCGTGATAACGGAGTGCTTCGTTGTGCACCCGCTTGCCGTACATGCCGGCGATGGTCTCTTCCGTTTTCTGTCCGGCGAGATCATTGTCGAGATAACAGTGTATTTCCTCGTACACCTGCAAGTGTTCCAAAGCCTTTTTCAGGTTGTTCACCGAGTTCATCACGAGGTAATCGCAAGGTGCGCCGATGCAGACCGTATCATCACCCGTCTGTTTCAGCGTCAGGTAAGAGAGAAAATCCATGAAGCCTTCGAACACGCAAACCCGGTTCTGTGCTTCACTATGAGAATGCCTGATGACAGAGATGTCCTTACACCGGATACAGCCCTTATAATAAGGATTGCGAACCTCGTACCCGCCCGCCACGTTACCGAAGGCAAGGGCGAAGTAGCGCCGTTGCCGCAATTCATAATGGACCTCCCGGCAGAACATGCGGCCGATGTCTCCGTCGATTCCACGGGAATGAAGGTACGAGAGCAGCGCATGGTGCTGCAACGGTACGACGAGCACGTCCTTCATGTCGGCTTCGACGGGTCGGGGCGTTGTCCCCGGAATCCGCACCCTTTGTATCGGGATAGCGTTCTCGTGCTTCCCTATATAGGCAAGCACTTCGCTCACGCTGTCCGTCTGGTAAAGGTGTTTGCCCAGTTCCACAAGGTCTCCGCCCGTCGCTGCGCCAAAGTCATACCATTCGTTGAGCCGGTCATTGACCTTGAACGACGGGGTACGCTCATTGCGTAGCGGCGACAAATACCAGTATTGTTTCGATGTTACACTCTGGGGGTGGTAGCCGAGACTGGCAAGATAGTCCACGATACGCAGTTGTTTTGCTTCCGCTATGGT
>ULWN01004773.1_pt1 | contig 11424 bp, 10 predicted proteins | sample 1960371 | NCBI WGS metagenome assembly ULWN01 (sample SAMEA4835813, study PRJEB28245) | human gut metagenome | biome: gut microbiome; material: fecal sample | place: Denmark | collected 2008 | reverse complement strand
AAGCCACTCGGCAGGATAATATTTGCGCATAACGCTCTCCTGCTCGAGACCCTCTGTGCCGAACTCGCCGCAGCCGTAATACCAGCCGGGCTTGGTCGGCAGCCAATAGCCGCGCCAGAGCTGACCGATGTCGATACCGTGCCCGTTATACCACATGCAGTAGCAATGGTTATCCGGAAGCGAGGCGCAGGGCGGATCGTAGTCGCCGTCGACATATTTTATAACGCAGTCGGGATGGCAGAGTTTGAGTGCGAGGTCGCACGCAGAGAAGAAGTCCTCCAGCTCGGGACGGGTAAGGTGGCGATGGGGCTTGCCGCCCGCACCGGGGGTAGGTTCGTTCATATAGGAAACAACGACATTGCAGGCGTGTCCGCGTATCATGCGCGCAAGCTCCTGAGCCTGACGCACACCCTCCGCAAACTTAAAGCGGCGCATCTTGGCAAACAGCGGCAGGTCGGTCTGCGTCATAAGACCGAGACGGTCACACCACTTATATATCTCATCCTGAACCGGACGCTGAGTAAGTCGCAGGAAGTTCATATTGCAGAGCTTGGCAAGGAGTATATCGTCGCGCAGCTGATCTATATCACCGCGCATAACATCCTGCTGTTCAAAGCCCATGGTATTTGCACCGCGCAGACGGATGGGTCTGCCGTTCAGTCGGAACATGCCGCGCAGCCCTGCCTCATCCGGCTCGGTATCCTCGGTAAAGCTGCGCATACCGAACTGCGCGCACGCACGGTCGATGACGGCGCCGCCGTATATAAGCGCGACCTGTGCCTGATAGAGGTACGGAGTCTCCGGCTCCCAAAGGAGGAATTTGCCCATGGGGATGCGTACCTTATAGAGATTCTTACCGTGTTCGGCGGGAATAGGCGTTCCCCGACCGAAGCCGTCGGGACCCTGAGCGGCGGTAAAGGTATCGCCGAGGCCGCACATACGTACCGCAGTCGGCTGATAATACATATTCTCGACGACGGTCGCGCGGTGGTTCTGACCGTATACGGAGATATCGAGCTCTACCGGGAATTCGCCGTACTCGGAGCTCTGGACCTCGACCCACAGCTCCGCCTCGCTGCTGCCGATATCCGGACGAATCCAAAGATCGGAGATATGCAGCCGCTCGCGAACCTCGATACGGACATCAGAATACAGTCCCATGCCGGGCTGACAGTGATGCCAGCCGACTGCGGGATCGTCCCAGCCGGGACCGGTAGCGGCATACATCTTCTCGCCCTCATAGGAAATGCCGTCCTGCCCCTTGCTGCCCATAAATACATGGTCGTTTTTAAGCTGAATACGAAGCTCATTAAGTCCCGCATTTACATAATCGGTTATCTCGAACTCAAATGGTGAGAAAAATCCCTCGTGTATTCCGACACATACCCCGTTTACATAGACAGATGCGAGATAGTCCGCACCTCCGATGCAGATATACACCGCTTTGCCCTGCGTCTGCTCCGGGCGAAGTGCAAAGCGCGTATCATAAAGCTGCTCGTGACATCCGACCGGCGCTCCGTAATGCGGCAGTGTTATCTGCTTCGGATCGCTGTCCTCTTCATACAGTGTAAACTCGCCGAGCGGGATGATCTCCTTGCTCGAGCGGCACTCGGGTGCAAGATCCTCGGTAAAGGGAGCATAGCGCTCGCGCAGCTCGGCAAGTGCGGCACGGAGCTGCTCCTCGGTATGCATCTTTTCCGACACACCGTATGCCTCGCCTCCCGCCGTAAGCACGGCATTGTTCGGCTCGAACGGCACCGGCTCCGGGCGAGACAGCAGCTCCTGTCTGCCGCCGATGCCGGCAGCGGCAATGTTTGCAAAAATATCGTTCTTCATTCTGATTTTTTCCTCCGTGTAGGGTATGTGTATGGTCAGACAGGTCGCGGCAAGCCGCCGTCGGTTGACTTGATTTGATTCGGCCGGCATGGCCTACAAGGATAAGATCATGCCGTAAATGCGGTTGTTATAAAAGCTCCTTATCGGCTTTCGGGAGAACGGCGGATTCGACAAACGTATCCATTCGACAAACATATCCATTCGGCGAACGTATCCATTCCGCAAGCAGGTATGTATGATCCGTGAAAAATACGACCGCAATGTCTAAAGCTCAGTAGCGGGCGCGAAGCTCCACTACCTTTCCGAGTATCGAAATGCCTATCTGCTGCGCCTCAGCGCGCGTATATATCATAGGATCGTACTTCTGATTATCGGGAATGAGCATGATGCCGCCGTCCAGCTTTCTTATCCGCTTGCAGGTAGCATCCTCGCCTCCAATCATTACAATGGCAACATCGCCGCTGTCGCAATCATCCTGACGGCGGACTATAACAGTATCGCCGCTGCGCATCCGCGGCTCCATGCTGTCTCCGCGTATTCGCAGAGCAAAATACTCACCGCTCGCCGCCATCGCCTCATCTATCTCCTCGTAATCGTCAATATCGGTAATAGCCTCTATCGGTATGCCCGCAGCCACCTTTCCGTAGACAGGAATGCGGCGTGCGCGCACAACTGTCTCATCCTCCGTTGTAAAATACTCGGGTGCAACGGCAAAATAGCCGGCGATACGCGACAGCGAGGTCGCGCTCGGATGCGAACCGTTCTTCCAGTGAGTTGCCGTAGCATTGGAAAAGCCGAGACTCATGCATACCGCACTCGGTGACACACGTTCCCTCGCGCAAAGGGATACAAATTTGTTCCAAAACATTGCGTTATTCCCTCCGATTTTTTAAGATTATTTCTTTTACTTTGTCGGGAACCTTCGGTTAGTGTCGTTTTTTATCAGCAATACTGAGATAATGTAGTTTATGCTCGACCGATTTATCCTCCAAAGTGATTTTTTCACATTGACAAGGTAGAAAATGTAGCCTATAATAGCATCATAAAGTGACAGAGGCGGAGCTGATGTCATTTGCGAATCAAGTATATCATCATAAACTATGTTTGTCAAGCAAATAATGATAAAAAGTCGACAGCGGCCGTGTCGTCTTTCTACATATTCGTCATGGTCAAACGAAATAACAGAAAATTCTCCATAATAAGACTGAAAGGAACATAATTATGCAGTTATATTATTCCGATCCGACATGTAAAAAAAGCCGCAAGGGCACCGCTCTCGGCGGCATGACACCCGCCGCAGCCGCACTCATCTGCGACGATTCCGATAAAAAGCGCACAAGCGACTACTGGATAGAGAAAATATGCCCCATATGCGGAAAGCGCTTCTATCCGCCGACAGACGAATGGGCATATCGGCGCGGAGATGAATATTTCTGCTCGTGGCACTGTCTGTGCGAGCATGACCGGAGACAAGAGGCAAGACTTCGCGCGGTTGGAGTACCCAAGGGAAGGCTGCCCGAGGCGCGCAAAACAGAACGGAATGCATCAGTCCGCCGTGATTATAAGCGCGGTATATCGGTAATAGAGCTGGCTCGCCGCCACAGTCTTTCCCGTACGCAGATATACCGCATCATCGGCACGCACGGCGTCGCGGGCAACAGGATCTGATACAATGGTCATATATGAGAGCGGCTGCGTCGGCTGCGAGAGCTCTCTCGGCTGCGCGGGCACCTCCTGCAGCTGCCGCCGTATCCCGATACGGATATGCGACGGCTGCGGCACGCCGCTGCTCTCGGCATACGGCGGTCGCAGCCGCCTGAACGGGACACGGTTCGCGTCGATTCGAACTGATGGGGTCGTGCAGCAGCGCATGAATGAAGAATATGTATGTTTTGCAGAATATGAAGATTTTGAAGAATATGAAGAAAGGCGAGAAAGCAGCGCAGATAATGCGGTGTTTCCCGATAAGGTGACAAAAAGGAACAATGAATACATTTTCGGCGAAGAGCTTCGCCGCGAAAAAGGAGAGGAGCTGTGTGAGCGATGCCGTGCGGTAAGAGGGCGGAAAAAGCGGTAACGACCGAGCGCATTGCCCGGATAAACAGGATTGCCGACCGTATAGTCGGTCAGCTCGACGAAGCGATAAATGCGCTCGATCCCACCGACACGCAAAAGCTGCGGCACGTCGTTTCCGCTCTAAAGGAAATTAAGGACCTGCAGTCCCTCTCGCTCGGCGACGAGGCGACAGAACGTGAGCTGAAGCTGAGAGAGCTGCGCAGCAAGGTCGAGTGCGCCGAATCGGAGGCATCTTCCGATTTCAGAGAGATAACGGTACATATTGACGGCGACGACGGCTATTCGGACTGATATGCCGCCATGAACAGAGAAACAAAAGACAGTGAACGTGGCGTGGCAAAGACCGTTTTTATCGAGGCGCCGAGCGAAAAGCAAAAGGAGTTTTTGCGCGCGTCGACAAAGCATGTCGGCTTCGGCGGTGCACGAGGCGGCGGCAAAAGCTGGGCGGTACGTACAAAGGCTGCCCTGCTCGCCCTGCGGCATCCCGGAATACGCATTCTCATCGTCAGACGGACTTATCCGGAGTTGACGAACAACCACATCCGCATTCTTCGCGAGCGGCTCGCCGGCATTGCCGTCTATTCGGATAAGGAAAAGCGAATGACATTTCCCGGCGGCGGCAGTATTACCTTTTCCTACTGCGATACGGACGAGGATCTCGGACGCATGCAGGGCGTTGAATACGACGTCATCTTCATTGACGAGGCAACGCAGCTGACCGAATATCAGATGAAAGCCATCAGCGCATGTCTGCGCGGAACCGGCGATTATCCCCGCCGTATCTACTACACCTGCAATCCCGGCGGGCGCGGACACTCCTATATTAAGAGGATATTTATCGACCGACGCTATGTCGAGGGAGAGGATCCCGCCGATTACACATTTATCCGCTCGCTCGTCACCGACAATACCGCGCTGATGCAGGCTCAGCCCGACTACATCAAACAGCTGCAGGCATTGCCGTCAAAGCTGCGCGACGCATGGCTGTACGGCAGATGGGATACTGCGGAGGGACAATTCTTCGAGGAGCTGCGCGACGATCCCGAGCACTACGGCGACCGCCGACTGACGCATGTTATTTCGCCGTTCCGTCCGCCCGACGACTGGAAGCTCTATCGATCATTCGACTGGGGCTATAACAAGCCGTTTTCCTGCGGCTGGTGGGCGGTGGATCACGACGGAGTATTTTATCGTATCCTCGAGCTGTACGGCTGTACCGACGAGCCGGATGTAGGCGTGAGATGGACTCCGGAACGGGTATTTTCCGAGATAGCAAGGATAGAGCGCGAGCACCCTTTTCTCAGCGGCAGACGCATTGCCGGAGTTGCCGATCCCGCAATATGGGACGCGGAGACAGGAGAGAGCATAGCCGAGGTAGCGGCGCGGCACGGCGTACATTTCGTCCCCGGTGATCACAAGCGCATTCCCGGCTGGATGCAGCTGCACTATCGGCTGGCATTTGACGAAGAGACCGAGCGACCGATGCTGTATGTTTTCTCAAACTGCCGCGCGTTTATCAGAACGCTGCCGCTGCTGCGTTATGACAGCACGAATCCGGAGGACCTCGACACCAAGGGCGAGGATCATGTGGCAGATGAGGTGAGATATTTCTGTATGTCGAGACCGATAAAGCCGCATATCCGCAGGCAGCCTGTCGGCATAGGGACGGCGGGATTGCTGCTCGATATAAAGCCCGGAGAGCTTGCCCCCGCGCCCTCTCCCGCAGAGCGGGAAAAAATACAGATAATACGCGGCGAGGAATAGGCTGCATACGGCGATACGGCGTTACGCAGCACCGCGATACGACCTAATATACAACATCTGTACAAACAAAGTATATAAGAAAGGAACGAAAAGAATGAACAAGATGGAAAAGGAGCGGGAAGGTATCAAAAGCGGCGATAACGGAACGCGCGGCAGCGAAAAGATCACGCGCGAAAAACCGGACGGCAGAGCCGCGCAGAGCAGCGAAAAAGCGCCCGGCGGGCGCAGAAAGCAAAAGGAATCCACACCGGTACGAATAATAGACGCAGAGGCTGTGCGGCGCGCGCAGGCAACGCTGCGCCGCTATAAGCTCGGCAAGGCAAATCTCGAGCGCCGTATAGTCGAAAACGAAAAGTGGTACCGCGTGCGCCATCGCGACTGCATGCCGGACAAACGCGGCAGCATAAATCCGAATTCCGCATGGCTGTTCAACTGTATAGCAAACAAACATGCCTCGGCTATGGACACTATCCCCGCGCCGCGCGTACTTCCGCGTGAGGAGGGTGACCGCGAGGAGGCGGAAAAGCTCTCGGCGATACTGCCGATCATATTCGACCGCTGCGACTTCGAGCAGGTGTATTCGGACGCATGGGACAGAAAATGCAGAGGCGGGACCGGCATTTACGGAGTATTCTGGGACAAGTCAGCCATGGGCGGTCTCGGGGATATAACGGTAAGGGATATCGAGCCGCTGTCGCTGTACTGGGAGCCGGGAATACGCGACATTCAGCGCTCGAGAAATCTCTTTTCGGTCGGTCTGTGCGACCTTGATGCGCTCATGTCTGCATATCCGTTTCTCGAGGGCAGGCTCGATACCTGCACACCTGATATAGCCGTACACGAGGGAGAGGATCCTGTCGATACCACCGGAAAGGTCGCAGTCGTGGACTGGTACTACAAAAAGGTGCTGCCCGGCGGCAGGGAGATACTGCACTACTGCAAATACGTCGGCGAGGAGGTGCTGTATGCGACCGAAAACGATCCTGCACTGCGTGAGCGCGGACTGTATGACCACGGAATGTATCCATTCGTTTTCGATCCGCTGTTCACCATGCCAGACTCTCCAGCAGGCTTCGGCTACATCGACATAGGCAAGGACTGTCAGGCATACATAGACCGCGCAGGTCAGGCAGTGATGAAGAATATGCTCGCAGGAGCTGCTCCGCGCGTACTCATATCCGAGGACAGTCCTATAAACGAGGACGAGTATTCGGACATGACCTGCGACATCGTTCATGTTGCAGGCGCGATAACAGACTCTACCGTCCGCCCGCTGCCCTCCGTCTCGCTCGACGGTATCTATATAACCGCTCTGCGCGACAAGATAGACGAGCTGAAGGAAACGACCGGAAATCGCGATGTCACAAGCGGCGGAACGGCGGCGGGAGTCACTGCGGCATCGGCAATAGCGGCGATGCAGGAAGCAGGCAGCAGGCTCGAGCGGGACTCCTCACGCGCCTCATATCGTGCATTCAAGCGCGTCTGCCTGATGGTCATAGAGCTGATACGTCAGTTCTACACCGCCTCGCGCTGCTTCCGTCTTATCGGAGACGACGGAAGCGAGCATTTTATCCGCTACGACAGAGGCGGCATTGCACCGCACAGAAGCGAGGTGCTCGGTATCGAGCTCGGCGAAAGCTCTCCGCTCTTTGATATCGAGATAAGTGCGGAGAAATCCTCTCCGTATTCACGTGCAGCACAGAACGAGCTTGCTCTCAGCTTCTTCAAGGCGGGCTTTTTCGACCCGCAGAAAGCGAGTGAGGCGCTCTCATGCCTTGACATGATGGATTTTGACCGCAAGGCTCAGGTCATCGGACGCATAAGACGCGACCACGACGCATATCTGCGCAGCACGCTCGAAGCGGTGATCCGATCCGGCGCGGCAGAATATGCCGGGTACGGAGCGACGGGTTCCGGTACGATAGGGACAGCGATGTCAAGCGGCACAGCCGCACAAAACGGCATCGGCGCTTCCGGCAGCAGCTCCGACGCGGAGACACACTCCGAGAGTGCTGCGACAAGAAAGGCAAGACAAAGCTTCGCCGTCGGCGCCGAGCCGTAAAGTAATGAGCGCGGAAAGCACATAACGCTGCGAGCATTGAATATACCATCGTCATTGGACATGCACATTGAAATATTCCGCATTTAAATATTCAGATTAAAATAAAAGAAAACAGATTTACAAACCTATTATCCGCCGCAGCGGCAAAATGACCGCCGAGGCGGTAAAAATAAAGGCGTATCGCACACGATACGTGCAGAAATGCAGAAAGGATCCGAAATGCAGAACGAATCTATCGGCACGGGCACGACCTCGCCCGCAGTCGCCGGTGCAGCAGCTCCGACCGACGCAAACAAGGTCACGGGTGATACGGCTCTGTCCCCCGCAGAGCAAGGCGCAGCGGCAATGCGCGCCGAATTCGAGTCCCTGATAAAGGGCAAATTCAAGGAGCTGTACGACGAGCGGGTCGGCGGTGCGGTGAAACGGAGACTAAGGGGTATGAGTGCTCAGGTAAAGAGATTAGAGGCGCTGTCACCCACCCTCCGCAGCTTTGCCGCATCGCACGGCATAGACGACGGCGATACCGATGCGCTTAACCTTGCGCTGTCGCGTGCTCTCGGCTGCTCTGCCGCGACGGGTACGGGCGGAGGAAATGACACATGCGCCGACATGCTCCCCTCGCAGCAAGACGGCTGCTCCGAAAAGCACGCCGAAGGCATTACCGGGATCGGCGGTACAAGCCATGGCATTACAACAGCCGACAAAGCTCAGTCGGAGCACGGCACGGCAAACGATAATGACAGGTACAGCGACTCCGACAACGGCACATCGGCTGACGGCACCGACGAAAGGTCCGGTACCGCATCGGGCAATCTCTCGGATGAAAGCTCCGGCAGAGACTCAGAAGAAAGAACCGACCCCGACAGCAGAACAGACAGCACCGGCGAAGCGCTCGATACGGCAGCGCTGCGGCGCGCACACGGCTGGGCAGCGGAGGCGCATGAGGTCGCAAGGCTATATCCCGACTTTGACCTCCGCTCCGAGATAGCAGATCCGCGCTTCCGTTCGCTGCTGAGAGGCGGCGCAGGAGTGCGCGATGCCTACGAGGTAGTACACCGTGACGAGCTGCTGCCGGCAGCCATGCGCAGTGCGGCACTCTCGGCTGTAAACAAGCTGACCGACAGCATAGCAGCCGGTACGGTAAGACCCGCCGAAAACGGAGTCTCCGCCGCGCTGCCGTATGCCTGCGGAGTCGGAGATATGACTCGTGCAGAACGCGATGAGCTTGCCCGCAGAGTCGCGCGCGGCGAACGTATAGTTCTCTGATATCCTGCCGCAGGCAACGGGATTTCGACTTATATCACATCGCGATATCGAGCATTTGATATTGAGAAGTCCCGTCGGCGCCATAAACCATTCGACTCGTCCGAGTGCCGCAGCGCCGAAACAACACAGTCAAAATGCAGAAAGGAAAGAAAATGAGCACAGTTACAACTACCACTCTCTCCGCAGAGATGAAAACCTTTTATGACATGCGCCTCATCGACGAGGCATCCCCCATGCTCGTTCACGAGCAGTTCGGACAGAAGCGTCCCATTCCGCAGGGCGGCGGCAAGACGGTAAACTTCCGCCGCTTTTCTCCCCTTGCGAAAGCGACCACCGCGCTTACCGAAGGAGTAACTCCGAGCGGCAGCAGCCTCTCGGTATCGAGCATCTCCGCAATCGTCGCACAGTACGGCGACTATGTTGTTCAGTCGGATGTTCTCGAGCTGACCGCAGTAGACAACACCATACTCGAGACGACGAAGCTGCTCGGCAGGCAGGCTGGACTTACGATGGACACCATCGTCCGCAATGCGCTGCTGCTCGGCACAAACAAAAGCTACGCGCCTAAATACGTTGCAGATACCAACGGAAATCTCGTCGAGACCGAGGTTACGAAAACCGCAGACCTCGACACAAGCGCAAAGCTCACCGTAGATGTAGTACAGCGCGTCGTTGCAAAGCTCCGCGCGCAGAATGCCCCCACCATCGGCGGCGACTATGTATGCATCATTCACCCCTATGTCGCATACGACCTCATGCGCGACCCCGAGTGGATCGACGCACACAAGTACGCGACCCCCGAAAACCTCTACACCGGAGAGATCGGAAAGATGGCGGGCGTTCGCTTCGTTCAGTCAACCGAGGCAAAGATCGACAAAGGCGGCTCCGACAATCCCTCCGGTCTTGCGGTATTCCACTGCCTCTTCATCGGCGACGGTGCTTACGGTGTTACCGAGGTCACCGGAGGCGGTCTCCAGACCATTGTCAAACAAAAGGGCTCGTCCGGCACCGCTGATCCGCTCGATCAGCGCTCGAGCGTCGGCTGGAAGGGACTCAAGGCGGCTAAGATCCTCGTAGACAACTATCTCGTCGATCTCATGTGCTGCTCGAAGTTCTCCGCCACCGCAACAGCAAACTGATTCGTAAGCTGAACCGTATACCCGGGCGGATAGGATATTGTCTTCCGCCCGCCCGGGAACTGCTTATCGCATCGGACGGCGCAGTCTATGACGGCTGCGTAACACAGTCATAATACACAAACGACATAAAACGTGAAAGGAAGATACGGCTATGGCAAACAAGAATGCAAACAAGGAAGTAATCAAGGCAACAAACGCATACCCCGGCGAGCGGCTCGTCCGCGTAAAGATACCTCTGATCAGCGAGGACGACGGCGATGTTTTTGTCTCCGTTAACGACCGCAACTGGTATATCAAGCGCGGTGCGGAGGTCGAGATACCCGAGTGCGCCGCCGAGGTGCTCGAGCACAGAGAGCAGTGTCTCGGAATGGCTATCGAATACTGCGACCGTGCCGCTGCGGTCGCAGACAGGACAAATGCATGACGCTGCGCGAAGCGCTCGACCGCGCCGATTCGCTGCATCCCGGGAGTGTGCCGGAGGCGGAGCGTATAGCGTGGCTCGACAGCATCGACCGCACTGTATGTGCTGAAATAACCGGCGGTGAATTCGGCGGCTATACCGTCGATTCGCCCGCCGGTACCGAGCTGCTTGTCCCGCCGCCCTACGACGAGCTGTATCTTCATGTACTCGAGGCGCGCAGCGCTTACGTCGGCGGGGAGATCGACAGATACAACAACGCCACCGCACTGCTTCAGAATCTATGGGAGGCATATGCCCGCAGCTACATACGTTCGCACCGACCGGCTCGGCGTGAGCTGAACTATCTCGGAGGCGATCGGATATGAAAATGCCGATGTTGGATCAGCCGAAAAGACGCGCGGAGACGGTAAGTGTGTTCGGCGGCTACGACGCGCGCGACCGTCGCGGGACCGAGGGCTTTTCCGAGGTCGAAAACCTAAGCTCATCGGCATACCCCGCCCTCTCCCCGCGCAGCAGACGCGGAAAGGTCGACACGGCGCTCGGCGACGGCGATACCGTCGCGGCGATATCTGTCGGCGAGCGGCTGTGCTACGTGCACGGAAGCTGCTTCATAGCCGACGATAATCCGACATATTCGGGTGGTGGCGAGACACATACTCGTATAGTCGATCTCGGTCTGCAGGGCACGCCTGACACCCGCATCGTAATGATGGGCAGCTATGCCGTGATCTTTCCCGACCGAAAATACGTAAGCCTCTCCGATATGACTGATAACGGAAGCATTGATGCCGAAAAGACAAGCTCCTCCGCAACAATATGTCCATGCCCTCTCGGCGAGCCGGATGCCGTGATAATCATTT
>ULWN01053260.1_pt1 | contig 11448 bp, 7 predicted proteins | sample 1960371 | NCBI WGS metagenome assembly ULWN01 (sample SAMEA4835813, study PRJEB28245) | human gut metagenome | biome: gut microbiome; material: fecal sample | place: Denmark | collected 2008 | reverse complement strand
TCACGTTGGAGAAATTCGCGTTCTTGTTCGTGAAGTCGCTTGCATTCACCTGCATCGGGTAGAAGTCCGCTTTCGTGCCGCTCACGCTTGCCGTGCCGCTGAACGTAAAGTCGTTCACGGTGTACAGCGGGTTGCTGATGCTCTTTACGGTGTAGCCGGTCACAGTCTTCTCTGTGCCGTCGTAGGTGTAGGTCGCGCTGTTTTCCTTGATGGTAACGGTGACTTCATCGGAAACCGGGTTGATGGTCAGCCCGCCATCCTCAATTACGAACTTCACGTTGGAGAAATTCGCGTTCTTGTTCGTGAAGTCGCTTGCATTCACCTGCATCGGGTAGAAGTCCGCTTTCGTGCCGCTTGCGCTTGCCGTGCCGCTGAACGTGAAGTCGTTCACGGTGTACAGCGGGTTGCTGATGCTCTTTACGGTGTAGCCGGTCACGGTCTTCTCTGTGCCGTCATAGGTGTAGGTCGCGCTGTTTTCCTTGATGGTAACGCTGACTTCGCCCGTAACAGCGGTAATCGTCAGCTTGCCGGGGGTCTTTGTCACAGCATAGTTCCCGGTTACATCGGCATTGCCGTTCATGATCTTTACCGTGCCGCTGAACGCGCCGTTGTACTCGTCTGCGTCCTTGCCCTTCGCGCTGTAGGTAACGCCTGTATAGGTGTGGCCTTCAAGCAGTCCGTCCTCCGTGATGCCGGTGATCTCCTGCTCGGAACCGGTGTAGGGCTTCGTCGCGGTTTCGCCGGTGAAGGTCACGGGGCGCTGGTTAATCGTGAGCGTACCGGGCACCTTGGTGATGGTATACTGCGCGGTTACATCGATGCCATTGCGCAGAACTTTCACGCTCGTGATGACATTGTTGTCCGCTTTGTTGTCAGCTACGTTGGTTACGCTGCCGGAAACGGTCACATCAAGCGTGTCGCCCGCCTTGAGCGTGCCGGTCAGGTCATAACCGCCGTTCACAAGCGCCGTGCCGTCATAGGTCTTGCTGTCGCTCTTGGCGGTGATGGTGATCGCCGTCTTGGTAACGTAATACAGCTTGATCACGCCGCCGTTCTGAATCGTTCCGGGGATGGTTGCCGGGTCGGAATGCGTGAACACAGCGTTGGTGTAGTTCTTGTGTGCAACGCTCTCTTGTGTGACGGTAAGCGTTGTGGCGGGGTCGAGCACCCAAACTTTTTCCTCAACGGTCATGGTGTCAGCCGTTTGGAGCGCATTATCCAGATAATGCTCCACGGTGTAGGAAAGCGTCTTAGTCTGGGTTTCGTCCTTCACATAATAAAGGGTGATGATGTTGCTGCTGCTGTTATCCGTGAATGTGGAAGGAAGCTTATCAGCATGATCATACTTGTACCCTTCAAACGTTTTCTTCTCAACATCCGCCTCCGCAACGGTGACGGACTGACCCTTAGCCACGGTTTCGCTCTTCATTTCAATGGCGCGCAGAGTGGTGGTGCCGTCCCCATTGTCGATCACGTGCTTGACCCAGTAGCGGATCATGGTCTGTTCACCAAGCGCCCTATAATAGAACGTGATGACATTCTTTGACGCATCCGAAGAAAGGGTGATCGTCTGCGGGGTATCCGAAATCAGCACGTAGCCGTTCACATACTTCGCGTTTTCGGTGACGGTGCGGCTGCTGACATTCGGCACAACCTTAGGATCATCCACCGGCGTTTCAGTGCCTTTAAGCAGGTACCGCACGGTGTAGCTGTATGTGCCGATGTACCTGTACTTAAATACGATCACTTTGTTGTCCGCGTCGAGCAGCACGCTCTTGCTTTGTGCATCGTTGAGCTCGTAGCCGGCAATTTCCTTGGCCTGTGCGATGACGGTTGTGTTCGGCGCGCCGGTGAGAGACTCAGTAGTTTCCGGAATCTCCTTGCCGTTTTCATCCACATACTTAACGGTGTAACGGTAGGTTTGCGTCATATGCCACTTGGCATACAGGGTGATATTCTTTGTGACCGGCGTGCTGAAGTCAAAGCGGTTCGTGTATGTTGCATCGGTATACCAACCCTCCAGCGGGTAGCCTTTCGGGTGCGTAATGGCAGGCGCGCTGATGGTGCTGCCGTAAGAAATATCCGTCTGTACGGTATGCGTTTGGCCGCCGATCGTCGCCTGATACTCAAACGTAGCGGTGAACACCGGTGCAACCCATTTTGCGTAGACCACGATGTTGTTGGCGGGCATGGTTCCGGAGAACGTGACGGGGTCGCCCACGCCGAGTTCATTGTCGTACCAGCCAGCGAACTGGTAGTTCTCTGGGATACCCTCAGGGCGCGTGGGCGTGCAGCTCACGCCGCTGATATCCGCGCCATACTGCTTCGGAACAGCCGCCTCCTGCTTGCCCTTGTTCATGAACACGATGTTGTAATCGTTGCGGTCATAGTAGAAGGCAACGGAGTAGGTATTATTGGCTCCTTCCTCAAAACTCGAACCGTCCGGCAGGTTGTTCGTATAGGTGAAGCCGGTGATCGCGTAATGATCTTCCTTCGTCGTACTCCAACGCGTGTTGTCCGACTTGAAACTGTCCGTATGGTGAAGGGCATACTGTTTTCCGTTATACGTAGCCGTGCCGGATTCTCCCTCCAGAACCTGCGTATAATAATAGAGGTTCATGGTATATTTGCCGTTTTGATTGACATAGTAGAAAGAGGCTCCGTTAAGCGGCATGGTGTCGATGCCGGACTGATACGGGGCAGAACCACCATTCCTGCCTTTCGTCGTACCCCAAATCTTTGAAGTTGCAGACGGCCACTGGCTGCTGATGTTCGCACCATATTTTGCGGTGATGCGCAGGCCTGTCATTTCATTCCACGTGCCAGAAAACCAGCCGCTCTCATACTGGTAGAACTTCACATCGTAAACGTTGCGCTTATAATACACGTTCACAATCGTGGAACCGTCGCCCGCAATGGAGAGCTGGGTGATGGGGCTGCGCTGTGAATCCCGTATAGTTCCTGGCAACCGCATTCGTCTCACTGCCGGTAGTGCCCTGCTTCTGTTCACTCGCTTCAAACGAATAGCCGTTGTCATCCGCATTTTCCTGCCAATGGATCACAGTATAACTGATTTGCTTCGGCTCCCACTTCGCGGTAAGCGTGAGGTTGCCGGTAACGGGCGTGTTGATGAAGTCAAACGCGGTTTCGCCGTTCAGCCAGCCTGCAAACGTATACCCTGCACGCGTGGGCGCCGCGGGTGCGGCGACCTGCGCGCCGTGCTTCACATCGAAGATGGAGCTCACATAGCTGCCGCCGTTCGCGTCGAACGAAACGGTGTAGGTGTTGCGGGTGTAATACACCGCGATCACCGTACCCTCCGCCGCAACCATGGCGCTCGGCATGGGGTCGGGCGCGGTGCAGCCTTCATAGGACTTTGCAACCGCGGTCACAGTCGTGCCCGTCTGCGCACTGAAAGTTTCTTCTACTGCCTTGGTGAAGCTGCCGTCGATCTGCTCGACGTAGTGTTGCACCGTATACTTCGCGTCCGTTACGGAATATTTGACGGTAACAGTAACGCCGCCGGCCGCCATTGTGCCGGAAACGGTTTCCTTGTCCGATTCCACCACGTATCCCTGAATTTCAGGGGAAGCTACGCTGTATTCTGCGCCAATGGCAAGCACCGCTTCATACGAAGCGCGGAGCTGCTTGCCGCTGCCGTCCACATAATGAATGGTAAGCGTTGCCGTCGCGGTTGCGAACTGCGCCGTTACCTCCGTGTCTGCGACAATGGAGGTGAAGCCCTTGTCCCAGCCGACAAACTTCTTATTGTTGTTGGTTTCGTAGACCTCGATTGCCGCCTTCGCTTCTGCCGGGACTGCGGCATCCGCGTTTTCGGCGACCGTCACCGGGAAGCTGGCCTCTCCTACCACGAACGTAACGGTGTATTCCGGTGCAGGCTCCTGTGTAGGCTCCGGCGTTTGGTCACCTGCCGGGGCGCCCTCCTCCCGAACGTCGCCCGCCGTCGTTTCACCCGGCGTTTCGCCTTCGGTCACGTCGATGACCGTCGGTTCAGGGTCCCCCTCAGCAAACGCAAGTTTGCCGTCGCTGAGGAACGCGCCGCAAAGCATGACAAGCGCCAACAGCATTGCAAGCGGTTTTTTGAATTGGTTCATACGATTTCTCCTTTCCGTCCTCTTCCATAAGTTCCGTTTCCGCGCATACGACCCGAAGGCCCGCGGTTCCCGTTTTTGTTGATCATGTGCTTTGCACGCCGCGTGCACGCACAGAATCCCCCCTCTCTATTGTTATTATAGCGGCGGAAGATTACATTTTGGTTGCAAAACGCCCTTTTCAGAAAAAAAGCGGCCAAAATTTTTATAAAAACGGCTCCCAAAAATTGGGAGCCGTAACCCTGTGCAACTTATGCCGACGCATTATTTATTTTAATAAGGAAGAGTTTTACGCTTCCCCCCCGAAAAGCCGGGCAAGCGGTTCCAGAATAGCCGAAAGCGAAGCAATGCTCTCATTCAGGCTTTGAAGATCCACACCCTCCAGCACGGCGAGTGCACGGTACAAATCGGCAAGGCCTGTATCCAGCCCCTCCATGGCCTCCTCCATGCTGGCGCTGCTTTGCGCAACAAGCGCATCCACCCGCTCTGCCATACCCGCAAAGTCCACCGAAGCAAGCTCCCCCACTACGGCATCCACCTGCGCAAGCGCGGCGCTTGCCCGCGGCATGAGCAGAAGCACAAATGCAATCACAACAGCAGCCATGGCCACAAGCGCAATCATTTGAATTTGCGCATACCGCTGACGCGCCTTGCAGCTTTGGCGAATCGCGCTCAGTTCCTCCGCCTGGTTTGTGCTAAGCGTTTGTTCCATCCTGTTTTCCCCCTGTCTCTGTTTGCTATTGCATTTTATTTGGCACGCTCACGCTGCAAAGCGGCGGATTGCCATATTTTTGCGAAGCTAAGAACAATCCCCCGGCAGTGGCTCACGCCGCTGCCATAATTGTCCATTGTTCCTTATCCATTGTCAATGATCAATTGCTCATTGGCCCGATCTGTTCCCGCACATGCGCAACAAAAAGCTTCACTGCGCTTGAAAGCTTGGCCTGTTTTGCCGTTGCAATGCCGATATCCCGGTGCTGCTGCAAATCAAATTTTTTCCACACCACATTGTAGCGGTCCATATCCGCAAGAAGCGAGTGCATCACGCTGATGCCAAGCCCGCATTCCACCATGGAAAGAATCATGTGGTCGCTGTTCACCTCGTAACGCACCTTGGGCGGCCGCGCCAGATTGCCAAGGAAGCGCGAAAGCTCGTTGTCCGTATCCTCCTTGAGCTTGATGAAAAGTTCGTCCTGCAGCCTTGCAATCGGGAACACGGGGCTTTGCGCCATGGGGTGTTCCGGCGGGAGCACCGCGATGAGCGTATCGCGGCGCAGGAAGCTGACCTGCAGGTCCGTGACTGTAGGCAGATTCACAAACCCGCAATCCACCTTGCCATGCTGGATCCAATCCTCAATTTCCGAATAGTTCTCGCTGTTCATCAAGGTAAACTCAATGCCGGGATACAGCTTCTGAAAGGAAACCAGCAGCGATGGAATCCACATGTTGGCGACGCTCGTAAACGTGCCGACGCGCACAAGGCCCGTATGCAGGCCATGCAGTTCATTCACCGCGAATTTCAGTTCCTCGCAGTCCGCAACGATGGAACGAATCGCCGGCAGCAGATGCTCCCCAACCGAGCTGAGCGCAATGCCCGCGCGGCTGCGGTGCAGCAGCTCCATCCCCCATTCCTTTTCCAAATCCAGGATCATGCGGCTTACGGCAGATTGCGTGTACCCCATCTGCTCCGCCGCAAGGCTGATGCTTCCGAGCTCCACGGTTTTAAGAAACGCAACATATTTCTGAAGGCTCATTCCACCCTCCTTGCATTCCGTTTATTCATGTATAATATAAAAAACATTCGTTTGAGTAATGTTTTTTTGCATTATACAATAAAATAAACAGTTATGCAATGTCGGATTTTTCATTGAAAACAGCAAACAAAAAAGCGGAGGAAGCAGTATGGAAAATATCAAGGTTGCAATTTGGGGATTCGGCGCTATGGGCAGCGGCGTCGCGAAGGTGTTGCTGCGCAAAAAGGGCGTGGACATCACGGGCGTGTGCGACATTCACCCCGCACGCGTAGGGAAAAGCATCTTTGAAGTGCTTGGCGTAGAGCGCGGCGAACGGGCAGACGTGCTCGTTTCACCGGACATTGAGGCGGTCGTTTCAAAGGAAAAGTGCGACGTCTGCATCATTGCAACGGATTCCTTTACCGCAAAGGCGTTCCCGAAGATCAAGCTCGTTGTGGAAAAGGGAGTGAACGTCATCACCTCCGCGGAGGAAATGAGCTACCCGAAGGCTCAACAGCCTGAGCTTGCCGCAGAAATGGATCGCCTTGCAAAGGCGAACGGCGTTTCCATCCTGGGTACGGGCATCAACCCCGGCCTGATGATGGACCTGCTTGCCATCTGCCTCACAGGCTGCATGACGGATGTCGAATCCGTGCAGTGCCGCCGCGTAAACAGCCTCTCTCCCTTCGGCCCGGCCGTGATGGAGGAGCAGGGCGTTGGCCTTACGGTGGAAGCGTTTGAGCGGGGCGTTGCGGACGGCACGCTTGCGGGCCATGTTGGCTTTGCGGAATCCGTCGGCATGATCGCGGAGGCGCTCGGCTGGAAGGTTGACAAGTTCGAGCAGCAGATGAAGCCCATCGTTACGAGCGTGGACCGCAAGTCCCCATACGGCTTTGCCAAGGCGGGCGATGTGGCCGGCGTGAACATGACCGGCCAGGGCTATGTGGACGGCGCTGCAAAGATCGACATGATCCATCCGCAGCAGATCGAGCCCGAAATGGAAGGCACCCACACCGGCGACTATATCGTACTGAAGGGCAGCCCGGCGGTCAACATGGCCATCAACCCGGAAGTGGACGGCGGCATCGGCACCATTGCCATGATTGTAAACATGATCCCGCATGTCATCAACGCGCGCCCCGGCCTCAGGACGATGCTTGACCTCCCCGTGCCGCGCGCCATCATGGGCGACTTCCGGGATTATATCGAGAAGTAAATTACGGTCGCCAACGGACGATCGATTGCTTGAAGGAAAGGAACTGCTATGGCAAAGAAAAACGACTGGGTCCGCATTCACAGGAATGTGCTCGAGCCCGAGCAGCGGACCGGCAAGTTGCCGGAGGACACCAAAAAGGTGCCGCTTGAAATGTGGGTGAAGGGCAGGCTCCAGAACGAGACTGCCGAGCTTGGCGACGAGGTGACCGTGATCACCTCCGTGGGCCGTACCGAGCATGGGACGCTCATTGAGGTGAACCCCTGCTATGCGCTCAATTACGGCGCGTTCGTCCCGGAGATCCTCACGATGGAAGAATCCCTGCGCAAAGCGCTGTTCGGAGGTGAAGAAGCATGATAAACGGCATGATCGTAGACAAGAGCTACCAGGCTGTCACCGGCCGCAAGGGCGAGATCATCGAAAAGGCCATGGGTATCGATTACAGCCAGTATGAATCCGGCTCCATCGCCTTCGATTATGAAGCGCTGATGAACGGCACCGGCTATTCGCTTGAGGACCACATCCGCATCCAGCGGGAATTCAATGTGGGCAACACCCCGATCTTCGAACTGCACAACCTGACGGCGCTTGCCCGCAAATATGCAAAGCCCGGCAAGGGCGCGCGCATCTTTGTGAAGGATGAAGCCTCGAACCCGGCGGGCAGCTTCAAGGAGCGCCGCGCGGCCACGAGCGTCTACCATGCAAAGAAGATGGGCTACAAGGGCGTCATCGCCGCGACGAGCGGTAACTACGGCGCGGCCGTGGCTTCCCAGGCGGCGATGCAGGGGCTCAAGTGCATCATCGTGCAGGAATGCTATGACTCCAAGCAGAGCGGCCAGCCGGAGATCATCGAAAAGGCGCGCAAGTGCGAAGCGCTCGGCGCGGAAGTGCTCCAGCTTTCCGTCGGCCCGGAGCTGTTCTATGAAGTGCTCATGATGCTTGAAGAGACCGGCTATTTCAACGCCTCGCTCTATTCCGCCTTCGGCGTGGGCGGCGTGGAAACGCTCGGTTGGGAGCTTGGGCATCAGTTCAAGGAGCGCTATGGCCGCAACCCGGATGTGGTCGTCTGCGCAAACGCGGGCGGCGGCAACCTGACCGGCACCGCGCGCGGCCTCAGGAAGGCCGGGTGCAACGCACAGGTTGTCGCGGCATCCGTTGACCTCAAGGGCCTGAGCATGGCAAGCGACGCGCAGTTCAACCGCAAGTCCTTCACCACCGCGCACACCGGCTTCGGCATGCCGTATGCAATCGATCCCGACCACAGCGATGTGCCGCGCAGCGCAGCGCGCCCCATCCGCTACATGGATCGCTACGTTACCGTAAAGCAGGGCGAAGTGTTCTACATCACCGAGGCGCTCGCCACGCTTGAGGGCATGGAAAAGGGCCCCGCAGGCAACACGAGCCTTGCCGCGACATTCGCCCTCGCGCAGGAGCTGGATGAGGATCAGATCATCGTTGCGCAGGAAACGGAATACACCGGCGCGGGCAAGCACATTCAGCCGCAGCTGGCGTTTGCGCGGCAGAACGGCATCGAACTGCTCTTCGGCGATCCGGAAACGGAAGTGCCCGGCACGAACATCGTGTTCCCGGCCGATCCTTCCCTGCTTAAGGCGCGCGATGTGGATATCGACCATATGCGCACGTCCCTCATCCGCCGCCAGATTTCCCGTGCCAAGGGCCCGCTGACCGAAGCGGATATCGCCTATTTGATGGAGGAAACGAATTCTTCCCGCGCGTTTGTTGAAAACGTGCTTAAGAACCTGTAAGGCTTGATTTGCGGGGGCGGGGCAATCTCCCGGCATCGCTCCGGATTTGCCCTTGCCCCGCAAAGACACGGCATCCCCCCGGCACGGCTCACGCCATGCCGCCCCTGACAGCAAACAAACGAACACAGAACAATCAGGAGGAACCAACATGAAACGGGCAGACGATTATCAGGAAAGGCGCGCGCACCTTGCAGCCCTTTCCGACGCCGAGCTTGAGCAGCGCTTCTGGGCGCTCGCCGAGCAGATCACCGAACCGCTCCTCAAGATGGGCTATGAATATACCTCGCCCTCCATCGAGCGCAGCGTGCTCCTTCGCATGGGCTTTTCGTCCCTCGAAGCGAAGCACATCGTGGACGGCTGCATGGAGCGCAGCCTCATTGCCCACGGCGCAGGCAACGTGGTTTACCGCCTTGCCAAAGCCGAGAACATGGATGTGCGCGCCGCAGGCCTTGCGCTTTGCGAAGACCGGCTTTGGGATGAAGCCGCCGCGCAGTTTTAACGGAGGTGCGACATGAGCGATTATAAACTTGACCCGAACAAGAACATCGACGTATCCGAAATCTTAAAGGATCTTGAAAATTACCGTCCCCGCAGGCGCGGCTGGACCTGGCGCGAGCCTGCCCCTGGCCTCAAAATGGGCCCGTTTGTGTATCAGGACTGCTCCAAGCCTTTGAAGGATTCCGTCCCACTGCCGCCGGCGCATTATTTTGACGACATTGACCCGCAGCCGATGCCCGTCATCACAACGGAGATCGCCTCCGGCCGCTTTGAGGACGACATCCGCCGCATGCGCATGGGCGCGCACCACGGCGCGGATCACATCATGGTCATCCGCACCGCCGGCCAAAGCCATTTTGACGGCCTCATCGAAGGCACCCCGCAGGGCATGGGCGGCGTGCCGATCACGCGCAAGCAGGTTCGTGCGCAGCGCAAGGCGCTCGACATGATCGAGGATGAAGTCGGCCGCCCCATCAATTACCACAGCTATGTTTCCGGCGTTGCCGGCCCGGATATCGCCGTGATGTTCGCCGAAGAAGGCGTGAACGGCGTGCATCAGGATCCGCAGTATAACGTCATTTACCGCAACATCAACATGGCGCGCTCCTTCGTGGACGCGTGCGAATCCAAGCGCCTCATCGCCTGGGCGGGCATGGCGCAGATCGACGGCGCGCACAACGCCAACGCCACCGCGCGCGAGGCCTGGAAGGTCATGCCGGAGCTGATGGTGCAGCACGGCATCAACGCCATTTTCTCCGCAAAGGTCGGCATCGATAAGAAAAACATCTGCCTTTCCACCGTGCCGCCCACGGCAACGCCTGCCCCCTGCGTCCACATGGACCTTCCGTATGCCGTGGCGCTGCGCGATCTCTTCCACGAGTACCGCATGCGCGCGCAGATGAACACCAAGTACATCGAATCCTCCACCCGTGAGGCGACGGTGACCCATGTGCTCAACATGCTCATCTCCAAGCTCACGAGCGCGGACATTCAATCCACCATCACGCCTGACGAAGGCCGCAACGTGCCCTGGCACATCTATAACATCGAGGCGTGCGACACCGCGAAGCAGGCGCTTGTCGGCATGGACGGCCTCATGGACATGGTGGAGCTCAAGAAGGAGGGCTACCTGCGCGACAAGGCGCGCGAGCTCAAGGAGCGCGCCATCCTCTTCATGGAGGAAATGGTCGAACAGGGCGGTTACTTCGCGGCGGTTGAGGCCGGCATGTTCGTGGACAGCGGCATTTACCCCGAGCGCAACGGCGACGGCATCGCGCGCAAGCTTGCGGGCGGCATCGGCGCAGGCACCATCGTGAAGCGCGAAGCGGATTACATGGCTCCCGTCACCGCGCATTACGGCTACAACAACATCGCCCAGTACGGCGCGACGAATCCTTCCGACCTCATCGGCGGCTGCACGCTGGAATGCCCGGAAAAGATCGTTTACATCGACGAGCTGGACGAGGAGGACAACTGCAACGTGCGCATGGCCGAGGTGAAGGAATTCGCCCAGCCCGGCGCAAAGATGATCCGCCCCGAAATGGAATGGCTTGCGGACGGCACCGTGATGCTCACGATGTTCTTCCCCGCAGAAAAGCATATTGCGGAAGCGGCGGCGCTTGAATGCGCAAAGCGCATGAACCTCACGGATTGCGAGGTCATTTCCAAGGAAATCATGCACGGCGCCGAGGGCACGCGCATCGAGCTCAAGGGCAAGGTTCCCTTCGCCATCGAGATCGACAAGCTCGTGATCCCCGAGGAGCCGGACGTCATGAGCGACGATGAGATTCGCGCGGACATCGAGCGCAGGCCAATGCGCGTCGTGTGCGGCACGGTGGGCGAAGATGAGCACTCCGTAGGCCTCCGCGAGATCATCGATATCAAGCACGGCGGCATCGAAAAGTACGGCATCGAGGTGCATTATCTCGGCACTTCCGTCCCGCCGGAGAAGCTCGTGAACGCGGCGATCGAGCTCAACGCGGATGCGATGCTCGCCTCCACCATCATCAGCCACGATGACATCCACTATAAGAACATTGCCAAGATCAACCGCATCGCCACCGAAATGGGTGTGCGCGACAAGCTGATCTTCGTTGCGGGCGGCACGCAGGTTGCTTCCGCACAGG
>ULWN01040782.1_pt1 | contig 11545 bp, 8 predicted proteins | sample 1960371 | NCBI WGS metagenome assembly ULWN01 (sample SAMEA4835813, study PRJEB28245) | human gut metagenome | biome: gut microbiome; material: fecal sample | place: Denmark | collected 2008 | reverse complement strand
TGCCGCACGGCATCTGCCGTACTTTAAGGGTCATGATTTCATTATCCGAAGCAGCGGCAGACCGGAGGATTACTTTATCGGTCAGGCTATGGTGTACAGCGAGCGCGAGGCGCCTTCCTATCTTGCATCCGATTACCGCATAGGCAGAACGCCGCGTGAGATAACGGCAGATATATATAAGAACGTAGCTTCAGCCGATGAGCTGACAAAGAAGCAGTATCTCGATATGAAGCTCTGGCTGCCCGGCGATATATTGCTCAAGGCGGATAAGATGAGCATGGCGCACTCGCTCGAGCTGCGCGTGCCGTTTCTCGACCGCCGCGTAATGGAGCTTGCGGAGCGCATACCCGCCGGCTACCGCATAAAGGACGGCATTACAAAGTATGTGCTGCGTCAGGCGGCTAATCGCACGATACCCGACGACTGGGCAAACCGTCCGAAGGTCGGATTTCCCGTACCGATACGCTATTGGTTCCGTGACGAGCGGTACTATAAGTACGCACGCGACTACTTTACCTCGCCGGAGGCAAGGCGGTTCTTTGACAGTGAGGCGCTTGTCCGCCTGCTCGACGAGCACAAGCAGGGCAGCGCGAACAACGGCAGAAAGATATGGACTGCGCTTGTATTCCTTGTCTGGTACGAGCAGTTCTTTCTCCGCAGCTGAGTAATACCGGCGCGGCAGATCCTGATCGATACGGCAGCGCCACGGCATATTCAATATTGCTCGCACCGTTACTCTTCGGGCGACAATCATTCGGCGGCACGGCAGACCCGCTGCCGCATTATAAGGAAGCGATCATATGGCAAAAAGAAATATTGAGACCGAGCTTCGCGGAGTGAAGATAACTCCCGTTCTGCTCGGCGCAGACCTCAACTGCTACAATGTTGCCCGTGCCTTTCACGAGGCTTACGGTGTGCGCAGCTATGCCTTCGGCAGATATAAGGTCGGAAATACCGAGTACTGCCGCATAGTGAAGTTCCGCGCAGTGCCTGATATTGACGATCCCGAGGTAATGCTGAATACTCTCGAGGAGTTTGCCGGTCGGCATGCGGGAGAAAAGCTCATTCTTATGGGCTGCACCGACGACTATGCAACTCTCATCATCAAATATCAGAAGCGGCTCGGAGAACACTACATAATCTCCTGCCCCGACGAGGCACTGACGGAGGATATTACGCTTAAGGCGCGCTTTTACGAGTATTGCGAGCATTACGACATTCCATATCCGCGCACGGTCGTGCTGTCAAAGGGCGACGCGGTCGATACCGCCGATTTTTCCTATCCTATCATAATCAAGCCCTCGAGCAGCGTTCTGTACTGGAAGTACCCCTTTGACGGAATGCAGAAGGTTTACCGTGCACATTCGCAGCGTGAGGCGGAGTCGATTGTTTCCGCCATCTATGCCTCAGGCTATCCCGATAAGATAATAGTACAGGATACCATACCGGGAGACGATTCGCAGATGTACACGCTTACCGCGTACTGCGGTTCGGACGGCAAAGCGCGTATGCTCTGCCTCGGGCACGTGCTGCTCGAGGAGCATACTCCGAAGGGCATGGGCAACCATGCGGCGATACTCACCGACTACAATCGTCCTCTGATGGAGAAGCTGAAAAAGTTTCTCGAGGATATCGGTTATCGCGGCTTTGCGAATTTCGATATCAAGCTCGACAGTCGCGACGGCGAGTTCAAGCTGTTTGAGATCAATGTCCGTCAGGGCAGAAGCAACTATTACCTTACCGCGTCGGGCTGCAACCCCGCCCGCCTTATAGTGGAGGATAAGCTGCTCGGCAGAAGCGGAGAATGTGTTTTCTGTGAGGAAAAGGCATACTGGAGCTATCTGCCGCTGAAGCTCGTGCTGCGCTATGCGACCGTCTCGGAGCGCGAGCAGATATTCCGCTGCCGCGCGGAGGGCAAGGCATTTTCGTCGATGCACTATCGTCCCGATTCATTTTTCAATCCGCTGCGCGTGTTTTATGTAGCTATACAGGAGCGCCATCAGATAAAGAAATTCGAGCGCTATTACCCGGTCTCGGGCGTGGAGCGCTATAATAAATAACGTGTTCGCCGCATCAGACCCTCCGAACGGATTTGGACTGCTCGATAGCGATATCGGGACGCCCCTGCGGCGTAAGAGCGGATGTATTACGTTCTTTTATCTTACGTGAAACGGATATAAACAGAAAAAAGGAGTACCGAAAAAATGAAGCTGAGCCGGCTGCTTGACGGATGCGATATTATTACAGCATCGGGCGCACAGACAATGCCCGATGCCGATATCGAGATTACCGTGCTTACTACCGATTCGCGCAGTGCGCGGCGCGGCAGTCTTTTCGTCTGCATATCCGGCGCAAGGAGCGACGGTCACGATTTTGCGGCGAGTGCGTACGAGAGCGGCTGCCGTTGCTTCCTTGCCGAGCGTCCGCTCGATCTTGCGAAGGATGCGTCTGTCACCGTTGTTTCGTCGACACGCCGTGCTCTTGCAGTGATCGCGCAGCGCTTTTACGGAGAGCCGGCGGCATCGCTTCGCCTTATCGGTATTACCGGAACCAAGGGAAAGAGCACGACCGCCGAGCTTATCCGATCGGGTCTTGAAGCGGCGGGACGCAGGACCGGCATAATCGGCACCTGTGGAATCGGATACGGCGGAAGCCTGCGTCCGTCTGCAAATACGACGCCGGATGCGCTTGAGCTTGCACGTACACTTGCCGACATGCGCGACGCGGGAGTAGAGACGGTCGTTATGGAGGTTTCCTCTCAGGCATATAAGCTCGACCGCGTATATGGACTGCACTTTGCCGAGGGCGTGTTTACTAATCTCTCGCCTGATCACATAGGACCGACCGAGCATGCGGATATGGAGGAATATATAAGCAGCAAGGCGCGGTTGTTTGCCGCATCTGCACTCAGCGTGCTTAATGCGGACGATGCGCAATGCGGAAGAATGGCGCACTCAGCCACAGGTGATGTTATCGGCTACGGTATCGACTCTGCCTGCGCTCTGCGCGCGGAGGATATACGCGAGACCTCTGTCTGCGGAAATGCCGGAATGAGCTTTGAGGTCGGCGGGGTACGCTTTACTGTCGCGATGCCCGGGATCTTCAGTGTTTATAATGCGCTTGCGGCGATTGCGGTACTGCGTGCCGAGGGTGTAGGTGACGGGGTCATCTCCGAGGCGCTGCGTCGGGCGCATGTCCGTGGCAGGCTCGAGAGCTTCAGCGACGGCGAGCGGCGCTTTATAATTGATTATGCTCATAACGGCGCAAGCCTTGCAAGCGTGCTGTCGGTGCTGCGCCCACATACCGAGGGGCGGCTTATCGTGCTTTTCGGTTCTATCGGAGGCAGGGCGGAGCTGCGCAGGCGTGAGCTTGCCGAGGCGGCGGACGGTGTTGCCGACCTCTGTATTGTTACGAGCGACAATCCCGACTTTGAGGATCCGGATGCGATAATTGCCGAGATATGCTCGTATCTCAAGGTGACCCCTTCGGTCAGAATAGCCGACCGCGAGCAGGCGATACAGTATGCCGTTCGCACCGCGGAGCGCGGGGATACCGTTCTCCTTGCCGGCAAGGGACATGAGGATTATCAGATAGTATGCGGAAAAAAGGTTCCTTTTTCGGAGAGGGCTATACTCGAGCGCGAGCTCGGCGGCGTGCTTGTAGGTGCCTGACGGCGCGTATGGGCGAGCCGCAGCAGCGTAGGATCATATAGAAAAATTGCATATCATTTCATTATATCATTCGGAGCACCGCGCAGGTGCTCCTTTTTATCGCGGCGAAGGAGGGCGATAATTATAATATCTCTGTCTGCATTACCGCAGTATGTTCACCCGCCGTTGTCCGTCACCGCGTAATGCGCGGCGGCATATAATGAATCGAGGCACTGTGTGGGCAGAAATGAAAAGCGAAAGAAGGAAAAAGACGGTGAACGGTACACATGCAGGCGGCAGGGCGCGAATCGTCATCGGTTCGGTCAATGCGGTTTTCCGTGCGCGGGAGGTTCTCGCGGCGGTCGGGATATATTCCTCGCCCGTCAGGATAGAGGGCGGCGGCAAGGGCTGCTCTTACGGGCTGATGCTGTCTGCGCAGGAGCTCGGTCGGGCGACCGCCAGGCTCCGCGGCAGCGGTATCGGCTACGAACGTATAATAAGGTAGGCGCGCGGTGAGCCTGATATATTTTGATAATGCCGCGACCTCATATCCAAAGCCTCCCGCCGTGCTGCGCGCAGTGGGAGAGGTCATGCGCGGCGAGTACGGGAATCCCGGACGCGGAGGACACCGCGCCACACTCGCGGCAGCCGAGCGGGTGTACAGATGTCGGGCGGCGCTTGCGGAGATGTTCGGCTGCTCCAGACCGGAAAATGTCATTTTTACCGCAAACGACACCTATGCGCTCAACCTTGCCATCAAGGGGATCGCGCGGCGCGGCGGCAGATATCTCATTTCATCGATAGAGCACAACTCGGTGCTGCGCCCCGTTGCGTCGCTTGCGGAGCGCGGATGCAGCTACGGGATATATCGCGCCTGCACCGAGGCATCGACAGCATCGGCAGAGCTGTCGGGACGGCTTTCACGCGGGGATACCGTCGTATGCTGCCACAGCTCGAATATCTGCGGTATAACTCAGCCCCTCGGCGCAATCGGATCGGTATGCCGCTCACGCGCGGCGCGGTTTACGTCGATGCAGCGCAGTCGGCGGGGCATATCCCCATAGACATGGAGCGCGACGGTATAGATATTCTCTGCTCATCCGGGCACAAGGGACTGTACGGCATCGGCTGCGGCTTTCTTATCGTCTCGCCCGCTCTTGATTCGATGGCGCTTCGACCTCTTATCGAGGGCGGCAGCGGTATTGCCTCTGCAGAGCTGAGCATGCCCGAATCGCTTCCCGAACGGCTCGAGGCGGGAACGCTGTGTCTCCCTGCGATCGCATCGCTTGAGGCAGGGATCCGCTTTGTCCGCGAGATTGGAGAAGAAGCGATAGAGACGCATATCTGCGGTCTCGGCAGACGGGTAAGGGATATGCTGCTGTCGCTGCCGGGTGTTCGCGTGTATATGCCGGAGCGGGTAGGCGGGGTTGTTCTGTTCAATGTTATGGGACGCGGCAGCGAGGAGGTCGCGGCGGAGCTCGATGCCCGCGGAATATGCGTTCGTGCGGGTCTGCACTGCTCGCCGCTTGCGCACAAGATGCTCGGAACGCCCGAGGGCGGCGCGGTTCGCGCAAGCTTCGGAATATACAATACGGCAGAGCAGACAGATCGGTTTTACCGGGCAATGAAGGAGATAACCGCGCAGATGAAATGAGCAAAAACGTGAGCGATCGTCATCGCATGGGCGGTCGCTCTGTGTATTTTGCCGTATTATATAATACGGGTTGAATTTCACATTTTTTTGTGCTACAATGAAGAAATACGGAATGACGTATAGGAAAAGCCGTAGGAGAAAAGCGCGAGAGCATTATCCCTGATCGGCTGCCGTACATTCCGAAAATGCAGCGATTCAGTTCTGATTATAAGCGAGACGGCGGCTGCCGTGTGCGCTTTAACCACCGCATGCGGTGCAGGGCGGGGAAAGGGGCGGAAATGAAATACAGACTGGCGATATTCGATCTTGACGGAACGGTGCTGAATACCTTAGAGGATTTGGCGGCGGCGACGAATGCCGCGCTCGAGAAAAACGGAATGCCCGCACGGACTATCGACGAGGTGCGGCAGATGGTGGGAAACGGAATACATAAGCTCTGCGAGCGCGCAGTACCCGAGGGTACGGACGGCGGCGCCTCGGAGCAGGTCTACCGCGACTTTATTGAATGGTACGGCGCACATATGTACGACAGCACAAAGCCGTATGACGGAATAATTCCGATGCTTACGCGGCTCTCCGCCTGCGGAGTTCGCACCGCGGTTGTGTCAAACAAACGCGATGAGGCGGTGCGCGAGCTCTGTAAGCGCTATTTTCCCGCGATGTTCGATATAACCGTCGGCGAGCGTGACGGCGTTGCACGAAAGCCCGCGCCCGATTCTGTGCTCGAGGTGCTGCGCAGTCTCGGCTACCGCCGTGAGGAGGCTGTGTACATCGGCGACTCGGATGTTGACATACTGACGGCACAGGCGGCGGATATGGACTGCATTTCGGTCGATTGGGGATTTCGCGATCGTGATTTTCTCGAGAGCAGCGGTGCACAGGTCATTGTCTCGAGCGCGACCGAGCTGCTATCGCATGTGCTCGGCGAGCTGCCCGACCATGCGCAGATCGCCGCATCGCTCTTTCTTGAGGGCTATAACTGCGCGCAGTCGACCTTCCTTGCTTTTTCCGATCTTACGGGAATGGACAGGCAGACGGCGCTGCGGCTCTCGTCGTCGTTCGGCGGCGGAATGGGCAGACTGCGTGAGGTCTGCGGCGCCGTGAGCGGGATATTCATGGCGGCGGGACTGCTGTGGGGCTATGATAAGCCCGGCGACCTTGACGGAAAAACGGCGCACTATGCCCGCATACAATCGCTCGCTGAGGCGTTCCGCGCACGGTACGGCTCTATTGTCTGCCGCGATCTTATGCGCGGTGTGTCCGCAGCACCGGGTCCCGAGCCTGCGAAGCGGGATGCGGAGTTTTACGCAAAGCGTCCGTGTCTGCGCTGTATATCGGATGCCGCCTCTATCCTTGACGACATGATAAGAGAGACCGGCGCATACAAAAAGCCGGGAAAGGCAGGTAAGGAAGAATGCTGAAGCTGTTGCGGTGTGTACGCGAATACAAAAAGGCGACCGTACTCACCTTTATTTTCATACTGATAGAGGCGGTGATGGAGACCATTATCCCGTTTGTCACAGCGAGCATGCTGAACGGCGTTCAGCAGGGCACCGACATGCGCTTTATACTCTCGCGCGGCGGTCTGCTCATCGTGCTTGCACTCTGCTCGCTCTGCGCGGGCGCGATAGCGGGCAAGACGAGCGCAGAGGCGTCTGCGGGCTTTGCAAAGAATATGCGCCGCGACATATTTGCGAGCATACAGCGCTTTTCGTTTGCGAATATCGACCGTTTTTCATCCTCGTCGCTCGTCACCCGTCTGACGACGGACGTATCGAATGCGCAGCTTGCGTATATGATGACTATCCGCACAGCGGTGCGTGCGCCGCTGATGCTTATCTTTTCGATAATCATGGCATTCATAATGGGCGGCGCGCTCGCGACCTCCTTTGTTATCATCATACCCGTGCTTGTTTTCGGACTGCTCATGATAGCGAGAAAGGCAATGCCCGCCTTCCGTTCTGTATTCCGCAAGTATGACCGACTGAACGAATCCATTGAGGAAAACGTCCGCGGAATGCGCGTGGTAAAGGGCTTCTCGCGCGAGGACCATGAAAAGAAAAAGTTCGGAGCGGCTGCCGACGATATCCGCGGCGACTTTACTCGTGCAGAGCGTATTGTGGCGCTCAACGCACCGCTTATGCAGCTATGCATATACTTCAACATGGTGTTTATCCTGCTTGTCGGCTCGCGCATGATACTCTCCTCGGGCGGCGCTGCCATCAACGTCGGTGAGATATCGGCTATGCTCAACTACGGCTTTCAGATAATGATGCAGCTGATGATGCTCTCGATGATCTATGTTATCCTGACCATCTCGTACGAGTCGATGGAGCGTATCGGCGAGGTGCTCGACGAGCAGCCTACGCTGACAAGCCCGAGCGGTGCTCTTACCGAGGTGCGCGACGGCGAGATAGATTTCGACGGTGTTTCGTTTCGCTATTCCGAAAAGGCGGAGCGCGACGCGCTCTCGGATATCGAGCTGCATATCCCGTCGGGCAGCACCGTAGGTGTGCTCGGCGGAACGGGCTCGGGAAAATCCTCGCTCGTTCAGCTGATACCGCGTCTGTACGATGTCAGCGCGGGTGCGGTTCGCGTCGGCGGAGAGGATGTTCGCAGCTATGAGCTTGACTCGCTTCGTCGGTCGGTCGCAATGGTGCTGCAGAAGAACATGCTGTTCTCCGGCACAATCGCGGAGAATCTGCGGTGGGGCAACGAGAATGCGACCGATGAGGAGCTTGTCGAGGCGTGCCGTCTCGCGCAGGCGCATGAATTTATCGAGTCGTTCCCGGACGGCTACAATACTCATATAGAGCAGGGAGGAACGAATGTTTCCGGCGGTCAGAAGCAGCGTATCTGCATTGCCCGCGCGCTGCTCGGCAAGCCGAAGATACTTATTCTCGACGACTCGACGAGCGCAGTCGACACCAAGACCGACGCGCTCATTCGCGACGGCTTTGCCCGCTTTATCCCCGAAACAACAAAGATAATCATATCGCAGCGTGTCTCGTCGGTGATGGATGCGGATATGATTATAGTGCTCGACGGCGGCAGAATAGTTGCATCGGGCAAGCATGAGCAGCTGCTTGACAGCTCGGATATCTACCGCGAGCTTTACGAGCAGCAGACAGGAGGTGACGGAGATGAAGAATGATAAGAAGAATGTTCAGAGCGGCAAAAAGCCCGGCTCGCTCGGCCGTATTCTCCGCCTGCTGATAGAGTTTTATCCCCGTCTTGTTCCGCTGACGGCGGTGTGCATTATATTTTCCGCGATAGTATCGTCCATCCCGTCGATATTCGTGCAGAAGGTGCTCGGCATCGTTACCGACTATCTCGAGCGCGGCGACAGCGATATAGACGCGGCATTTGCGGAGATAATCCCGATAGTGATAATCCTTGTCGTGCTGTATCTGCTCGCAATGCTCTCGATAACCGCGTACAACCAGCTCATGGCTGTAATTACGCAGGGCTTTCTCTGCAAGCTGCGCTGCCGTATGTTCGACGGCATGCAGAATCTGCCCATCAGCTATTTTGACACTCACAAGCACGGCGACATCATGAGCTATTACACAAACGATATCGACGCGCTGCGTCAGCTCGTATCGCAGTCGCTCCCGCAGCTGCTGCAGGCGGCGGTCATAGTGCTGACGGTGCTCGGCATAATGCTCTGGTACAGCATTCCCATGACGCTCATTATCGTTCTCGGCGTTGTGCTGATGGTCGTTGTGTCAAAGAAGGTCGGCGGCGGCTCGGCTAAGTACTTCATCCGTCAGCAGCGCTCGATAGGAAATGCAGAGGGCTACGCGCAGGAGATGATGAACGGACAGAAGGTCATCAAGGTATTCTGCCACGAGGGCGAGGCTCAGCGCGGCTTTGATGAGATAAACGAGGAGCTTTATCAGGACAGCTACCGTGCGCATGCTTATGCAAACGTTCTCGGACCTATCATAATGAATATCGGAAACGTGCTCTACGTTCTCTGCGCTACCGTCGGCGGCGCGCTTGTGCTCTCGGGTCTGCCTAATGTCGGTATCAGCTCGATAGCGGCGGGCATCGGTGTTCTTACCGTCGACGTGCTCGTGCCGTTTATGAGCATGACCAAGCAGTTCACGGGAAATGTCAATCAGGTCTCGCAGCAGATAAACTCGGTAGTGCTTGCAATGGCGGGCGCTGAACGTATCTTCTCACTTATCGACACGCAGCCGGAGACCGACGACGGATATGTCACGCTCGTAGACGCGGAGATTTCCGACGACGGCAGCATCCGCGAGGCAGATCATCATACGGGCAGATGGGCATGGAAGCATCCGCACGGCGACGGCAGCGTTACATATACCGAGCTGCGCGGCGATGTACGTATGACCGAGGTCGATTTCGGCTATACGCCCGAAAAACCGGTACTGCACGATGTCTCCGTATTCGCGGAGCCCGGGCAGAAGGTGGCATTCGTCGGTGCAACGGGCGCGGGCAAGACCACTATCACCAACCTCATCAACCGTTTCTACGATATCGCCGACGGCAAGATACGCTACGACGGCATCAATATCAATAAGATCAAAAAATCCGACCTGCGCCGCTCGCTCGGCATCGTTCTTCAGGAGACGAACCTGTTCACGGGCACGGTGATGGACAATATCAGGTACGGAAAGCTCGACGCGACCGACGGGGAATGCCGCGCCGCCGCCCGACTTGCGGGTGCGGACGACTTTATCTCCCGCCTGCCGCAGGGCTATGATACCATGCTTACCTCCAACGGCGCAAACCTCTCGCAGGGTCAGCGCCAGCTGATAGCCATCGCTCGCGCGGCGGTCGCCGACCCGCCTGTAATGATACTCGACGAGGCGACCTCCTCGATAGATACACGTACCGAGGCTATCGTTCAGCGCGGTATGGATAAGCTGATGGAGGGCAGAACGGTGTTCGTTATCGCGCACCGTCTCTCAACCGTCAAGAATTCGGATGTCATTATGGTGCTCGACCACGGCAGAATAATCGAGCGCGGCAGCCATGATAAGCTGATAGCCGAAAAGGGAACATATTATCAGCTGTATACGGGCGCATTCGAGCTCGAATAAGCGGCGCGGGGATGACACAGCATCCTGCGGGGCAGAGCGCGGACAGTGAAAAAATTATCGCTTTTGCGTTCGCGGGGGCGCTGCACAAAAATATTAACAATTCGACACTTGACATTCAAATGGAAATGATATAATATAGTGCTCAAGATGATACGTGACGCGTTATTATCTTGAGCATTTTATTTTCAGATATTCCGTTTCTTCGACACGAAAGGATATAAATATATGGAAAGAACAAAGCTGTCAATGCGAGTGCTGCCGAGTTATACAAAGGGCGAGGAGATATTCAATATGATCTCGCACATCGTCGGCGGCGCGCTCGGAATAACCGCGCTCGTGCTGTGCGTTGTGTTTGCTGCGGTCAGGGGCGACGCATGGGGCGTTGTCAGCGGCGCGCTGTACGGTGCATCACTCGTCATTCTCTATACGATGTCGAGCATCTATCACGGTCTGCACGATTGTATGGGAAAGCGCGTTCTTCAGGTGCTCGACCATTGCTCGATATATTTTCTGATAGGTGGAAGCTATACGCCTATCCTGCTCGTCGCGATCAGACGCAATTACCCCGGCTGGGCATGGGCGATATTCGGCGTTGTATGGGGCTTTGCGGCGCTTGCTACGACATTTACCGCCATCGACCTAAAAAAGTATCAGAAGCTCTCTATGGCGTGCTATATCGGCATGGGCTGGTGCATTGCCATAGCAGTCAGACCTACGATAGCCTCGCTCGACCTCGGCGGGCTGCTCTGGCTGCTCGGCGGCGGTATCGCGTATACGATAGGCGCGGTTCTCTACGGCATCGGAAAGAAGCATAAATATATGCATTCGGTGTTTCATATGTTCGTGCTTGCGGGAAGCATCATGCATTTCTTCTGCATCTTCTTCCATGTGATACTTGCGTGATTATATAGAAAAATCCACTGTGTATTTCGATGATTCGCTGTTTATATAGAATATCCGTTGCGCATATAAATAGTCCGTTGCATACATAAAAAACTCTCGCATATATAAAAATCTCTCGCATACATAAAAAGCCTGCCGCGCGGGGTCGGATGTTCGACCTCGCGCGGCAGTGCTTATTTCCGCGCGCTCCCGGCAGAGCGGCGCTTTGTTATGTTATGCGTTCATGCCATACCGTGAGCGCCGTCCTGCCCGCACGGTATTTT
>ULWN01000278.1_pt1 | contig 11569 bp, 10 predicted proteins | sample 1960371 | NCBI WGS metagenome assembly ULWN01 (sample SAMEA4835813, study PRJEB28245) | human gut metagenome | biome: gut microbiome; material: fecal sample | place: Denmark | collected 2008 | reverse complement strand
CGGGGATGCTAAAAAAGTCCGAAACGAAAAAGTGAATAAGTAACAATTTGTTTTCAGTGTAGCAGAGAAGCCAAGAAAAAACAGGAAGAAATCCTGACGGATTTCTCCGCAAAGTATAAATTCACTTTTTCTGCGAGCGTTTTTGCCCCTCGACGTACGCTTGTACGCCTGACGGGGCAAAACCACTTGCTCCGAACATTTTTATCTGTCCCCGCGGGGATGCTAAAGAGTCGTTTTATTAACAATTCTAAATATCACAAAAGCAAGCCTTTACGGTTCCAACGCGAAGAGCACAGCAATGCTTATCACCATGCATTGCTGTGCTCTGTTTTTTATTCGACACCCGATATACCGCCAAGCAAATCAGCGCTGAGTCAAAAAGCGCTTCAGCCGATCGGCGACTCAAGCAGCAGCTCGCGGCTGCTCTCTCCGAAGCGCTCGCAAAAAGCGACTCTGTACCTATCAAAGCCGTAGCAGAGCGTATCCGTGCGGTGGCTGTCGCTCGAGAGAATAAAGCGCCCGCCGTGCGCGGCGATATAATCGACCATCTCATCGGAAGGATACGGCGAGCTGCGGTATCCACGCGAGAACGCGCCCGTATTTAACTCGAATATCAGCCCCTCCGAGATCAGACGGTCGGCAGCGCGCTGCCATGCCCTGCAATATCTCGGCGATAATGTATCGAGCTTTAGACCGCGCTCGATATACTTAGTTATCAGGTCAAAATGTCCGACTATCCCCGCGCCCGTGACCGTACCGACCTCCGCGACAAGCGAAAAGTAGCACTCGGCTGCCGAGAGAATATCCCCCCCGTAGTACCGCTCCGTCAGCGCGGTGAGCTCGTCGGCGCTCTCGTCTATCGCAAGCGGAACATCCCCCGCAGGCAGATAATGCACCGAGCCTATAACATAATCGTGTCTGCTGTCGGCGCGACCTCCGAAATAATCCTGCTCGATGCCGCAGAGAATGTCAAGCCTGCCGCGGTATTCATCGTGCAGCGCGCGGCACTCCGCGATATAATCGTCAAGCCGCGATGCGGGCATACAGTAGCTCGTATCATGCGGGGTATAGCAGTGATCGGAAAAGCCGATGCCGCTCATTCCGAGCGCAAGTGCCGATTCGGAAAGCTCACGCAGCCCGTCGCGCCCGTCGCTGAAGGTCGAATGAACATGATAATCGCCTGCCGCACGTTTCATCAGGTCATCTTCTCCTGCTTTACCTTTTTGTCGATAACGTGACGGGAGGCAAGCTCGGCGCGGATATCATCGAGCGATATTCCCGCCTCAACCATCAGCACCATTACATGATACGCAAGGTCGGCTATCTCATAGATAGTCTCACGCTTGTCCTCCGCCTTTGCCGCGATAATTACCTCGGTGCTCTCCTCGCCTATCTTCTTTAGTATCTTGTCAAGTCCTTTTTGGAAAAGGTAGGTAGTGTACGAACCCTCCTTCTGCTCGGTCTTTCTGCCGCGGATGAGCTCCATCAGCCCTTCATACGAAAAGCCCTCGCTCATCTCCTCGGCCCCGTACACCTCACCTGTGAAGCAGGAACGGCTTCCGGTGTGGCAAGCCGGACCGTCCGGATGAACAAACACCTCGAGCGCATCACGATCACAATCCGCGACTATACGAACGACATGCTGATAGTTACCGCTCGTCTCGCCCTTGAGCCAAAGCTGCTGTCTCGAACGGCTCCAAAAGCAGGTCAGCCCGCGTTCGAGCGTTATGCCGAGACTCTCGCGATTCATATACGCGAGTGTAAGCAGCTCTCGGCTCTCGCTGTCAATAACTATCGCCGGAATAAGTCCGCGCTCGTCGAATTTCAGTTCATCAATTCCTATCATTTTGTATGCCCTCCCCGAATGGCAGGATAATCCTTTCAGATTTTTATTACCGTATGATCTGTGCATTCCCTCTTCACAGCCTGACGGGAATGCCGTTCTTCTTCATTTCGTTTTTAAGCTCCGCTATACCGACATCACCGAAGTGAAATATCGATGCAGCGAGTCCGGCATCAACTCCCGGCAGCTCATGAAACAGGTCGATAAAATCATTTATACAGCCCGCTCCGCCCGATGCAATGACCGGGACTCCGACCGCATTGCACACCGCGCGCAGCATGGGAATATCAAAGCCGCCGCGAACGCCGTCGGTGTCGATAGAATTGACAACGACCTCTCCGGCGCCGTCTCCGACGCAGCGGCGTATCCACTCGATTGCCTCCAGTCCGGTATCGTCTCTGCCGCCGCGCGCAAAGACATGCAGCTCACCGCCGACACGCTTTACATCGACCGACAGAACAACACACTGGTCGCCGTAGCGCTTTGCCGCCTCGCCGATAAGCGAGGGATTCCGAATAGCGCCGGAATTGACGCTTACCTTGTCCGCGCCGCAGCTGAGAACGCGCTCGAAATCGTCGAGAGTACCGATACCGCCGCCGACCGTCAGCGGGATAAATACCCCGCGGCAGGTCTCGGTCAGAATATCGGTAAACAGCCGCCTGCCCTCAGCAGAAGCGGTGATATCATAAAAAACAAGCTCGTCCGCGCCCGCCCTGCTGTAATATGCGGCAAGCTCGACCGGGGATGATACGTCCCGCAGCCCCTCGAAATTCACACCCTTGACTACCCGTCCGTCGCGAACATCGAGACACGGAATAATTCTCTTTGTTATCATTATAAGAACCTCAAGACCGTATTGCGAAGATCCCTTTCTCACATATTTTCATCCGGCGCACGGCAGCATTACGAAATACCGCAGTCACCTTGCCGCGCCGATAGCCTCTTCGAGGCTGATATCTCCGGTATAATACGCTCTGCCGACGATAGCGCCGTACAGACCGAGTGCACGCAGCGCATGAATATCGTCCATACCGCTAACGCCGCCTGATGCGATAATGTTCATTCCGGTCTGCTCCGACAGCATGCGGTAAAGCTCGCGATTCGTTCCGCGCATAGCTCCGTCACGCGAAATATCGGTACATATGAGCGTACCCACGCCTATGCGCTCCGCCTCACGGCAGAAATCAAGCGCCGAGCGCTCTGTCGTCTCCGTCCAACCCTTGATGGCTACATAGCCGTCGCGAAGATCGACACCTACGGCTATTTGCTCGCCGTACAACCGCGCCGCCTCGCGCAGAAAATCGGGATCGGTCACCGCAGCCGTTCCGAGAATAACGCGGTCTATGCCCGCATCGAGATATCGGCGCACAGCCGAAATATCACGTATTCCGCCGCCGACCTCACAGCGCAGTCCGGTCTCCGCCTTTATCCGACAGATAAGCTCGTATGCGGGAGCCGTTCCGTCTCTTGCGCCCTCAAGGTCGACGAGATGCACCCATTCCGCGCCTGCTGCGGCAAAATCACGCGCTACCGCAAGCGGGTCGGTGCTGTATACGGTTTTTTTATCGTAATCACCGCGGAGCAAACGCACAGCCTCGCCCCCGTACAGATCTATTGCAGGAAAAATCAGCATATATTCATTGTCAGCTCTCGACCCGCGAAAGCCCCTTTCAATATTATTATAGCGCCGCACCGATGCGGTGCAATTTTTTCGCGTACCCTGAAATTACCGACGCGAAGCAGCGCTATCCGCCGCACCGCCTCTTCATGGCACGGTATCATGCTGCCGGTTCGACGATATTAAGAGCAAAATGCACGGAGAATTTCGAGTCCGACCTCACCGCTTTTCTCGGGATGAAACTGACATCCCATAACATTGCCTCTCGCCACGGCGGCGGTCACCTGTATTCCGTAGTCGGTCGACGCAATCGTATCCTCCGCGACACCGTGCGTGTCCTCGTCGGCAGCGTAATAGGAGTGCACAAAATAGACGTGTGCACCGTCGCTCACCTCGCGCAGAAGCGGATGATCTCCGCGCTTCTCGAGCGCATTCCATCCCATATGCGGGATCTTATATCCGCTCGGAACAGCCCCGGCGAGCGGGACGATGCTGCCGGGCAGAAGCCCGAGCCCGGCATGCTCTCCGTACTCATAGCTGCGCTCGAACAGCAGCTGCATTCCGAGGCAGATGCCGAGCAGCGGCTTTCCGTCTCCGGCGAGCCGACACAGCACACGGTCAAGCCCTCCCGAGCGCAGCTTGTCTGCTGCATCGCCGAACGCCCCGACCCCCGGCAGGATTATTCTGTCCGCCGCCTCGAGAACGCCGCTGTCTCCGCTGACCGTCACGCTCTGACCGATCGCCCGCAACGAACACTCGAGCGAGAACAAATTGCCAACACCGTAATCGACTATCGCGACCATCACAGCACCCCCTTGGTCGACGGGATATCGTCGGCATATGCGGGGTCGAGGCTGACCGCCTGACGCAGGCTGCGCGCCGCCGATTTGAATGCGCCCTCTATAATGTGATGCGAATTGTGTCCCGCGAGCGAGCGAAGATGCAGAGCGCACTCCGCGCGGCGGACGAAGCCGAGCCAAAATTCCTCACAAAGCTCTGTGTCGAAATCGCCCACGCGCTCGGTCGGAATGTCGAGCATATATACGAGCTGTGAGCGTCCGGATAGGTCGACCACGCTGAGAATGAGCGCCTCGTCCATCGGCAGAATGGTATCTCCGTAGCGGTGTATTCCGCGTTTATCGCCGAGCGCCTCGGCAAATGCGCTGCCGAGAACTATCGCAATATCCTCAACGGTGTGATGATAATCGACATTTGTATCACCCTTGCAGCGCACGGTAAGATCAAAGCGTCCGTGCGAGGCAAACAGGGTCAGCATATGGTCGAGAAAGCCGCAGCCCGAATCAATATCGCTCTTTCCGCTGCCGTCGAGATCAAGGGTCAGCGAGATGTCGGTCTCAGCCGTTTTTCTGTCTATACATGCCACTCTCATAATTTTTCTTCCTTTATTATATCGGCGATCGCGTCGAGCAGCGCGTCCATCTCCTGCTCGCTGCCGACCGTGATTCGGTTCCAGTTATCGAGCCTCGGCGCGCCGAAATGGCGAACGAGTATCCCTCGCTCCTTAAGCGCCGCATACAGCTCGGCGCCGCCGACGGCAGAGCTTGATGCGAACAGAAAGTTCGCGCTCGACGGCAGCACGTTAAAGCCAAGCCTGCCGAGCGCCTCCGACACGCGCTCGCGTGTCGCGATAACGCGGCTGCGGCATACGTCGAAATATTCGCGGTCGGCAAGTGCTCCGACTCCCGCTGCCATGGTCATGCGATTGATATTATACGGATTGACCGAGTAGCGCAGCGTTTCGAGGTCACGTATCAGCTCGGGCGAGCCGATACCGAAGCCGAGACGCGCACCGGCAAGGCTGCGCGACTTGGAGAAGGTCTGAACGACGAGCAGATTGTCATATCGCTTCGTCAGCGGCACGGCGCTCTGCGCGCCGAAATCCACATATGCCTCGTCTATCACTACGACGTTGTTCGGATTTTCACGCACTATCGCCTCAATAGCATCGAGCCCGAGTGCGATACCGGTAGGCGCATTCGGATTAGCATTAAAGATCGTTCCGCCCGCTGCAAAATAGTCCTGCGGAGCTATCGAATAATCCTCGCGCAGCGGAACGGTACGGAACGGAACTCCGCATTGCTCCGCAAAAACGGGATAAAAGCCGTAAGATATATCGGGAAATACCGCCGGGCAGCGATCATCGCAAAAGGCGGAAAATGCGAAATTCAGCACCTCGTCCGAGCCGTTGCCGAACACGACGGCATCCTCTCCGATGTCGAAATATTCCGCCGCAGCGGCTCTGAGCGAGCGGCACTGCGGGTCGGAGTACAGCATGCAGCTGCCCGCCTCCTCGCGCGCTAGCCGAACAGCAACGGGCGACGGAGGATAGGGAGATTCGTTTGTATTCAGCTTGATATACCGTCTGTCCTGCGGCTGCTCCCCCGGAGTATACGGTGTAAGCGCGGAATATTTATCCGAAAAAAATCTGCTCATTTTATACTGCTCTCACGTGGAAAGCGTCCTTTCTGTTGGGTAATGTCGGTGCTATGCAGCGGTCGATATAGAATCGCAATATCAACGCAGCATTAATATCGGTCGCCTACGATTCCGGCAGCACGGAACGATATAAATGCAAAAGCAATATCGGCATATCTGGAGTCCTCACGGCAAGAATCAATCTCAAAGCATCGGCGATAAGGTGACACCGACCGGCTTATTCTTTATCCTTTTCCGCCTTGCATTCGCCGCGAACGAGCGCACTGCGGGCGTGAGCCGTCAGCCCCTCCTTGCACGCAAAATACGCAACCTTGTCCGCGACCCTTGCAATCGCCGACTCGGTGTAATAGGTAAACTGCGTCTTTTTAACAAAGTCGTCGACCGAGAGCGGGCTCGAGAATCTTGCACTTCCGCCGGTGGGCAGGGTGTGATTCGGTCCCGCAAAATAGTCTCCGAGAGCCTCGGGGCAGTTTCTGCCCATAAATACAGATCCGGCATTCCGCACCGCATCGAGCAGGTCGAAAGGATTATCAACACACAGCTCGAGGTGCTCGGGAGCTATCTCGTTCGCAATATCTATCGCCATATCTATCGACGGCGCGACGATTATCTTTCCGTTGTCGTCGATGGAGGCGCGCGCTATCTCGCAGCGCTCGAGCAGCGGAAGCTGACGCTCTATCTCGTCGCGCACCGCCTCGGCAAGCTCGCGGGAGTCGGTAACAAGCACCGCGCTTGCCATACGGTCGTGCTCCGCCTGAGAGAGCAGGTCCGCCGCAACGCATACCGGGTTGCTTCCGCCGTCGGCGACGATGAGTATCTCGCTCGGTCCCGCTATCATATCTATCGAAACGGCACCGTAAACCTGCCGCTTTGCCTCAGCCACATATGCATTTCCCGGTCCGACTATCTTGTCTACACGCGGTATGGTCTGAGTTCCGTATGCCAGCGCGGCGATAGCCTGAGCGCCGCCGACCTTAAATATTCTGTCTACTCCGGCGACCGATGCTGCCGCGAGAATGACCGAAGGAATGCTGCCGTCTCGACAGACGGGGGTAGTGATAACGACCTCGCGGCAGCCTGCGATCTTGGCAGGGATGGCATCCATAAGAACGGTGGACGGATATGCCGCCGTTCCGCCGGGAACATACAGTCCCGCACGCTCGATGGGCATGACCTTCTGCCCTATGACAACGCCCTCGCGCTCGCTTATAACAAAGCTGTTTCGCTTCTGACGCTCGTGAAACTCGCGGATATTGTCCGCCGCCTCACGCAGAATACGCAGAAACTCGGGCTCGACCGATTCGAGCGCCGCATCTATCTCCTCCGCGCTGACGGTCAGGTTGTCAAGTCCGGGACTGTCAAAGCGTCTGCCGTACTCGAGCAGCGCATCGTCTCCGCGTGCACGAACATCGGCGATAATATTGCGTACCGTAGCCTCGGCATTCGCGCACGGCTCGGTGCGGGCAAATATCTCGCTGCGCTCGACCTCACAGTATTCGAGTATTTTTATCATTTTTCGTTCCTCTTTTCCCGTGTCATCTCGGACAGCTTTGCGATAATATCGTCTATCGCTTCTCTTCCGAACTTATATGCCGATTTATTTGCTATCAGCCTTGCGCTGATGTCGAATAACTCCTGCTTTACCTCGAGATCGTTCTCGCGAAGCGTCGCTCCGGTCTCTACGATATCCACGATAACGTCCGACAGTCCGAGCAGCGGCGCGATCTCTATCGAGCCGTTAAGGTGAATAATATCTATGTCGATGCCGTGCGATAGATAGTAGCGCTTTGCAACCGAAGAAAATTTGGTTGCCACGCGCAGCGTTGTTCCGGGAGTATAGCTGAAATCACGGGGACCCGCGACAGCCATTCTGCATCTGCCCTCTCCGGTATCGAGCAGCTCGTAAACATCCGGCTCGTACTCGGCGAGGATGTCCTTACCGCAGACTCCGATATCAGCCGCGCCGCGCTCCACGTATATCGCAACGTCGGAGGGCTTGACCCAGAAATAGCGCACATGCTTTTCCGGATTCTCGAAGAACAGCTTGCGGTTCTGCTCGCAGATAGACGGGCACTCATAGCCCGCACGTGCAAACATCGCATATATCTTCTCGCCGAGTCTGCCCTTAGGCAGCGCAATATTCAGATAATCGCCAGGCAGTCTGCCCTGCTCCTCCCCGCCGTCGCCTATCCGCTCGAGCATATCCGCATAAACGGCAAAGCCGACCGCACGCGAGCGGCGCTGCATTCTGTGCATCAGTCGGTCATACTGACCGCCGGAGAGCACCGCATCCGGAATTCCGTGCACATAGCCCTTAAAAACTATTCCGCAATAGTAGCCCGGATCGCACACGACCGAAAAGTCAACATCAACGGCAGCGGAAAACTCGCTCTCCGCTATCGAATCGAGTGTCAGGATAAACGCGCCGAGCGACGCGCAGGAGGAATCCGCAAACAGACTGCGAAGCGTCGGCAGGGTTTCCGAGACCGTACCGTGAACCTCCGCAAGAGCGCAGAGCAGCTCGGCGCTCTCGGAGGAAAAGCCGTACTCGGAGCACACGGAGCGCAGCGCGGAATAGTTGCGATCGCCGAGTGCGGAGAATACGCGCCCTCTCGCCTCCGCCGCATTCGTCTCGCCCGCCATCGCCTCCTCGATAACGTCGAGACTCGACAGCGCGAGCACCGAGCGGGCGGATATCTGCGCAAGGCTCTGCGCAGCAAGCCGAATGACCTCAAGCAGCTCTGCCCTGCCTACCTTTCCGATACACTCAAGCCCCGCCTGGAGCATCTCCTTATATGAGCCGGTGCCTCTCGACACACGGTAGACATTTTCGCGGTAAAAGACCTTTTGCACCTCATCGGGACGGTCGCCGAGATTCTTGACTATCGAGAGGGTTACATCCGGCTTGAGCGCCATCAGCCGCCCGCTTGTATCTGTAAAGGTGATTACATTATCCGATATCAAAAAATCCTTGTTATCGGCATACAGATCGTACTCCTCAAACTTGCTCATCCGATAGGGAGCATATCCCGCATCGAGATACATCTGCTGCAAGCCGAGCACCGTTCGCTCGCTCTTCTGCATCAATTCGTCGTTAATCTGCATCTTTCCGTCTCCTATTCTTTCTTTGCTCTGTCATTTTATCACTTTAATTCGCTAAAGTCAATAGAAAAAGCACATTTTATTTTTTAAAAAAATATGTCATCGGCACATCGAAAATACACCGCAGGCATCCTACGGAACATAGCGTCCTCTGCCGACAAAGCTTGCGCCGCTTTTCTCTGTCAGCATAGCACGGCTTGAGCAAGGTCGTATATAGACATCTGCCGCTTCGGCATACACGCACGCGCAATAGCATATATAATATCGAATCGGGTCAGTGCAACAGCGGCACTGCGTACCGTACAACATACTATATAATAAAAGGAAGGAAATCTGTATGATAAGAATCGGTATCTACGGCTACGGCAATCTCGGACGCGGCGTTGAAGAGGCGGCGGCAAGAAGCGGCGATATACAGACCGCCGCGATATTCACCCGCCGCGATCCTGCGGGACTGTCCTCGCCGTTCGGCAGCATTATACTTCCCGCCGAGCAATCGGTAGAGCTTGCGGAGCGCATCGACGTTATGATAGTGTGCACCGGCTCGGCGCAGGATACGCCCATCGTGTCGCCGATGCTCGCCCGCAAGCATTCGATAGTGGACAGCTACGACTGTCACGGCAGGATATCGCGGCATATCGCCGCAGTGGATGTGGCGGCAAAAGCAGGCGGCACGCTTGCGCTTGTCGCGGCAGGATGGGATCCCGGAATCTTTTCGGTAATGCGCGCATTCGGCGAGGCGTTTATACCGCACGGCAAGGGCTTTACCTTTTGGGGGCGCGGGGTCAGCGCGGGACATTCAGAGGCGGCACGTCATGTTGAGGGAGTTATCGACGCGCGCGAATACACTGTTCCTCTGCCGTTTGCTATCGACCGTGCCCGCAGCGGTGACGGCGGACTGAGCGAACGCGAAATGCATCGGCGCGAATGCTATGTTGTCGCCGAACCGAATGCCGACCGTGAACGAATAAGTGCCGAGATACGCGCGATTCCCGACTATTACGAGCCGTATGACACAGAGGTAATTTTTATCACCGCCGAGCAGATGGAGCGAGCGCACTCGACAATGCCGCACGGCGGCAGAGTTATCCGACACGGTGATGGCAGCACTGCGGAATATTCGCTGCGGCTCGACTCAAATCCGCACTTCACCGCCACCGTTCTGCTGTGCTATGCACGCGCTGTCGCACGCCTGCATGAGCTCGGGGAATGCGGATGCCGAACCGTGCTCGACATCCCGCCTGCCTTCCTGCTGCCGCAGGATAAAGGCCGCATAAGCGATCTGCTCTGACACTGTCGGTAAATGCAGCATTGCGGCGGCGCGCCGTATCACCCTCTCCGCAAACAACCGAGTTCACGGTTGTTGATCTGCGCCGCGGAGCTGCGGTGCGCCGCTCTGCATAGCCACTATTTTGCAGTTTGTATTATCTATATTAAACATAAATAGAGAACGAAATTGTACAAAGTCACGAATATAATGACGAATATTTAAAATTAGTTGACAAAAACGGTAAGCTGATGTATTCTATACATAGATATTAGCGTATTATTCCCATAATTGCAGTTCGTAAATCACAATCGTCTCGCCGTAATATTTCCGTCCCGCCGAAAAAAACACATATAAAACCCGCGATCATGCCACCGAGGCATCGCCGCGGAAAAGCACTCGAACGGAATGATTATGTTGAATATCTGAATTTACGCATTATAAAATCAGACGCCGAAACGAAAGGATACGTATAATGAAAAAGAAGTATACATTCACCTGCGCAGTACTCATCGCCGCTGCGCTCTCATGCCCTATCGCAGCTGACTGGAATAATGCACCTATCGCCGAGGAAATACACAACCGCATTGCTTACGGCACTCCGACCATAGACGGTTATCTCGACAGCGCGTATATGCAATCGGAGCGAATAGACTACAAGTTACAACCGAGTTATCTGTTTCCAGACAAGGATATCAGTCCTGAGGAAAACGTAAAAAAATACTTCAGCTGGGATACCGGTATCGAGGCGTACACATATATGCTGTGGGACGATGAAAACCTCTATGTATATACAGCTGTAAAAGATTCGTCCTCCGGAATAGTTGATTTTGACAAGGTTACTTTAGACCCTCTATGGCCTCATATATATACATATCAGGATGGCATCTACTTTAGATTCTACTTTAATGATATAATGTACCCAGTATTTGCCGAACGCGGCGGAAGATTCTTCGGACTGACAGACTGTAGATACGATGAAGAAGTTTCCGGATTAACAAACTTGGATGGATTTCCGGATAATAACGAAAAAATCATCGGGCTTAACCGCGATTGTTTCGTCACTATTAACAGCGACAATAGTTATGTGACCGAATTCAAAATCCCGCTAACATCAAGAGGTGCAGAATACGTTTACATGGGTGCACAAATGCAGCAATCCACCGTTGTATTTAATTATATCGACACCGTGCCGTACGGCATGTGGCGCGGCTATGTTGGCACCGAGCCGGGATTTATATACGGTGCTTGGTACGGGGAAATCATCTACGGTAAAAAATAC
>ULWN01012526.1_pt1 | contig 11580 bp, 8 predicted proteins | sample 1960371 | NCBI WGS metagenome assembly ULWN01 (sample SAMEA4835813, study PRJEB28245) | human gut metagenome | biome: gut microbiome; material: fecal sample | place: Denmark | collected 2008 | reverse complement strand
CGATACCGACAGGCGGGTATGGATATCACCAGAGAGCCCTTTGAAATCGCTCCGGGACCGCATACTTCTTTGGGAGGAATTGTTATTTCTCCGGAGGGCAGAACCTGTGTGGAAGGTATCTGGGCAGCAGGAGAAATAGCAGGAGGTATCCATGGGGCTAATAGAATAGGCGGAAATGCCGGTCTGGAAACATTAGTCTTTGGGAAACGGGCAGGAGAAAACATCCTCCGTTATTTGGAAGAACAGGAAGAACAAACTTGTCGGGAGATAGAATATGACGAGGTTGCGATAACAGTTGAAAAGGAGAGTATAAAAGGATTTTCCTTAAAAACACTGTGTGACCTGAGAAGAGATATGGAAGATATTTTGCAAAAGGAGCTTTCTATTATCCGAAATGGTACAGGTCTTGCAGCGGCGGCATACAGACTGGATGCCATGGCAGAAGAAGTGAAAGGTGCAGGATGCGGAGAATACCCATTTGAAAAACTTCGATTGGAAAATGATCTGATATGTGCTTCTTTACTGGCACACGGAGCAAAGGAACGAACGGAAAGCATTGGCTGCCATAACCGCTCGGACGGGGAAACGGGAGACAGCCAATATCATGTCATTATAAAAAAAGGCAGGAAAGGCATGGAAGTAAACAGAAGCGGGGAAGGACAAGGATACAGAAATGAAAAGGATAATTGTTAAAAAGAACAGATATGTGGATTCCGTCACATTGATGTCTGTCGGGGACAAAATACTGAAGCTTGAAGGGATGGAAAATGCGGAAGTACAAATGGGCACGTGGGCGAATCAGAAGCTTTTGACAGAACTTGGGTATCAAGTACCAAAGGGGACAGGACCCGATGATTTGGTAATGGCGGTTACTGGTGATTCCGAAGAACATCTGGATGCGGCGCTGTCCCGGATCGAGGATATATTGGAACACCGGTTTGAAAAAGAAAGGGAGCACTATAACAGTTTGGAGGAAGCGCTTACAGAAGAAATATCCTATGATCTGGCACAAATTTCTGTGCCGGGGAAATATGCATTTACAGAAGCGGATAAAGCATTGGAAAAAGGACTTCACTTATTTATTTTCAGTGATAATGTCAGCCTGGATGAGGAACGAAGGCTGAAGGAGAAGGGAAAGCAAAAGGGACTTCTGGTTATGGGACCGGATTGTGGTGTCGCTTTTGTGGGAGGTGTATGTCTGGGAGCCGGTTCCATCATGCAGGAAGGACCGGTGGGTATAGCTGCTGCATCCGGGAGCGGTGCGCAGGAAGTGGCATGTCTGCTGGAACAATGCGGATTGGGGATTTCTGCATTGATTGGTACGGGCGGCAGGGATTTATATCCGGAAATCGGGGGAATAGAAATGCTTCAGGCTATGGAGCTGCTGAAACAGGACGAAAATACCCAATTGATTGTATTGGTTTCCAAGCTTGCGGATAGGGAGGTCATGAAGAAGGTTCTGGATATAGCAGATAACATGGAAAAACCGGTAGTAGCCGTGTTTTTGGGGAGTGATCCCGCATTATTCAAAGGCCATAAGGCCATTGGGGCATTTTCTCTGGAAGAGGCGGCATGTAAAGCGGCAAACATACTGAGACCGGGATGTTCTGTTCCATTCCACTTTTCGGAAGAAGAGATTCGGAGAATTGTGAAACAGGAAAGGAACCGTTATTGTGCCAAACAGAAATATTTCCGGGGACTATACTGTGGAGGAACCTTTACCGAAGAAGGACTTCTTTACTACAGCAATATCCCGGGAATTACCCTGTATTCCAACTTGGATACCGATTATGCCCGTAAACTTCCTGATTTTCATGTCAGTATGGGGCATACCATTTTGGATATGGGGGCTGAGGATTTTACCAGGGAGGCCCCTCACCCGGTCTTTGATCCTTCTCTGCGTATTCGGCGGCTGAAACAGGAGCTTCAGGATGAGGAAACAGCAGTCATTTTACTGGATTTTATTACAGGACCCGGAGTGGCAGAAGATCCGATTACCCCATTTGTGAAGGCGATTACGGAAACAGACGGGGGACATCATATAACCTACATAGCTAATATATGCGGTTCCATGCAGGATCCGCAGGATATCAGGACAAAGAAAAAAATGCTGGAGGAAGCAGGAGTAATCGTTACCTCCTGCAGTTATGAAAGCGCGCGTCTGGCCGGTGCACTTATGAAAGAACTGGAGGAACACAGAAATGAAAAAATGGAGAGTAATTAATATAGGTATCCCACTTTTTTTTGAAGCATTACAGTATCAGGACTGTGAGGCCGTACAGATTGACTGGAGAACGCCGGTACGCCGAAGCGGCAGGTTGGAAGAACTTCTGGAAAGGATAAACGCAAAAGGGATAAGAGAAAAAGCGGATATGGCCAATGAGGAGGCTGTCAACTGTATTATCGGCTCGGATCCTGCATGGATTGATATTTTACCGGCAGGGGATGTGGTGGAAGGCTTATCAGACTATACCATCGTTCATTCAGGTCCCCCAATATCTTATGAAGATATGGTTATGCTTCATCAGCGTGGTTTGGTAAGCGCCTGTTTGTTTGAAGGCTGGGCTAAGAATGAAGAGGAAGCAGTAAAACTCATACGATCCGGAAAACTGAAAATTATGTCGGCTCTTGATACGAATACTGTTGGAGCCGGAACGGGTATTATTACTAAATCTGTAGCTATGATTGTCATTGAAGACAGACGGACAGGAATCAGGGCAGCAACATTTCCCGCAGAAGGGCCATATCAGGGAGGATTTTGCGGATGGGGGCTGTATTCTCCGGAGATTGCTGAAAATCTAAGATTTATGAGAGAAGAGTTATTTCCGGTTCTGCGAAAAATGCTTCAGGAATATGGGCCAATTCCAATTAAACCGATTCTTGCAGAAAGCATGCAGATGGGAGACGAAAATCATACACGGCAGACAGCGGCTGACTTGCTTTTTGAGCATCAGGTGCTTCCGAAATTGATAAAGATGGATATTTCAAAAGAAAAATTACTGCAGGTAATCAATTATATTGTGGATACACCCAGATTTTTCCACTGTTTCGGACAGGGAGCTTCCCGGAGCGCTATGCTTTCGGCTGTGGGCTGTAAGTATTCTACCATGGTAACTGCAGTGTGCGGAAATGGGGTAACCTTTGGCATTAAGGTGGCCGGACTGGGAAATGAGTGGTTTACAGCTCAGGCACCTATGATGAAAGGACGTTATACCTCCAGCAAATATACCATAAAAGATCAGCTTCCCTGGATAGGAGACAGCTGTGTGGTAGAATGTGCCGGTATGGGCGGTATAGCGGCGGCAGCAAGCCCTATTGTCTGCTCTTTGCGTGGATTAAAGGCTAAGGATGCGGTAAACCTGACGAGAGAGATGGAAAAAATATGTATTTCCCATAATCCTAATTTTCCGATCCCCAATATGGACTTTGATTTTCTGCCGGTTGGTATCGACATCAGGAAAGTAATAGAAACAGGAACGGCACCAGAAATCCATGGAGGTATGTTTAATTATGAAGGCGGTCTAATCGGGGCAGGAAGTGCCCGGGTTCCCATGGAATGCTTTGAAAAGGCCATGGAAACCTATGTGAAGAGGTATGGAGGAGATTGTGAACCCATATAAAATTATGATTCTGAATCTGGGATCCACCAGCTATAAATTTAAACTGTACCGGATAGCAAGAGATGCTTCCGGACAAGATTATTTTACGGAAGAACTGATAGCAGAGGGAGCCTTTGAACGGATAGGTACTTCTGGAAAATGTCTGATTCGGACAAAGCAGCAGGACTGGGAGGAGGAAAGAGCATTTTCTGATCATTTAGAAGCTTTTCTATTTTCAATACAATGGCTTTCTGAAAATTGGATCCTTTCATCGCTGGTAGAACTGGACGCAATTGGATTTAAATCCGTACATGCTGGAGAGGTATCAGGAGCGCGAATTATTAATGAGGAAATTTTAGAAATCATGAAGCATTACTCAGCTTTTGCTCCGGCACATAATCCACTGTATATCAGGCTGATGAAACAGCTTGCAGTCCAATATCCGAAACTGCTGCAAATCGGCTGCTTTGAGACTTCTTTTCATACAAATATTCCGGAAAAACGAATGATTTATGGAGTACCTGACAGTTGGAGGAATGGATTGGGAATACGCAGATATGGGTTTCATGGCTCTTCCCATAGTTATATTGCATGGAAAATGCAACAGACAAACCCGGATGCCCGAAAAATAATTTCACTTCATTTGGGAGGCTCTTCTTCACTTTGTGCTATAGAAAAAGGAAAAAGTATAGCGACCAGTATGGGAGCAACGCCACAATCGGGTGTATTTCAGAATAACCGGGTAGGAGATTTTGATATTTTCTGTCTGCCGGTTTTAATGGATTATTATAAAGAGGACTGGAAGAAAATTCTGCAGGTGCTTTCCAAAGAGAGTGGGTTCCTGGGAGTGAGCGGCGTGAGCAATGATCTGCGGGAGGTTCTTGAGGCCGCAGAAAAAGGCAATCATAAGGCGCAGCTGACAGTAGATGCATTTGTTGACAGCCTTATTGGATATATAGGAATGTTTACAGCTTATCTCAAAGGAGTGGATGCCATAGTATTTACCGGAGGAATCGGACTGGGAAGCAGTCTGATACGAAAGAGAGTCTGTGAAGAACTTGTTTATATGGGTTTATATTTGGATGAAGCGGCAAATAAGAAAGGAACGGAAGGGAGGATAAGCAGGAAAGACAGCAGGATATCCGTATATACATGGAAAACCAATGAGGAACTGATGGTGGCAAGATCTTGTGTAAGAGTATTGGAAGACTGTGAAAAGAAAGGAAAGGAATAATTTTGAGACAGATATTATATGCGCCGGAAATGAATTTATCTGATGATTTCAGGAGAGCCGATGGGGTAAAAGGAGAAGTTCATTCTATTTTCTCAAGCGTTATAAATCTGTTGTTTATGATAGAAGGAGAAAGGAGGATAATTACACTCATCCGGCAGAAGATCCCCTTACTCCCCGAATGTATTAGGGTACCGGATGCAATTTTTTCCATGCTCGAAATACAACTTAAGTATGGTATAATCAAACTTATGGATGGGGTATGTATTGGAGATATCTTGTTGATGTTAAATTTTTCATTAAATGTAAAGCTGTATCTTCCTGAAAAGATAGACGGTTCTTCTGAAGAGGTTCTGGTTAGTAATATCCGCAGAATAAATGCTTTAGAATATTCCGTGAATAAGAAGGCGGATATGGAAAGCCTGCCATTTCGTTTTGGAAGGTCTGCCGGTATTTTGGCAAAAGGATATCTTGCAGAATCACAGGACATTATCATAGAAGCCTATCAGGAGCTTGTAGGCGCGGGACACGGTCTGACTCCTTCCTGTGATGATGCCATGCTTGGAATTATGGCCGGCGCATGTACCTGGTTTACAATAATGGATAGAGTAAGCGGAAGAGACAAATTCCTGAAATTGTCACGGCAAATGCTGCAGGATTTAATACAGCAAAGACAAACAACGGAAATAAGCTGTAAATATTTGAAATGTGCATGCAGAGGAAATTTTTCCGTATCTCTTTGTGAGTTAATGGAGTGGCTGGCTTGTGCAGGATGGGAAGACAGTCTGCCAAAGAAACAGATATTATCTATTGCGGATACAGGACATACTTCGGGTATGGATACGTTATATGGGCTGAAAATTTTCTTAAAGGAGGTAATCGGATGTATCGGTTGATTATTATTGATGATGATGCGGGAACATCAAATAACCTGGGAAACTATTTTCCCTGGGAGGAACATGGTTTTCAGGTTGTGGAAAAGTTTTATGATGGATTCAGCGCATGTCAGTTTCTGAAAAATAATCCGGTAGATCTGATTATTAGCGATATAAAAATGCCAGTTATGGATGGGATCGCTTTGGCAAAATGGATTTATGAACAAAAAAGGATGGAAAAAATCATTTTTATCAGTGGTTATAAAGATTTTGATTATGCACGGAAGGCTATGGAATATGGAGTGAGTTATTACTGCCTGAAGCCTGTGACATATCCTGAAATCAAACAGAAACTGGCGAATATCAGGCAGATGTTGGAACAGGAAAAGTACAAAGGACAGCCTGAAAAACCAAAGGAGGAAGCTTCTATCAAACAGAAGCAGATTCGAAAGATTAAAGAATATATTGAGGCTAATTACAAAGATGTGACATTGGAAGACCTCGCGGAGTATATGAAAAAAAATCCTGCATATCTGTCACGATTCTTTAAAGAAAATACAGATACCAATCTGTTCAGTTATATTACCAAAGTACGTATGAAAAAAGCCCTGGAATTTCTGCAGGATGATGATTTCTGTACAGTGTATGAAATTGGAGAAAAGGTAGGATACAGTAATGCTGTAAGTTTTTCCAAAGCATTTCATAAACAATATGGGGTTAATCCTACGGAATACAGAAATAAATTTACGACTATTAAGGCGGATGAAAATGAAGAACCGAAAAATTAGCAGAATGGTTATATGCGGTATTGGTATTATGCTTCTGGCCCTTGTATGCGGGTATGGGATGGCCCTTCATTTTTCTGGCAATATTGAAAAGCTTGAGGTGAAAAAGCTGGAGGATACGGCAAGGATGATTGATAAAACATTATTTGAAAATAATATTTATCTTACGCCTGATACAGCGTATTTCTATAAGCTGGAATATCTTCTGCGTACGGGAAAACAGGTAAATGATGAGGGCAACTTTGCTAATATGATATGTAAAAATCTGAGTAAAGGCGCATTGTATGACTCAAATATCCATTCAGTGTATGCGGCTCTTGCCCGGGAAGATGCGGAATACATACTGGTAAATGGGGTACTGCGGGTAAAAGGGGCTATGACAGATATGCAGTGGTGGGATACCTGCCGGAATATGGAAGAGAGCTGTTATATGGACTGGAGAGAAATAAACAGCTCTTTTCTTAATAAAGTAAAGCTTTTCACAGTCTATCGGACTTATGATTCCATCAGTTATAAAGACTCAAGAGTAGTAAGAGGATATATGGTGATTAATTATTATAGAAGCCATGTCCTGAATGAAATCAATGCATTGATTAGCTCAGAAGAAGAGGTGGTTCTGTATAATCCGATTGCAGATCAGCTGCTTAGTACGGATGAGGATTCTTTATCCGAAACCGAGCTGCGGGAATTACTTAACAGAAATTCAAAGTCAGGAATTGTACCGGGAAAAGGGAGAGAGGCAATTCAGAATAACGTTAAACTGATATATAATATAAGCAGTTCTGACAGCGTTCCTTTATATTATATTATTTTAAAAAAAGATACGGAAGTAAGTAAATTCATGTCAGAAATCTATTTTCTTCTGTTAGGTATAGTGTCACTAATCTGCCTGGGTTCTATTGTCTTTTTACTCCTTTATTATTATCAATACCAAAAATATCTGACGGGTCTGGTTCAGGTTATAACAGCTGTAGAGCAGGATGGAAGCAGTGAAGAAAAAATGGTGAGTGAGTTATCCAAAGGACTTGGCGGAAAGAAAATGGATCTGCATATTATTGCCAGAAGGATTTTGGATGATAAGGTGGATATTAATGAATTAAAAAAAGCTTTGAATTCGGAACAGCGTCTTCGTACCGAAGTGGAGATGCTTTATGGGCATGCCCAGATCAATTCCCACTTTTTGTTGAATACTCTGGATTCCATCTACTGGGAAAGTATGAAAAATAATGGCTGTGAAAATGGTGAAACCAGAATGATAGAGAGACTGTGTCTTATATTGAAGTATGCACTGGATTCCTCTAATCCATATATTTCTTTGCAAGAAGAAGTAGATTGTGCAAAAGAGTATCTTGCCATACAACAGCTGAGAAAAAACCAGAAAATTTCTGCAAAATGGGATATTCCTGAAGGGTTGAAAAAAGCAAAGGTAGGAAAATTGATTCTGCAGCCTATATTGGAAAACAGTATACAACACGGAGGATTTTTCCCGGGGGATTCTGTGTTTTTGCATGTGGAAGCAAAGCTGATGGAGGATACTCTTTATTTGCTTGTCAGCGACAATGGATCCGGAATGGAAGAAAATGAAATGAGGAGGATGAATCGTATATTCAGGGAAGATATACCGGTTCGTTCGAAACATATTGGCCTTATGAATGTTAACAGAAGGATACAACTGCAATATGGAGAAGAATATGGGATCGTACTGCAGCCATCAGGAGATGGATTAGGGTTGACAGTGTTAATCAGTCTGAAATATCTGTTAGTGGAAGAAGAAGGTCAGGAAGCGGTTTACGCAGAAGAGGAGAAAGAAAATGAATGCCATTCTTTGTTATAAAGACGGGACGAAAAGAATACAGGAAGTAGAAATAGAAAAAATAAACGATATTCTATATTGCCATATGCCGGAGAAAACGGATTATAAAAATGTGGAGTTCATTGATTTTGCTGTGGATTATGCAGTGCCTCGGACAGGAGAACAGGGATATCTGGTTTTGCCCGGAGGCTGCAGCGGACTTGGTGATGACAGCTTGTGCTATTTCAGGGAAAGAGAAGATTGTGAGGTAATTATTGATGGTCCCGAAATGAGCATTTATGGGATGATTGCAAAAGAGCATTCTTTTATGGCTGTCGTAACAGGAATGACGTATGACTATAAGCTTGTGGCAAGAGTAGAAAAAGGAGAATATTTTGTATTTCCCAGATTTATGCTCCATGGCAGAGGACCTTATGAAAAGATAGAAGTACGAATAGAAAGTCTGCCGGATGGTTCTGACTATAATCACATCGCTCACGCCTACCGTCGGTTCAGGGTGGATAGAGGGGAATTGCGTCCCATAAAAGAACGGATGAAAGAGAGAGCGGCACTGGCAAATGCGGTGTATGCACCATTTATTCGTATTCGTATGGGGTGGAAACCTGTACCTACACCTGTTTTGGAACAGACTCCTGAAACAGAGCCTGCTATGAATGTGGCCTGCAGTTTTGAAGATGTGGAAGCGTTGCTGGAGGAATGCAAAGCCATGGGAATAGAACATGCGGAATTTTGTCTTGTAGGCTGGAATATACGTGGACATGATGGAAGATGGCCTCAGGTATTTCCGGTAGAACCGGCATTTGGCGGTGAAGAAAATTTAAGAAAATTGATTATTCGGGCAAAGGAGCTGGGATATTCCATAGTCTGCCACACGAATTCGACGGATGCTTATTCTATTGCGGATAACTGGAATGAGGAGGATTTGATTTGCTGTGAAGATGGGCGTATTTCCCAAAACAGGCAATCATGGAGCGGGGGAGCGATGTATGACCTTTGTCCCCTTGCAGCTTACAGACAGGCCGGAGAAGTACTGCCAAAAGTAGCAGAACTTGGATTTGAAGGTTTACATTATATTGATGTAATCAGTACGGTTAAACCCAGAACATGCTATTCTTCAAAGCATCCTGTCACAGCCAGACAGTGTGTGAGGGTGTGGCGTGATATTATGAAATTATCCACCAGGTTGTTTGGGGGCTTTAGTTCGGAAGGGGGTTATGACTTTGCCGCACCGGATATGGATTATGGACTGTATGTCTCTTTTGGAGATAAAGGATGTCCGTTGGCAGATAAAAATATTCCTTTGTGGCATCTGGTTTATCATGGCTATGTTATGGGAAATCCGTACACTACTACTGTCAATCCCGATAAAGAAGATTGGTTGAAGATTGTGGAATATGGAGGCAGACCTGCTATATATTTTTATTCACAATTCGTGACACCCGATGGAGAACGGGGAAACTGGATGGGATCTGTAGATTATGCCTGCCATACAAAAGAAGAAAGAGAAAAAAGTGTGTCGGAGATTGCAGTTACATACAGGGCTTATCAGGAAATAGCATATCTGCAGAAAGAATTTATGGAATCTCACAAGGAAGTTGCGCCAGATATATATCAGATTATTTATTCTGATGGAAGTATTGTGGAAGTGGATTACAACAAGAAGACCTATACTTGTACGAAACCTGAAAATCAGTAGAATTATAGGAGAATGCAGCCTTTTGTTTTCTGTCTCAACTCAGATAACAAAAGGCTGTTTTTGAGAAAAGTAAATTTAGATGAAGGAAAAGTAAAATTTAATATAGATATTCAAAAATTGGGCATATTGTACATTGTAATAAGTAATGATATATTATTTATATGCAAAATGTGCATGAAATAGAAAGGGAGGTTACGAATGAGGAAAAAAATTATGGCAATTCTGTTGACGCTGACTATGGCAGGGATACTGTTTGCCGGATGCGGGGGCAGTAAAAATGAGGTGCAGGAGGATGCATCTTCGGAAGTGGGACAGGAATCTGCTATAACAGCAGAATCGGAAGTAAAGGAAAGTCCGGCAGCAGGTGGAAACAAGGAGGCTGTCACATTGACTATGTGGGTCTGGGATGATGCACAGGTTCCGGCAACTCAGGCCATGGTGGATGAGTTTCATGAAATGCATCCTAATATCAATATAGAGATTACATCTATTGCGGGGGTACAGGATTATAATACTAAGATGCAGACAGTTATCGGTACCAAAGATGCACCCAGTGTATTCTGGATTAACTTTAATCTTGCAAAAGAATATATTCCTATGGGATTTGTACAGGATTTAACAGAATATATCAATAAAGATTCGGAATTTGATATTACAAAACTGAATGCAGGAATTACGGATGCCTATACAGTGGACGGAAAAATATACGGGATTGCAAAAGATACAGATGGGTTTGCTGTATTTTATAATAAATCTCTGTTTGATGCAGCCGGAGTAAAGTATCCTGAGAATGAATGGACTGTAGAAGAATTTGCACAGACGGCCAAAGAACTGACCGGAGATGGTGTAGTGGGCTGGTCTAATACCACATCTGATCGTGCATATTATAATTTTATGTATTCTTATGGCGGAAGCCCTTATACAGAGGATGGTTCTGCAGCCAATGTAAACAGCAAAGGTTCCGTGGAGGCTATGCAGGTACTTCTTGATTTGATGAATAATGGTTATGCCTATACCAGAGCTGAAATGGATGAAATGAGCCCCAGTGTTGCGTTTGAATCGAATCTGGCAGCTATGACTATTGATGGTTCCTGGATGGTTTCTGAATATTCTACGGCATTAGGAGATAATCTGGGGATCGTGGAAGTACCCGGAGGACCGAATGGAAAGGCTAGTACGGGACATGGGATTGCCTATGCTACTACTACAAGTAATCCTCATATGGAAGAAACCTGGTTATTCCTTTCCTATTTAGGATCGGATGCAGCTCAGGAAAAACAGGTTGAAGTAGTTATTCCTGCTGCAAATGACTGTGCAAGTACATGGGAGGCAGTATACCCTAATCTTAATCTGACAGCATTTGTCAAGGCGTTGGGTTATAATAAACCATATCTGAGTGATAAAAATGCAACGGCTTCCCGTTCAGCGTTTCAGGAATATCTGGCTAATATGCAGTCAGGAATGTATACAGATGCTCAGGAAGCCATGGATGCGGCCCAGGAAGCAATGAATGCAGCGATTAACCAGTAGGTATACATGCAGGATAAGCTTGCTGATCAGATGTAAAATGCGGCTGCTGTC
>ULWN01023381.1_pt1 | contig 11626 bp, 11 predicted proteins | sample 1960371 | NCBI WGS metagenome assembly ULWN01 (sample SAMEA4835813, study PRJEB28245) | human gut metagenome | biome: gut microbiome; material: fecal sample | place: Denmark | collected 2008 | reverse complement strand
CGGTGAGCGAGCCGAGGCGAGTGTGACTCGTGCTGCGCTTCATTTCGGAGAGGAGCCTATTATTACCGGCACGCGCGGCTCGGGCACGGTTTTTTTCACCGGCTGCTCTCTGCATTGTGTTTTCTGTCAGAATCGTGATATTTCCGGCGGTGCGGAGCATCTCTCGGTTCGCGCGGATGCGGTGACCGTGACCCCTCAGCGGCTGCGGGAACTGTATATGCGGCTGATAGACGCGGGCGCGCATAATATAAACCTTGTTACTCCGACGCACTTTGCGGATGTTATTGCCCGCTCGCTCGATCCAGTGCTGCCGGTTCCGGTCGTCTGGAACAGCAGCGGATACGAGCGCGTGGAGACGCTGCGGCGGCTCGAGGGGCTTGTATCGGTGTATATGCCGGATATGAAGTATTCCTCCTCCTTGTTGGCGGAGGAGTACTCGCACGCTCCTGATTATCCCGATATCGCGCTCGATGCCATCCGCGAGATGCTGCGTCAGACCGGCGAGCCGCAGCTCGACTCCGACGGTATACTGTTGCGAGGAACGCTTGTTCGTCATCTTGTGCTGCCCGGTGCAGGCAAGAATACGCGCGGCGTTATCGACATGCTTGCACAGCTGCCGCAGGACTTTATTTTCAGTCTGATGGCGCAGTATACCCCTATCCCCGGTATAGAGATCGAGTATCCCGAGCTCGGGCGTAGGATAACGCAGCAGGAGTACGATCGCGCAGCGGAATATCTCGAGCGATCGGGCATAGAAAGCTATTATCTTCAGGGGCTTGACTCGGCGACCGAGGAGATGCTGCCGGTCTTTGACGGCACGGGGACGAATTAGTTTTTTGTATATCCGGCAGTTCACGGTGATATAATTAAATGATAGAAAAAGCATCGGACATCTCGGCTGTTCCGCCGGGAGGCTCCGATGCTTTGCTTTATATGCTGCCGCGATGTTTTTTTGCGCCGATTCGGATTTGATGATGCCTCATGACGCTTGTTTTGTCGCAATGCCTGAAATGCGAGCTGTTTCTGCTGCGACGCAGTGTTTCTTCTTGATCATTGCTTTTTGTACGTAAGTATGCCGAATGCAAGCTCGGTGCTGAGTGAAGCGAGCGCCGAGAGCTTTTCCCGCCCAGCGCGGTCGGTGCGGTAGAAATACGGTGTCATGGAGAATAGGTCGCCGATATGCTCGCCGTCTATCTCTGCGGTATATTCGACTCGGCGCATGCCGAGCGACAGAAAGCCCTCGGGTGCGTCGCGCTCCTCGGCGTTTTCGTACGGATGCTCGTACAGTACCTCCTTCATCCCCCATAGATGGCGGGCGAGCGGTATGACTCGGATAAGGCTTCCTTCTTGCCTCAGCACGCGGTGAAATTCATCAGCGCACAACGGCGCAAACACCGATATTACCGCATCCGTCACTCCGTCTCCGAGCGGGAGCGCATTTACGCTTGCCACGGCAAGCTCAAGTCCCGCACGGCGCTTCTCACCGATAATCAGCGCGTCGCGTGAAAGGTCGATGCCGAGCATCTCGCCGCCAACCGCATTGTGCATGGCTGCCGTGTAGTAGCACTCCCCGCATCCTGCATCAAGACAGACGGGCGCTTCTGTGCCCGCGAGCGTCTCGCGCAGCACCTCACACAGCGCATCACGCAGCGGCGCGTAGTAACCGCAATCGAGAAATCGGTTGCGCGCCCGTATCATATCGCGGTCGTCGCCGTGCAGGCTTTTGTTCGAACGGATGAGATTGACGTATCCGCTTTTTGCTATGTCATAGCAGTGCCCCTCGTCGCAGCGATAGCTGCCGCCGTCCGGTGTCAGAATGCCGCCGCAGACGGGGCATAGCCATTTGTCTGTCATACTTATACCGCCTTTTTAATAGTTGTTCATTCTTTAATCGGCATATTCTGCCTGTTTGTCTTTTCGGTCTGCGCTTTTTAGCCTCCCGGAATGCAATCGTAGCGGATAGATTTGCCGCTATATGAATGTGACGGGGTAATTCCCGCGAGATACGGACCGTGCAGCGGCCGTTTAATAACGATTTTTTTCGGAGCTGCCGCGAGTGCCGCATTCATCAGTTCCATCTCGTCGGTACATGGTGCTTCGAGCCTGCCGAGCAGCTGAAATTTCTTCTTGACCGAGCCGCTTTTCTGCCTCTCGGGAAACATCGGGTCGAGCAGAACAGCGAACGGCATATAGTCAAGCGATTGCATGGCGGCGATGCTGTCCTCGCGGTGCAGGTGCATTTTTGCTGCGATGCTGCCCATTCCCCCTACGGCTGCACGCTCAAGCGAATCGGCGAGCAGCGCGGCAATTATCGGGTCGCGCTCGTACAGCTCGACCTCGTATCCCGCAGCGGCGAGCAAAAACGAATCTTCACCGAGTCCCGCCGTAGCGTCTATCACGCGTTCTCCGCCGACCTTGCCTTTTCCGCAGACGGCGCGAACGACATATTCCTCGCGCAGCCGCCTCGGCTGTATGCGTCCCGCCAGTGCCGAAAGATCGCCGCGCAGGCTGACGGTGCCGTCGCCGAGACTGAGTCCATCAGTGCCGAGCGTAAGTCTGAGTGCACCCGCAGCCGGCTCTGCCGAAAGGTCGAGGCAGAGCGTCTCGGCCAGCTGCCGCGCTCCTGCTTCATAGCCCGGCTCGGCACATACCGTAATTGGATCGTTCTTCTGCATAGCGTTCACCGCCTTTGTTTTTTGCTCGGCGAGCCGCGCTCGCACTTTCGTGTCTTTAATTATAGCACAGTTTCGCCGGAAAGAAAAGAATAATCTTTTTAGCTGTACTGCTGCATGAAAAAATGTCGAGCAAAATGCCGAAATCATCAACCATTTTTTGCATTTTGTATTGCTTTTGCCCGCGATTTGTGGTAAAATTTAAGCAGAGCTTAATGTGGCAGCCCCGGATGCTGCCGCAATTGTAATTCTCGGCATCGGGGGAGGCTCTGCGATGTCATACCGATTAATCACGGTACTGTTCTATTTTGATTAATATGTTGTAAACTCTGTGTGTTTATCCTTGACAACAAAGCCCCGCGAGTGCATAATAGCGATAGTGATATACCATATTACATGTGGCGGTGTTTGCTATCGGTTGTCATGACGCACCGGAGCGCCGCTCATATCTGAAAGGACAGTTAATAATGAGTAAGGTATATAATATTCGAGATATTTCTTCGATACGCGACATGGTTGAGACGAGCTGCGAGCTCTTCGCCGACAATCCCGCGTTTCTCAGCCGCGACGGCGAGACGGTGTATATGAAAACATATACCGAGGTGGGTGAGGATATCCGCGCGCTCGCTGCCGAGCTGACCGCAAGGGGTATGCGCGGCGAGAAGATTGCTGTTATGGGCGCGAACTGCTATCAGTGGGCGCTGACCTATCTTGCCGTTTGCAGCGGCGTCGGCATAATCGTCCCGGTCGACCGCGAATATAACGGCGAGCAGCTCTCCTACGTAATGGAGGATTCCGGCGCTGCGATGCTTATTTACGGCGACGGAGTTTCGACGGCGGTCGATACCGCAGGACTCTCCGTACCGACGATCAAATTTTCGGAGCTTGAAGAGCTTGTCGCCTCCGGAAAGGAAAGGATCGCCGAGGGAGATACATCGTACGATGATTATCAGCTCAACCCCTTTAATTTCGGTGTGCTGCTCTATACCTCGGGCACTATGGGTGCATCAAAGGGAGTAATGCTCTCGCAGTACAATATCTGCAGTAATGTCATGCAGGCTTTGCGCGTTATCCGTGTTTATGAAAATGACCGCGCGCTGTCGGTGCTTCCGCTTCATCATACCTATGAATGCGTTGCAGGCTTCCTCTCGTTTTTCTTCTCCGGCGCATCTATCGCATATTGCGGCTCGCTGCGTACGCTGATGAAGGATATGCAGATATTCCAGCCTACGGTTCTCGTTGTTGTACCGCTGATGATGAGCTCGTTCTATAAGAAGATCCAGAGCACATACGGAAATCTTCGCGGAGGTAAGGCGATATATCGTGCTCAGACTATGCTCGCGCGCGGCGCGACCGACGCAATGAGACGCAGACTGTTTTCGCCTATTGCCAAGGTGTTCGGCGGACATCTCCGCGCATTTCTCTGCGGTGCGGCTCCGCTGCCGAGGGAAATTTTCCGCGCCTTTCAGTCCTACGGCTTTTCCGTATTTGTCGGCTACGGACTTACCGAGACCTCGCCGGTGTGCATGATGCATACCGATGATTATCAGAATCCGGATGATGTCGGATTCCCGATCGCCGGCGTTCGTGCCCGTCTTGTCAATGAGGATGAGAACGGCATAGGTGAGTTGGAGGTTAAGGGCAATAACGTCATGCTCGGCTATTATCATAATCCCGAGGCGACTGCCGAGGTCCTGCACGGAGGATGGTTCCGCACGGGCGATCTTGCGCAGCGCAAGGAAAACGGCGCGTACCGCATTACCGGACGCACAAAGAGTATGATAGTAGCGGAAAACGGAAAGAAGATATTCCCTGAGGAGCTTGAGATACATCTCTCGAAAATCAAGGGCGTAAGTGACTGCCTTGTATTCCGCGATCCCGAGGGTCACATAACCGCCTCTATCCTGCCGGATGAGGAGCTGCTTGCGCGCGATGATGCCGCCGAGTATCTGCGCGGTCAGATAGAAAAGATAAATGAGGGCTTCCCGCGTTATAAGCGTATGGATACGCTTGTTATACGCCATGCCCCGTTTGATAAGACGACAACCCATAAAATCAAAAGAAACAGCCCCGATAATCTCGGGACCGAAGGAGGAATACGCATATGAAAAAGAGCCATATCCTTGTTATCGCGCTCAGCGTTATAGGAACATTTGTAATGCTGCTCAGCACTCTTACCGTAATTTCGCATCGCTTGCTTGGCAAGGAGTTCTCGATTGACGATAACGATTTTGAGGATCTGCTGTAATTTTCCGCAGTCACCGTAACATATTGCGAAAGAGCGCCGACCGGATGGTCGGCGCTCTTTCGGTTCGGGCGATTTTCGGTCTGCGCTTTTCAGCCTTTCTTAAAACGGGGAGAGATAAAAAAGATGCAGAAGCGTCGAAAATCGTCACGTCGCCGTACAAGCGTACGGCAGAGACGGTTTTCGACGGTAGAAAAAGCGGATAATCATTTCTTCGGAGAAATCCGATAGGATTTCATCTGCTTTCTTTGTATTTGTGCCGAATAAAAGTCCAATAATTGCTCTTATCCGCTTTTTCGATCTGCGCTTTTTTAGCCTCCCCGCTATTCGGAGTATTGAGATGTGATACCCAAATATGCTTCGAGGCATAGCCCGCTCGCTTCCACCTGCTGTGCTATATCGACCCCGAGATACCGCACATGCCACGGCTCGTACATATATCCGGTTATCGGCTCATTCTCCTTGGTGTAGCGAATGATAAATCCGAACCGCGAGCAATTCTCCGCGAGCCATATTCCCTCCGGCGTTTCCGCAAAGGACTGCTCGATGGAATTCATGTCAAATGCAAGCCCGGTCTGATGTTCGGAGTGACCGGGGCGCGCGGAATACCTATCAGCAGCCGCCTGACCGTCGCGCGCGACATAGTTGCGGTAGATATTTGCCTGCTTGTCATAGCTGCGATAGCCGGAGATGATAAACAGATTCAGTCCCTCCTCGGCGGCTGCCGCGATCATCTCGTTGACCGCCGCGAGCGCCGTCGGGTCTGCACCGCCGCCGTAGCTGCTCGGCAGCGCATAGGTCTTGTTGACGATGAGAATTCCGTTTATATATGTGGGTTCCGGTTCGGAATAGGTTACCGAATTTTCGTACTCCTCCTGTTGTACCGGCGCCGGTGGGGGAGCAGGCTCGGTCTGCGGAGGTTCTGTTTCCGGCTCTGTCTCGGGCGGAGGCTCGGATACCGCCATAAGCTCGAGCGCAGCCTCCTGCTTTGAGTCGGTCTGCATAGGAGGCGGGGTATGTGAGCAGCTGTCGGTCGGAACGACCTCGGCGCAGGCGCTCACAGAGCAGAGCAGGGCGGCAGCCGAGAGCAGTGCGAATGTGCGGCGTGCCGCATTGATCAACAATCCTTTGAACATAAGAGATCTATCGGATGCAAGTGCCCTCCCGTATGTGGCTGATGCGTTTTTTTCCATTTTACGTCATCTCCTCGAATGACCGCTTGACGGACGGTGCTTTTCCCGTAATGCGGCTTACCGTTTGTTGGACGGCGATTATTTTTTGTGTTGCTGTCTATCGCTTGTCCGACATTGATTGTTTATAGCGCTTGTCGGCTTTTCCGCCATATAGCATTCTATCTTGCTTATCAGCGCGTCGCCGTTTATCGGCTTTGTAATATGCTCGTTCATTCCCGCCGCAAGGCAGTCGGTCACATCGTCCGAAAAGGCATTTGCCGTCATTGCGAATATCGGAACGGTCTCGGCATCGGCTCTGCCGCTTGCCCGTATTCGGCGTGTCGCTTCAAGACCGTCGAGTACCGGCATCATAACATCCATCAGAATGAGATCATACTCTCCTATTGCGGAATTCTCAAACAGCTCGAGCGCCTCGCTGCCGTCGTGAGCTACGGTAACGGTCATGCCTGCGTGCTCAAGGGAAAACTCGGCTATCTCGGCATTCAGCTCATTATCCTCTGCGAGAAGAATGTTCGCACCGATGACCGAGTGATGCGGCAGCTCTGCTCGGCTCTTCTCGGTCGGGACTGCATGATCGTTTATGCGGAAGCGCAGATGTACGGTGAATACCGTGCCCTTGCCCTGCTCGCTCTGAAAGGCGATATCTCCGCCCATCTTTTCTATTATCTCGTGGGCGATTGCGAGTCCGAGACCGGTGCCCATGTAGGAGGCGCGTGATGCGGTATTTTCCTGAGCGAACGGCTCAAAGGCGTGCGCCTGAAATTCGCGGCTCATGCCGATGCCGGTATCGGCTACCGTCAGCTCAAATACAGCATATTCCGCATCATCGGTATGCGGCTCGCTGTTCGTCGGCGAAGAGTGCTTCGGTGAGGCTTGGCAGCCCGTTGAACTGCTGTCTGCTGCTGCAATGGCATCGAGCTTTGTGATCGTCTCGGGATATTCCGAGGCAGGCAGCTCACGACAGCTGACGGTCACCGACCCGCCGGAACGATTATATTTTACGGCATTGCCTATCAGGTTGTGCAGGATCCTGCGCAGATGTATGCCGCTGCCTATCAGCGAGTCGTGCTTTATTTCCGGTTTGCACAGTTGCAGACGGACATTATGCTCTATCGCTATCGGCTCGATCGTGCCGACAACACGGTCTATCATTTCACACAGATCGAACGGCTCGTCTTCAAGCTCGATCTTGCCGGATTCGAGCTTGTTCATGTCGAGTATGTCGTTTATAAGCTCGAGCAGGAATCCGGAGGCTTCATATATTTTGTCTCTGCATTCCTCCTGCCGTTTCTCGTCGCCCTTGCAGTGACGGCTTATTTCTACCATTCCGCGTATGCCGTTTATCGGTGTGCGCAGGTCATGACTCATGCGGCGAAGAAAGTCGGTCTTTGAAATATTTGCGCGGTCGGCGCGTTCCGCCTCCGCCTGAAGAGCCGCCATATGCTTATGCGCCGATATACTGCGAGCAAGGGTAATAAGCATCAGTGCCACAAGACCTACCGAGAGGGTGTAGGTCATAACAAGCGTTCGCTCCGAGAAAATACCTGCGGAGGGGAAGAAAACATACATGGTGTAGTTGCGGGAGTGGCGCATTCCGCCGTACCATGTGTTGCCGTTATATATCGATCGGGTAATTGTACCGTTGCGCTGAAAATCCGTCTGAAGCAACTCGCATTCGGTAACAGACATGCCACGAAGATCTTCACTGTTTGCTCCGATTATTGTATCACCGTCGCTTATGGCGATGATTCCGTTCATTGCGAGCGGGTAATTGTCAAAAAGTGTTGTTATATCGATTTCACCGTTTGGGTCGAGGATCGGGAGTTTTTTCTCATATATGATAACGATGCCCTCCTGATCGTCGCGCGATATTGCGGCAAAATCGTATAGCCCACCGTCGTGCGACAGGCGGGTCATATAGCACTTTGCGGGGCGTGCGGTGATGTTGCGGACATTTACGCTGTTTATTACGTCGCTCCAACTCTCATAAGCATTGCTGTCGGAGGTCGATGCTGCGACGCAGCCGAGCGCACCGTCGAGAATTATTGCGCCGCTCAGGCGTTGACGCTCGCAAAAACTGTCGAGCAGATATGTTAAATCAGAGTGATCGAGCGCTATGTCGTGATTAAGCTCTGTAGCCTTATCGAGCAGACGGACCAGGCTCTTTGTGCGGTTGTTTGATATATAACAATCGTAACTCGTTATCTTTTCCTGAACAAAAGAGAGAGATTCATCGATCACCTCTTGTGCCTGCTGCTTATATTTGTATGTCAGAAGTATTGATAATAAAAGCGATATTACACTGAAAATTGCGACGGCGCCGATGGCTACTGCGTGGCGGCGGAGAAATCCCGGTATTTTTTTTATGTTTATCGGCATTACTCTGCCTCCTTTTCGAGGGCGGAGACGCCGTACTTTTCGGCAATATTATGTGTAAAGCCCTCGCGCTTGAGCGCAGAGAGTACCTCGGTCAGACTGTCGGCAAGGTCGGTGTGAGTGCCGCGTTCAAAGGCAACTCCGAGCTGTGATACAAACAGTACCTCATCGAGCATGCGATATGCTCCGGGCGCAGTCTCCATAAAGGTGCGGAGCGCATAGGTGTGCCCCGCTATCGCATCGGCATAGCCCTTTCTCAGGCATGCATATACGTCGTCCATCTGTGAGAGGGCGTAGACCTTTTCGACCTCGGGCAGACGCGGGTCGAATGTGCCGAGCAGTATTTCCTCCGGCTTTGTTGTCGCCTGGACCGCAACGCATGCTCCGTCAAGGTCCGAGAGGGTGTTTATGCTGCTGTCCGCGCGAACCACTACCGACTGCGTACTCGTCATATACGGACCCGACCATGTGTAGAGATCCTCGCGTCCGGTCATGGTGAAGCTGCCCCACAGGCAGTCGACCTCGCCGTTGGCAAGGAGGCTGTCCTTGAGCCCCCAATCTATCTGTCGGAAGGTCGGCTCGTAGCCGAGACGGTGAAAGGCTTCCACGGCGAGCTCAACGTCCACTCCGGCAAAATTCCCGTCCGCGTCTATGTAATTGTACGGCTCATAGTCATCGGATCCGATGATGATCGGCTTTAGCGCAGGCTCTGTATCTTGAGCTCTTTCGCCGCCGCAGCCGCAGAACATTGCTGCCGATACCGCAAGCACAGACGCGGTGATCAGCATGGAGATCGAACGCTTTAGCATACCTTATAGGCTTCTTTCCGATGGATTTGTGATGTGTATCGCGATTTGAGGTTCAAAAGTCAATATATCGAAAAATGCAAATACCCCAACAGTATAATTATTACCTATATTACGGGAGATTTCAAGTGGGAAATATATTTATATTGATGATAAAAGCGGACACGGCTTGAATTTTGTTTTTCCGGATATGATGCAGAACTGTACAGATTTGAGATAAAAGAAAAATGCAGCTGCCAAATACTCGATCTGACAGCTGCGAGGGGATAATTCGTTCGATTTTAAATACTTAGATAATTCTTCGTCAGTCGTGAATGGCACAGCGTACGGCTATGTAGCCGAGTGCGGCGGTGACGATGAAAAAAGCGATATATTCCATACGGTTTTCCTTCCTTTCGACATGATCGTTTTTCGATTTTTTGATTTTGTTTTTATTGTATATGAATTGCAGTATCGACACGTCATTTTGAGCTATGCGCGCAGCATGGGTCTACATGCCGACATTCTGCCGTGATGGCGGCACATTATTTCCGTCACTCATCTTGATATGTAATGACGGGCAGCTCTCAGCGGTCGACGAGCAGTGCGGAGAGGCGGATAACATCGCCCGCTCCCATTACGAATACAACGTCATTTTCATCGGTGTTTTTCAGGATATAATCGGCAATGCCGGAAAAATCCTCGCCTCTGCTCAGGCAGATCGCGCCGGGAATGGCTGCGGCGAGCTTTTCGGGGGTTATCCCGCTCTCGTTTTCCTCGCGCCCTGCAGAGTAGATATCGGTAACTATCACGCGGTCGGCATTGCCGAATGCCTCGGACAGCTCGCGGAACAGACCGAATGTACGCGTGTAGGTGTGCGGCTGAAATACGCACCAGATCTGCTTGCCGAGGGCGCGCGCAGCCTCAAGGGTCGCCTTTATCTCGGTGGGATGATGAGCGTAGTCGTCGTAGACCTCGGCTCCGGCTGCCGTTTTTCCGCGCAGCTCGAAGCGGCGCTTTGCACCGTGAAAACGGTCGAGACCTGATTCTACCGCCTCGGGGCTTGCTCCGCATTCAAGGCAGGCAGCTGCTGCCGCAACAGCGTCCGAGATATTGTGCATGCCGGGTATGTTGAGCGTAATATCGCATATCTTTTCATCACTCAATCCGTTGCGGCGGCGGAGGGTAAAGCTGCTGCTCGAGCCCTCGTGCGTTATTGCGGCGGCATAGTAATGGGTATCTGCCCCTGCACCGGGGGTGGGGGAGATAGCACTGTATGTTATCAGGCGTCCGATATAGCCCTCTGTCGCGCGCATGGCTTGTGCGCTGTCCGCACAGACAACGGCGGTATCGGCAAGCGAGATGAAGCGGTGAAAGCTCTCGGTGATCTGAGCGAGATCCTTGAAGTAATCCACATGCTCAAGCTCCACATTCAGCACAACTGCGCAGGTGGGGCAGAACGAGAGGAATGAGTCGGTATATTCGCACGCCTCGAATATAATGGTGCCGCCCTCACCGATGCGGTATGTACCGCCGAGCTCGTCAAGCTCCGCTCCGCAGACGATGGTGGGATCGAGCTGCGAATCGAGTGAGATAAGCGCCGCCATCGAGGTGGTGGTGCTCTTGCCGTGCGTGCCCGCAATGCCTATGCGGGTGTGATATGGACGCATCAGCCGACCGAAAAACTCGGCGCGTGTCATGCTCGTTATGCCGAGCTCTGCGGCTCTGCGCAGCTCGGGGTTATCGGCGTGGACTGCGGCGGTGTGTACGACTGCGGTCGTGTCGGGCGCTACGTTGTCGGCGGAGTGTCCGTAATAGACGGTTATCCCCGCATCCTCGAGCGATTTTGTTATTCTGCTGCGCGTGCTGTCGCTTCCTGTGACGGCAGCGCCGCGCTTCCTTGCTATCATGGCGAGCGAGGACATGCTTATCCCGCCTATGCCGACGAAATGCAGCTTCTTTCCATGGAGGTCTACTGCTGTGAATTGTGCTTTTGACATATATTGACCGACCTTTCGGTATGATAATGCGGATATTCGCTTGACAGACACATTTTCGTGTCAGGGTTTGATGCTTCGTTTCGGTTTGATCGAATGGATATTCGCAAAAAAATATTTGACGAAAAAAGCATCGCGATGGGCGGAGCTGATCCCCGATCACGTTACTGTTACTTTATGCCTAAATCTTCTTATTGCCGAAAAGTCGCACGACCGCATCAGAACCGGGCTTTAACCTGTTTCTGGAATAATTGTACGCGGCATCCAATGACTCTCGGTTGGAAATATAAGCTAAAACAATGTGAAAAGTAACAAAAAATCTCAGCCTATATTAATAGAAAAATTCAAATAACGACTT
>ULWN01040618.1_pt1 | contig 11657 bp, 13 predicted proteins | sample 1960371 | NCBI WGS metagenome assembly ULWN01 (sample SAMEA4835813, study PRJEB28245) | human gut metagenome | biome: gut microbiome; material: fecal sample | place: Denmark | collected 2008 | reverse complement strand
ATGGTTTCCGGTACACGCTTAACGACAACTTCTGCGCCATCGACTTTGCTTGCACCCTCAGCGACTGCGCGTGCCATCGTTTCAATATGTCCGTACATGGAATAATAAAGCACTAGTATTCTTGCCTTAACACTCATATCATTGTTCTCCTGTTCAATGAACCACTTAGATAAGCATAGTCCGAAGATATGAAGCTGCTAGTAACATACATCAGGTGGAGTACTAAAGAGCAAGACTCTGGAGACTCCTTAAGAAGACAAACAAACCTCATTGATGCTTTCTACGCTAAACACAAAGATGATTATTACCTTCTTCCTGCTCACAGATACGTTGATAAGGGTAAATCTGGTTTTCACCAGCAACATAAGGCTCAAGGTTCTGACTTCAGACGTATGTTTGAAAATGTTATGTCTGGGGTTATTCCAGAAGGTTCCTTGATTGTTGTAGAGAACTTTGACCGCTTCAGTAGGGCAGATATCGACACGGCTATAGATGACGTTAGGCAGATACTGAGGAAGGGAGTCTCTATACTGACTCTGGGAGATGGTGAACTCTACGACAAGTCGGCCTTAACAGACCCTGTGAAGCTGATTAAGCACATCATCATAGCTGAGAGAGCACATCAGGAATCTCTTGTTAAGCAAAAGCGTATAGCTCAGGTCTGGAACCATAAAACACAGCTTGCAAGAGAACTTAAGAAGCCTATGGGTAAGCAAGCCCCCGGATGGTTAGAGCTATCAGAAGACGGTTCACACTACATCGTTGATGAAGATAAAGCGTCACTGGTGAATATCATCTATGACAAGCGTCTGTCTGGTATGTCGATGTTTGCTATCTGTAAATGGCTAAACGAACAAGGTTACCCGACCATTAATCAGCGTAAGGTCAGAATATCCAAGACTAAGAAACCGGATGGCAACTGGTCAGCATTAAGCGTTAAACACATCCTGACTTCACGAAGTGTATTAGGTTACCTTCCCGCTAAGATTTCTACAGAAGACCGTAAAACAGTGTTACGTGAAGAAATTGAAGGGTTCTATCCTCAGATTGTCACAGACTCTAAGTTTTACGCTGTACAGCAACTGTTAGAGGAAACAGGGAAGGGGAAAACATCCAGCGGTGACCACTGGCTATATGTGAACATACTGAAGGGGCTTATCCGTTGTAAGTGTGGGCTTGTAATGACTCCTACAGGGATACGTAAACCCGTTTATCAAGGTACTTACCGTTGCAATGGTAATAAGGAGTCCCGTTGTAGCTACGGTACAGTGTCCAGAAAGTTACTTGATACACAGCTTTGTAGTCGTCTGTTTAGCAAACTATCACAGCTACACGATGAAGCTACTGACACAGCTAAATTAGATGAGCTGCAAAGAAGATTAAACACCGTTGATAGTGAACTTGAAAAACTTACTGAGACGCTGATACAGCTTCCTAACATCACTCAGATTCAGGAAGCACTACGGGTTAAGCAGGAAGAAAAAGATGAACTGATAGTTCAGTTATCACGAGAAAAGGCGAGGGTAAAATCTGTATCAAGCTTGGATTTAAGCGGTCTTGATATGGAGTCTGTAGAGGGGAGAACTGAAGCCCAGATTATTATTAAGCGTCTGGTGAAAGAGATTGTTGTTTCTGGTAATGAAAAGCTGGTGGATATATATCTTCACAATGGAAATATGATTCGTGGTTTCCCTCTTGATGGTAAAGATGACCACACCTTAACGCTTGAAGAAGCAACCGATGAGATGCAGTCATTAGATGATATGCTTATTTTTGGTGAACCAGTAACAAGGATTTATCCTGCTGGTGATATGGAAGAGGTGGACGCTTAGGAATTGGTATTGTTACCAATCAATAAGTGCCCTTCTTGTTCGGATTCACAGAAAACTTCCGTAAAGCATTACCCGACTTGAGTACCTTTGCAGCACCTGAATTAGCTGAGTCTGTGAAGGTGCTTACACCATCTTTCACCGTGACATTTTTAGAGCAATTACTACGGGCTTTTAATGCTTCATCAGATAGCTCAGACGCTGAGTAACTGTACAGTTCCTGACACATCAGCATAGGCGCGTTATTGCGTTCAGTAGTCACGTTACCCGCATTCTTCTTAGAAGTTGCACCACCGTCATTTGTGGTAGCGGTTTTTCCTGTCGCAGCCGAAATATCAGTCTGACCCACAATGGCTTTGAAGTTAATTTCCTGAAAAGTTAGCTGGACTCTTAAACCATTTGAAATACCAACATCTTTAGAGGCTTTAAAGCTTGTAATAATGGAATCATCAATTTTAATACCATCTTTACAGATGACTGAAATAATCTGCTTCTGGTCTCTCCAGTTTTCAAGAGTGTCGATGAAGTTTTCTACTAATTGACCCTGACGAGTTAATAATAAGCTTCCTTCATAGCCAACTACAACGACACCACTAATAGTGATTGTTCTGGGTGCTCTTTGCACATTATCTGTGACGGTTTGTCCTGATTGCATGTTCTGTGTAGTCACCTGCATAGGACTGTCAAATTCCATATTTTCAGTTGCTGATAAGGTTAAGAAGGCATCTACATTATCTCTTAAGTGGAAATAGATGCCATCTTTGCCACTGTAGCGGATTTGATTGCTAAAAATCATTAAATTCTCCTTTGATTTCAAAGACTTAGTGCATTTTAATCATTTTTAACCAAGCCTTTGATATTTAAGTGTTTTCTCTGTTAAGCGTGAGCTACGTAAAAAATAATTTTTGGTGGGTATATCTGTTCAGAAGATTTCACGTAGCACACGGATATATAAGAAATCATTCTTCCTCTGGATAGCTTGAACTTAAGAGCATATCCTGCGTGAACTGGTCATTAGCCGATTGATTGAAAGTAAAGAAAGCTGGTTCATCCGGTCTAACAGTTGCTTCACCAGTGATATTAACTAGTAGAGGCTTCTTAGCTTCTGCTGTTAAAGCGTCTACCTTGCGTGATAGTTCACTAATAGTCATTGCAAGTTGAGCATTGCTATTAACCATGTCACCTGTGATAGCTGGTGGAGTTGATTGTGTGTTATTAACAAGGTTACTCATTGGCTCTTGGAAGTTAGCAATTTTATTAGCTGCACCATTAAACCAGTCAGCGATAGAACTACCAATCTTAGCCCATCCCTCATTAATTTGGTTTGGTTTAGATGAATCGCCTTTGTATTCAGGGTTGAAGTTTGTCTCTGTTCCAATGCCTGATTGATGTAAGTTCGGATTCTTAGCTGCTTCAGGGTTTAAATTATCAAGAGCAAAGTTCACTAACTCAGCATAAAGGACAACTCTACCGACTTTACTTAGCGCACCACCTGAAGAACCACCTTTACCAGCTTTAGCTTTATTAACAGCGTCACCGAATGAAGTAACAGCGTTTGCAAGGTTTAACAAGCCTCCAGCTACATTTGCAGCCTTTTGAGCAGTAACAGCTACGGCAAGCATCTTCAAGCCATCAATTAACCCATCAGATAAACCATCAACAATTTTTTTCTGAGTGTCATTTAGTGAACGGTAAGCTAATGTCACCTCATCAAAGAACGCCCTTACCCTGTAACTAATATCAGTCAGGTTATCGACACCGTGTGACATAGAAGTCATGAGACTACCAAGAGATTCACCAAGACTCTTACCACTTCCACCAAGAGCGTTTAAAAGCGTTGTTAAGCTTCGTGTAAAATCTTGCAGACCATCTTCAGAACCTCTAAAAATATCCGTTAATGAGTTATTCCAGGTATTCTTTAAGTTCCCTAACATTGTCTGCGTAGAGTCCTGAATAGCTTTCCAGCCACCTCTTGAATCAATCTGTGAACCAAGTTCTTTAGCAAACTTAGGAAGTGCATCAGAGGCTTTAACATCACCATTTTTCATCTTATCGAAAAGCTGTTTTTCAGTCAGACCTAAAGCCTTTGCAAATGCCTGAGTAGCACCCGGTAAAGCTTCAGATAGTTGCCCCTTCAGCTCCTCAGACATCACCTGACCCTTAGAAGCCATCTGCGACACTGCGGTTAATGCTCTTTGAATCTGCTCATCTGAACGACCCATTAAACGGGCATATCCAGTTAAGTTTTTAAATAATTCCTCTGAGCCTTCAAGACCCATCGTATTTTTTGCAGATGCACCAAATGAAGCAAACTGTGCTTGTGTTTCGGTTGTGTCCATACCAGTAATTTGAGTTAAATCTTGAATGAACTTTTTGACCTGTGTACTTTGGTCACCGAATACGAAATCAATACTTCTTTCCGATGATGCACGTTGAAGGCCAACTTCCATAATCTTCTGATAAGCGGATAGTACAGCCTGAAAGCTGATAAATGCACCTGCTGCTCTAACCGCTGCTGAAGACAGGTTATCAAGGCTGCTAGCTGCTTTGTCACTATTAATGCTGGTGGATGTATGGCCTCTGGCTTTAGCAATTGCTTCTCGTACACTTGAATTTAGTTTAGCAAGGGCTTCATTGAATTTTGAATTATCCATTGACCCAGCTTTAGCAGATAGCCCGTAAAACTGAGATTTGATGTATTTCTGCAAAATAGGGTCAAAGCCCTTTAACTTGCTCATATTCGCTGAATAAGCTGCTGTGATTGCTCTGTTTCCGCTAATTCGTGGCTGTCTTGATTGTTTTGGAGGATTAACAGTGTCATTAAATCTGGTGGTAAACTGGAAAACTTTTGTGCTTCGTGCTCTAGCTTCCAGACGGTCAAAGGTCTTATTAATTTTTCCTTCCATTGACTTTAAAGAACTTGTCAGATTGCTGTCAAATTTCTTGGTATCGACCTTAAACGCTCTATTCAAATTACGTTCAATTCTTTGTGCTGACTGCAAAGCTGCCTTTTCAACTCTTTGCAAGCCCTTAATAACGTTCTCGCTGAAGCCTAGCTCAACGATAAAACTATCAACTTTAAACTGTGCCATTCATGTTTCACCTCTTAAGTGTTCATATACGAAAAAGGGAAAGACTAACCAATTAAGGCTAATCTCTCCCCTTTGTAATTTTTAATGAAGGATATAAGTGTAAGAACCAGACTCACCAATTAATTGAGCATCAGCAGGAACACGGTCAATACACCATGAAGGAATCCTTCTAACCTTTGGTTTGTGTGAGGTGATAACTTGATGCTGATTTTTAATTCGTAGCTTTGGTTTAGTCTGAAGCTTTAAGTTCTCACAAACAGACTTAATAACTTCATAGCGTTCAGTTAAATCAATCATTCTTCACCTCACATCATAATTAAATAGCCTTTGCATATTTGCTAGAAATCTTCACTAACTGCTCAATATCAGCCTGCATAGCAACCTTCTTAGCATCTTCATATTCTTTCACAATCCCTTTCATAACCTGAAGCTCTCTTGAAAGACACAACTTAGCACTATCAAGCTGCTTGTTACGTGATGCCAAGATGTTCTGTCTGGCAAGTTCAGCGAGTTCTTCATCGCTCTTATTACTCATGTAAACAAACTGGCCAGCACCTCTTGATGCTTTAACCATCTTCACAATTCGATATCCATCAGGAAGACTACTAATCGCGGCTGGGATGTTTTCTGGATAAATACCAAAACCGTCATTGTCTTCGTATTGGTAATATACAAATGGTTTCTGTGACAATTCATCCTGAATCTCAAATTCTGACGGCTCAATAGCTGATTGCATCAAGGTAACTTTGCTGTAAGCGTCATCAAGTTTAATACGCTGTGCTTTCAGCAGTGGGTAATATTTCTTTTCAAGCTCAAGTAATGCTTCACCCTTGCAAACATCAGGCATTTCTTGAGGCTCAGGAGACACAAAGGTAATTTGCTTTGGTGACCTTCGGATTTCTTGCTCAAGTGCAATTCTCGCATCGTGTTCTTTACGCTGAATAGCGATAGCTGGATGTTCAGTCTGTGGTGACCAGTCACCGAAGCTATCAATCTTTTTACCGTTAATATATAAATCGTTTGTCATAATAACTTCCTCTAAGTGTGGTTTATTTCTTAATAGAGCACCTTCAACGCCAATACACTTAGAAGATGACTTAACGATTTATTAAAGATGCTCTATTAAGAAAAGCCCTAAACATTGAATCTGTGAAGGGCTTTGGAGGTTTGCTTTAACGTTAACGAAGTTTCAGGAAAAACTTTCTTTAAAAGCTCTGTTTAAAAACTCTTAAAGAAAACGCCCTAATCATGAGTTAGGGCAAAGCTGTAAGGGTTCAATAATGAATGATTAAGCACTTTTCGAGATAGCCTCTCAAGTTATATAAGAGAGGCCATGACGAAAAGCATTGCACCTTTCCAACTCAGAATATCCATCCATCGGATTATTGAAAGAAAAATAAGAGAGAATTGCTCTCCCTATATATACAATTATGTCATGCTCAAGGTTATTTGTCAACAGCTTTTTAACAGATTGGTAACATCAATTCTTATTTACCGTATTACCTACCCAGCAACCAACCAATAAGCCAAGCAACGTCCAAGCAATTATTAAACCCATTAGTGAACCCTCATCACAGAATCCATCACCAAAATATTGTCAGCGTACAGGATTGTCACAGCACCTTTCAAAAATTGCTCTGGGGAAATACTGTATTTGTTCGTTTGCTCGATAACCAATCTTTTCATGTTGCTGTCTTTAATTGGTAGCATCATTCGAGGCTCGTTAAACTCCACCGACTGAATAAAGTCAGAGATGTTTTCTGCATTATCAGCCATCAACTCTAACAGCCTGTCAAAGTCAATTGATACACCGGAATCAGTGAAAGCCTGAATCATCAGAGCGGTGTCGTTATCAACGAAAATTTGTAATGGGAAGTTGTTCATTTTTAAATTCCTCTAAAACACATCTTAAATCTGCCAAAATAGCCATTCTGAGGCCAGTAACCATGCGGGTTACAGAGGGAGTGAGACACCTTAGTAATAGGGTAGCTCATCTTTGAGTCTCACTCATTCTCACAGGCTTACACAGACGCTTTAATCTTGTAGTATTGACTACGTGATAAGCCGTATTTCTCAGAAATATAACTTTGTGATTGACCTCTGGAAATGGCATCAAGAATTAACTCCCTGTCATACCGATTACCATTGGCTTTGTGTTTGTCACCACTTTTAATAGAGTTGAAATTCTCAATTAATTTAATGGCGTCTTTAAGGTCGTCTTCGTAAGCATAATCAAAACCCCTGATAAACTCGAAATCACCATTATCTTTTTGTGCTTCAGTCCAGATATCAAATCTTGAGGCTAATTGCTGGTGGGTAAACTTGGGTTTATTGGTTTGTGTTACGTCTTTCCAGACTTTACCGTCAAATCTTACCAAATGGTCACGATGTTTATAAAAGTCATACATTAAACCCCCAATTTATCGGCTAGCTTGCAAACTTTATCGCTCAAGACCTGAATCATTGAGCAGCCTGTACCTTTAGTTTGTGTTCTCAGTTCATCCAATTGCTCTACTGTGATACGGATAGCCTTAGAACCCTCTGCAACGTCCTTGATAGCGTCAAACGGTGTAAGGGCTGTGTGTTCCTTCAGAATCTCACCAACAAGTGCTGTGTGGCTCATGGCTGGGTATTTGTCTTTGATTGCTGCCAGTCTGGAATATGCCTCTGGCAAAATGCGCGTAACTGTGTGTCTCATTAAATTTTCCTTCTTAAAATCTTTGACTTATAACTAACTTTAACATATTTATAACATATTGTCAACATCTCATTTACATGATATTATGGTTATAGGGGCTGATACAGGTCATTCCCTTTGATAAATAAGGGGAATTAATGGGCTTTCTTGAAACAATTGCTGAATCTCACAGATTCGCAAGCTTAGGTTGCTTTGTGTTTCTGGTGCTTCTGGTGTATCAGCTTTTAAAAATGATTATCGCCAAAAGTACACGATTCAATTTCAGCATTAAGCTTTTCAAATATGAAATCACAATTACGATTGATGATGGTAAAACAAACTAACGTTTTGTGATGATATTGGTGGCCTTCAGATTACCGGGGTCACCGTCTTTTAATCGTAGCTGGTGGATTGAGTCCCAGACATCAAAATGATACATCACTGCAAACCTCAAAGCGTCAATCTTTAAATCTGTCACACCATCGACGAAATAATAATCCCTCCCTTCTTTCTTTGGTCTAATCCGGTAAACTTCCCCGTGAGTATCTTTCATCAGGTGACCTTCACGAGAAATGCTGTAACGCTTTAACAGGTAATCTTTGTATCTCTTTTCACCGTGATATTCTTTCATTGCTTAATCCCTCCAGCATAAACACGTCTGACTTTAACTTTTTCTTTCTTTGAATCAGTGTGAGTTTTCTTTTTGGGTCTGTAAGTAAAATCATCGTCACCATCATCAAAGTCATCAAGTTCATCAACCCTGTTCTTTAACTTCGCCTTTCTGAATCTTTCTTTAATTTCTGCTTTACGCTGTTCACGTTTCAATTCCTCTTCAGGGTCTTCTTCATCATCAAGGTCAACATCCGGTAATTCATCATCAGTGGCGGGGCACTGTGTGTTTTTATGGTCACTACTAGCAATCACATCAGAGATTTTATCTTCCTCTAAGTCAGATGTTTTAGAGGTCTCTTTAGTAGCTTCACTATCAAGGTCAGATTCATTCATAGAGAGAAAATCATTTAATTCATCCAAAGAAAGAAAATCATCTTCATTGATACCATCATCAAGTTCAGTATCTTTACTCTTATCTATAATATTATTATCTAATGTTTTATCTAATAACTTATCTAACACGGGTGACATTTTGTCACTACCCCCATGACATTTTGTCACTGGTACTGATGACATTTTGTCACTGGTAGTGGTGTCATTTTGTCTTACTGAGGCTGCAACTTCCTGTGATGTAGGTCTTACAAGTAATTCCGGCTTATCATCCAGTGTGAATACACGATAAGTGCTTTGACGACCCTGATTCTTTTGCACCTGAATTAAACCGTGTTTTTCAAGTGTCTCAATGGCTCTTATTGCTGTTCTCTTTGATACGCCAGCCATATAAGCGAGATGGTCAATGCTTGGTGAATATGATTTGTATTTCTCTTCATAGAAGTCACAGCTATGAACCATGACCATATAAATCAATCTTGCTGCTGCGTTAATTTCTTCTGAAAGTTGAGAGATTCGCACATCAAATTTATAAAACTGATTTGGGTTATATTTAGACATTCATAAATTACCTCATACGTGAAAAGGCCAACCGGATAAAACCGATTAGCCTGTGTGATTAAAATATCTGGGGGATTGATGGACTGATAAAGAAGCCCATGCCTGAAACAGTACGATGATTAAAACGCTGAGGTATACCCTGAATGAGAGGTTAATATACGCCAACCATCTGACACCTCCCCAAGTGTTACCACTTCAAGACATGAACTTTTTTATCAGCCCATATAGAAACTATAACAGATGTGATTATAAATTGCAACAATTATTTCACAGAATAATTACTGATTGGTCATTTATTGTTCACAGGGATACTTCTTAATATCTGAATCACCTGTCTTGTAAATGACCATATTTATGAGAATTTTAGCCCAACCTTTGAGCAATCCTGTATGACGTGCTCAGAGGCATTCTGAGAGCATCTGCAATGCACTTAATGGGTTTGCCTTGCATGTATAGTTTTATGAAGCTGTCGAGCGTCTCAGGTGGGTAAATGGTGGGTCTTCCTCTTAAGCCTCCTCTGTTAATGATGGTTAACGGTAATAACGTGTCAGCACAGCAAACCATCTGCGTAATTTCATGCCCACGTTGTTCTCTTTTAAAAACAACGACTGCAGCAGGAAACGGCGCACGAACAACAAGCCCGTTATGCCCTGCTGGTGGAAGGTATTTGACTGCGCGATGAAGAATACGGATTTCATGGCAAAGCGGGTTTGTGAAGATGTGCTCAAGCCAGTATGTGGTGTGGGGTCGGTACGGTATCAGGAATACCGCTAAATCTGCTTCAGACGCTTTTATGAGGAACGACGGAATGTCGCTGTATGGTGGGTTACAGAATACCCGTTCACCATCCCATGACTGACGGCTTATATCATCGGTGAACCGTGGTAACAGCGTGTCATGCTCAGTTGCAGCGCCATCTAAACTGAAGCTATACTCACGGTGCAAATTGCGGAATATAGGAGATGGAGTTCTCCAGCAATCAGAACCCCCATGATGTTTCCCGATTAAAATATGCTCAATTGACATAAGAAATAAAAATTTTTATTGCAATCACTCTTGACAAGGTTTACTCTCTTTTAAGAGATACTTAATAGGTTTTCTAAACGGATATCCTTTCTGGGATATCTATCTTTTATCTTAAAAGTTTTTACAGATACTTTAAAGATATCTGTATATATTCTGTACAGTAACTTTTCAGAGTCTGAAAATTTTTATAAAAAATGACTAGCCCCTCTACATTTCCCTTCCCCGATAATCTTCGAAAATATCTGCAATCAATCTGTAGCTGTTAAGTACCCGCCACACCAGCTATGTGACCCCCTTTGCAGAATTTTAAAATATCTATTGACTTTCTATGTGAGTTGCTATAAGGGCATCTATCTAGGTCTTTAACTGTATAAATACACATGACAACAAACGCCCGTTAAGTGTCTATATAAAAAGGTAGCTGTAGCTATAGACAACAATTGTGAGAATTGATTTAATGGCTATAGACAAGCAAGACAGACCTTTGTTGACTATATAGAGAGATAAGAACATGCGTACATTCCTTTATGCTCGTGTATCAGTTGATGACCTCACCACACAGAACCAAGTAGAAGCTGTTAAACGTGCTGGTTATGAAGTCAAACCTTCACGAGTGATTGAGGAAACCATTAGTGGTGCTACCCCAGCTATGGACAGACCACAATTTGTAAAGCTGGTGGATAAGCTGGAAGAAGGCGATTGTCTTGTAGTGACCAAGATTGACCGCTTAGGCAGGGATAACATTGACGTACAGAAGACCGTCACAATGTTACTTGATATGGGTGTTAAGCTAATTTGCTTAGACCTGCCTGTAAAAGACCTTTCAAGTGCTGAAGGTAAACTTATCCTTCAACTATTCAGTACCTTTGCAGAGTTTGAACTTAATCGCATCAGAGAGCGAACCAGAGAGGGCTTAGAACGAGCTAAAGCACAAGGTAAGGTGTTAGGTCGTCCTGTAGCTGTGAACACTACAGAGGCCGTTTTAGAGCATAAGGCAAAGGGATTGTCACAAAGTCAGGTTGCAAAGCTTCTGAATCTCTCTGTAAGAACGGTTAGCCGTCACTGGACAAAGACACTGTAAAAAAAACTTAGTAGCATCTTCATAGCCTCCTTCGTGGGGGCTTTTTTGTGTCTGTAACATATGGTGACCAACTGCATGAATAGCGTTATATACTCCTGTATATAGCACTTTTCTAGGAGTCGAGAGAGGAACGACTAACACGATACAGTTTACCCTGAAAAGAGACTTCACAGATTCTCTATATATTTCAATAAGTTAGGGTAAAAAGAGACTATACCGATACTGCATAGAATCTGTGTAGAATTGCATAGATACTTGGAAATCTACTATTAAATTGCATAGAGATTCACCTGATATTGTCCTGTTTTTAACAGGTAGATGAATGTACGTGTTTAGCTATGTAAAAGTACCAGAACTTTAGCCATTTCTAACCACTCCTCGTGTTATCT
>ULWN01041904.1_pt1 | contig 11697 bp, 15 predicted proteins | sample 1960371 | NCBI WGS metagenome assembly ULWN01 (sample SAMEA4835813, study PRJEB28245) | human gut metagenome | biome: gut microbiome; material: fecal sample | place: Denmark | collected 2008 | reverse complement strand
CTGACAGACGAAGATAATGAACCCGTTATGGTTTTTAACGGGGAGAGGAATGTACCGGCAGACAGTCTGAAACCGCAGCCTCTGATTCTTCCGGTCAGGGGAAAATAAGCGTAATGTTCATCACCAGATTATGTACGATGAGTTTTCCACTGTTTATATCGATTATCTTGCTAATTACCAGACTGGAGTAACCAGACCAACCGAAAACACCGGGGAGGTGATTACCCGCTGGCAGAGGAAATCCGGTTTTTTTGATGTCAGCCATAACGTGTTTGACAATAAAGCATTATGAAAGGGTGTTAATGAGTCCATGGGATAATTCATAAAAATAATTTACTGTGTTATCCTTTTCAAAAGAAATATTCAGAAGATAACCCCTGGCTGACAACCAGGGGAAGGGGACATTAACAGTGTTATTATTGGTGGATAAATTATTACTTGTGTGCAGGATACACTAATGCAATATCTACTGATACTGTATGCCAGTATGTTTCATGCCTGCCGCTGAAAACGGCAATATCCAGGGCCAGACATATTCACCATTCATATTTCTGCATTTCTGTACAATTTTCTCAGAAAGCGTCTCATCAATTCTTTCACGCAACTTCTCCTGCTGTCTTAAAATACTTTCGCATATTTCGAAATCATCTTCCTGCATCAGCATTTCGGCGCATTTAATGATTTCTGCCCGTTCATGCAGCACAGAGGAATGATTATAGAGCCAGTTTACAAACAGCAATGCTTCCGGATATTGCCCCCATAACGGGTGGTATGTGGCATAATAATCTTCGGCAGTATCCGGACCGCCTGAAAAGTTATGCCATACAGCAAGTGGAAATGGATGCAGATTTCCGCACAGTATTTCTGCGATGTAAGTATTTGCCGCAAAGCCGCGACGAAATGCAGTTGCAGCTTTTACCAGTTCCCCATTAAGAAAATGCAGAAGGCCGAGTTCATACCAGTAAGGTGAAAATTCATCTGCATGTTCCTGCAGTATATGGCGTGCCTGTTCATGAGCGCCAGTGCGTAACAGTTCCGGTCCCAGTAGCCAGCGTGCACCATGATTATCTTCGGGATTGTAATCCAGTATTTTTTCAATGAGCATGATGGCATCCTGATGACGCCGTAAATGTGCATTTGCCAGGATTGCCGCATAGAGGGCACGAAGAAAAGGTCGGTTGTCAGGATGTATCCAGATGATTCTGCCACTGAAACCTTCAGGGATAAGACGATTGCCAACTGCCAGCCCTTTAAGGGCAGCATTCAGCGCCTTACGCGGGGCATTCTGCTCCAGAAATACGTATGCCAAGTGAGCGTGTACATCAATAAAGTCATTCTCCTGTCGGGCAAGGCGCCTGAGTTTGTTGATGTAACTTGTTTCGCTGATTTCATCCGCATCGTATGCATCAATCAGTTCTTCAAACTCATCCAGCAACGAGCCAAACCAGGTTTCCGGAAATATGAAACAGCCCTGGTTATCGTTCACTTCAAAGCGTAATTTGCCAGTCATATTCTGAACCTGTAAAAAAGGATGGACCATAATCTGCAGGCTATAAAAATTGTGATGCCTGGCATCGGTGTCCTTTTATTGTCCGGGATTAACGTTGCCCATGATAATACAGTGAATCCTGTTCTGTGGTAAGACGTTGAGTTATTGAATGAGAACCTCAGCCTGGCTGATGGTTCCGCCGGCATAAAAAAGAAATTGATTGAGGCGGGGGCTCTTCCCCTTAAGAGGAAGAGCATGTGTGTAAATGGTGTTCAGTCACCTTTTCAGTGGATTGTTAACTTTTGCATATTCAAACGGACTGATACACTCCTCCCTGTTTGCATCCAGAAAATCTGCCCACCATTGCAGCATAAGCCGGCGTTCTTCCAGATGTTCTGCTTTATGAATATACGCGGCACGTACTCCGTTGCGCTCCTGATGACTCATCTGACGTTCAACCGCATCTCTTGACCATAAGCCGGATTCAATCAATGCACTGCACGCCATCGCCCGGAATCCATGGCCACAGACTTCCTTGGTTGTGTCATACCCCATCACTCTGAGGGCCTTATTTACGGTATTTTCACTGATTGGTTTACGCGGGTCATGTGCTCCCGTAAAGATCAGACCATTTTCACCAGCCCATGTCTGAAGTTCTGTCAGTATGGCTACAGCCTGTTTGCTGAGTGGCACAAGATGTGGTGTTCGCATCTTGGAGCCCCGGTGTGAGAATTTTACCCCTGGCAGAGGTTTGCGTTCGGCTGGAATAGTCCACATGGCATTGTCAATATCAATTTCAGACCAGCGGGCGTATCTGAGTTCACTGGAACGAATAAAAACCAGTAAATTCAGCATAACGGCAAGCCGGGTGACAGGCTGACCTTTATAACTGTTAATACGCGACAGAAGTTCAGGCAGACGTGAAAGATCAAGAGCGGGGCGATGCTGGCGTTTTACCGTAGTCAATGCGCCAGCCATATCCAGAGCAGGATTATATCTGATGATGCCAGACTGTACGGCATAACGCATTACGGCAGATATTCTTTGCTGCAGACGACTGGCGATTTCATAAATTTGTTTAGCTTCTGCAGCACGAACAGGGATAAGCAGATCCGGGGTATTGAGTGTTGTGATATCCCGGTTGCCGATAAAGGGGAAAACGTGTGTTTCGAGGCTTTTGAGTACTTTATCGCTGTGTGATTGTGCCCATTGTTTATTACTGGCATGCCAGCGTCGTGCAATATGTTCAAAAGAGAGCTGTAAATCAGGGACTACTTTTTTAGCTCTTTTCTGTTCGCAAGGGTCAATCCCCTCCGAAATCAGTTTTCGGGCCTCATCCCGTTTTGTACGAGCTTCGGAGAGAGAAACCTCCGGGTATACACCAAGTGCCAGAGTCTTCTCCTTACCCAGAATACGATAACGGAGACGCCAGTAACGGGAACCATTAGGATGTACCAGCAGGAACATGCCAGCCCCGTCAGTGAGTTTATAAGCCTTGTCAGTAGGCTTTGCTGCCCGGATTTTTGCGTCAGTCAGTGCCATAGTTCAGCCTTCTGAATGCGTTAAAGAGGGTACAAATTCTGTCGAACTGGGGTATGCCCACAATTATACCCACACAATGAGGTTGATGTGGGGGGAATCTGGTTGAGTTCGGTAGAATTGATTTGGAGGCAGGACGCTTAAATCGTGGCGTCCTGGAATGAAAAACGGACCTCCGTGGAGGTCCGTTGATATGAATTTGGTGCCCGGACTCGGAATCGAACCAAGGACACGGGGATTTTCAATCCCCGTGTCCTAAACGGTCGTGTCAGTTGGTTACATACCATTGAGGTGTGTACTAATGAAAATACTGCCCGTTGTCTCCACCAAAGGTGGTGAAGGTAAATCAACACAATCCGCAAATCTTGCTGGTTTTCTGGCCGATGCAGGTATACGTACCCTGCTGATTGACGGAGATCATGCTCAACCCACAGCCAGTAATATCTTTCCGCTGACATATGAAGCGCCAGCCGGCCTTTTTGAACTTCTTATGCGTACGGCTGACCTCACTCATCCCGATAATATCATTTCCCGCACGGCTATCGATGGCCTTGATCTGATTGTCTCCAATGATCCTCATGAACAGTTAAAAACCGCGATGCTTCACGCCCCGGACGGACGCCTTCGCCTCCGGAATGTTCTGCAACATCCACTTTTCCTGAATAACTACGATGTCATTGTCGTTGATTCTCAGGGGGCGCGCTCCGTCATGCTGGAGATGATAGTGCTGTCGGCGACTGAGTCGGTTGTCGGGATGGTCAATCCGGTTCTTCCCGATGTTCGTGAATTTATTCGCGGTACTGTCAACGTCATGGAGAACCTGCTGCCCTACCGTGAACTTGGGATACCCCTGCCTAAAGTACGCACGCTGGTTAACTGTATGGACTATACCGCGCTGGCCAGGAAGACGCTGGATGAGCTGGCCGGAATTATTCAGACCGGTCGTTACAGCAGACAGTTACCTGAAGGTGCCGTTTCCCTTCTTTCCACACAGATTTACGACCTGAATATTTACAAGCAGGGACATGCGGCTGGTCAACCCGTTCATCGTCTCGAAAAAGAATCCACACGTCGCAGTGATTCTGCGCTTGTCACGATGCACAGCCTGGCCTGTGAACTCTTTCCTGAGTGGAAACCGGCGTTTGACGGGCTGCTGGAAAACGGAGGAACTCGTCAGTGATTCAGGTACTGCCAGTCAGTCATGTGAACCAGCGCCTTCTCCGGCTCAGTCGGCTGTGTCCAGTAGTCAGCCCAGTAATCTGTCAGAGCAAGGGACATCTCTGCGGGGGGCATCTGCTCAACCGTTGCCGGGAGCCAGTGATGCTGATGAATAAGAGCAAACTTAACGGCTTGTTGAATGCTGATACTGTTATCGTCCAGAAAAAACCAGCGACGGCTGTTAATCAGCCAGTGTCCGGGCCAGCAAAGTCGGTAAGCGAGCTTCTGGTCAGCCCCGGGAAAGATTTCAGTTCCCTGGTCAAAGAAGGTTTTACAACGTGCCACATCGTCAGTGCTCATGCCTCAGGCTTTCCAGTTTTCATAATATTTTGCCATGTTGCCATCCTCATCATGGTTGTTATCAATGCCGGACGGCAGTTGTTTTTCTGTATTCATAAAAATTCTCCTTTAAAACAATCTGTTATGAGTATGCGAATGCTGCCAGTACCTTCTGACCGGGGTCGCCAAACTCACCGGTCGGAAAATGTACAGGCAGTTATGGGCATTTTATGCCCTGCAACTGTTCGTCCGGCGCCCTTTTTCCTTTTTTCACATAGCCAGGTTTCCGGTTATCTGCGGGGAAGTGACGCACCTGGCGGGCAGAGAGATATGGAGGTGAAAGTATGTCTTCCTCAGTGAAATATTCTCCGGTTCCGGCGGTGTTAACCCGCCCTGAATTGCTGGCTGAACTGAACCTGCTGATGACCCGGATTGCCAGTGGGTGTCGTGTGGGGGTTACGGCGTCATGTCGTCCGGTCATTGCGGTGCACGGTGGTTATGTTTCATACAGTTCTCCACGCGCCGGACGTATTTTTCAGGACGGTTCCCGCCCGGAGATAGTGATGGCCGTCAGTAACCGGGAACGGATGTGCGAATGGTTCAGTCAGGTCTGGCTTCCGCTGCATCTGGCTGCCCTTGAAGGCGATGAGAGTGCTTTTTTCAGTGCGGAGGTCAACATGGTGCGCCGGGAGCTGCAGCGCGTTCCGGGGAATTCAGTGAACTGCATGTGCTGGGCAAGCCTTGCTGCACTGGCATTTGATGCTGAAGAGCGGGTGGAACTGCAGAAAGGCAATAATGAGAACATCGCAACATATGATGAGAGCATCGCAACATATGCATTCCGTGCTGCCTGTACTGTGAGTCGCTGTCTGAGCCGGAATGTTTCCGGAGGTATTCCGCGCTCATACCCTGAATGGAAAGCGATTTTATTTCCCCGTGATGGTGCTGACATTTTCCCCGACGGGTGGCTGGAAAATATGACCCGTCGGGCTGAACGTGTCTTTACGAGTGCGAAACGTCAGTGTGGAATGCTCTCAGCCAGTCAGGCAGCGCTTTTTTCTCAACAAACACGTCAGTGTGCCAGTGAGCAATGCTCCGGCCGTATTCAGGCCGGCAGCCATCATTCAGGGAGCCACCCTGACGTTTCAGCTTATGAAGTACGCTGTGCACAAGAAATGTCGCTTTCACCGGTCCATTCGACCCGACAGTGTTCAGTTCAATCCACTGATTCTGCTGAAACGGAGTGAAAGGATGAGCCGATTCAATACAGTTCGGGGGGAAGGGGTTACAGAGCCCGTCTTTTTCCGTCATGACCTTTCCGTTACTCAGCAGCCAGAACTGCAGGGTGTATTTCACTTCAGATCCAATGCCGGACGGCAGTTGTTGATAACTTGTATTCATATTTTTTCCTTATTAAGTCAAAGTGTTATGAATATAAAGATGCTGTCCGTACCTTCTGACCGGGGGCGGCAAACTCGCCGGTCTGAAAACGTACAGACAGTTACCGGGATTTTATTCCCGACAACTGTATGTCCGGCACCCTTTTTCCTTTTTTCACATAGCCAGGTTTCCGGCAGTCAGAGAGGGAGGGGACGCCATGACTGAATGCTATATTCCGCGCTCCGTTGATGCTGAACAGGCTGTGCTTGGCGGCCTGATGCTTGATAATGATCGCTGGGATGAAGTGGTGCTGATGCTCAGGGGGGAGGATTTTTCTCTGGCTGTGCACCGGGTGATATTCCGCTCTATGTCAGAGCTGGCAGTCAGCGGTCAGCCGTTCGACCTCATCACGCTGAGTGAGCATATTGAGAAAATGCACAATATTGAGGCACTGGGCGGCTTCGCTTACCTGGCTGAGCTCAGTAAGAATACACCTTCAGCAGCCAATATCATGGCGTATGTCCGTATTGTGGCGGAAAAGAGTATGCTGCGGCAGCTTCAGGAAACCGGTAATTCTCTGGTTGCTGATGTTGCATCGCCGGATGCCACTCCGCGCGCAGTTCTTGAATCCGCGGAACGGCGACTTTTTTCTCTTTCCCAGACAGGCATGCTGCATGAGCGCAGTGAAGTGAGCCTTTCCTCCGCAATGGAGCTGGCCCTGCGTCAGCTGGAAGAAGGACTGAGGGCGGGCGGGATGACGGGCACCCCAACGGGGTTTGATGAACTGGATGAGATGACCTGTGGCCTGCAGCCCGGGGATCTTATCCTTCTGGCAGCACGTCCGTCGATGGGGAAAACGGCCCTTGGACTCACTCTGTGTCTTAATGCCCTGCGTGAGCGGACCGATGAAACGGTATTCCTGTTCAGCATAGAAATGTCCAGGGAGCAGCTGATTCTGCGTACCCTGTCGATGCTGTCCCGGGTGGAGCTGACTCGTCTTCGCAGCAGCATGATGGACGATGAGGAGTGGGCGAGACTTACGGCAACAATGGGTGAGTTCATGCAGGAGGGGACATTTGCCGGTGAAGGTAACCGCCTGATCATTGATGACACGTCATCTCAGACTCCGTCATCACTGCGCGCCAGTGCCCGTCGTTATGTGCGTCTGTATGGCAGACCTTCCCTGATAATGGTCGATTATCTCCAGTTGATTCGTTCACCGGACCAGGAAAACCGCACTCAGGAGATTGCGGAAATATCCCGCGCTCTCAAGTCGCTGGGGAAAGAACTTGGATGCCCTGTGCTCGCACTGTCGCAGCTTAACCGACAGGTGGAACAGCGGGCAGATAAACGACCAAACAACGGTGACCTGCGTGATTCCGGGGCGCTGGAGCAGGATGCTGACCTCATTATGTTTATTTACCGTGACGAGGTCTACAACCCCGGCACTCTGGATAAGGGCGTGGCGGAAATCATTGTGAGCAAACAGCGACAGGGACCGACCGGTACGATACGGGTGAGCTTCGATGGTCGTTACACCCTGTTTTCACCGTTTGAACGTGGCTGGAATTTTGACCGTTCCGGAGGCAATGCGTATGTCAATTAAGCGAAATCATTCCCTTGATCTGGGGGCCGCCATCATGCAACCGGGGCGCCAGGCCAGTAAGACCGGTAACGTGGTTGCCCTGGGGGAAACGCCCATGGTTCTGACGCTGGATCAGTTGCGCCCTAATCCTGATAACCCGAGAACCACGCGCAATCCCCGGTACGACGATATTAAAAGTTCCATTTTCTCCCGCGGACTGGATACGGTGCCAAAGGTCACCCGGATACCGGAGAGTGAGCCGGATATCTACATCTTCAGCGATGGTGGTAACACTCGTTATCAGATCCTGAGAGAACTGTGGGAGGAGACCGGCGAGCAGCGTTTCTACCGTATTCATGTGCTTTTCAAACCGTGGCCGGGGCGGCTTCAGTGTGTCATTGGTCATCTGGCTGAGAATGAAGTCAGGGGTGAACTGACGTTTATTGAAAAGGCTCAGGGTATCCATAAAGCACGGATGATTTATGAAGAGTCCCTGCAGCGGACTGTGACGATCAGAGAACTGGCATCACTACTGACAGATGAAGGGCTTCCTGTAAATCATTCATCCGTCAGCAGAATGGAGCATGCGCTGAAATATCTGTATCCGTGGATCCCTGATCTTCTGGAGTCAGGTATGGGGAGTCCGCAGGTCAGAGCCTTACTGTCTCTCCGTCAGGATGCGGAACGCATCTGGGGGCAGTTTGCAGTCGCGGCGGAAAACGATGTGGATTTTGATCGCGTGTTTGGTGAATGTTGCGGCAAATTCAACTCGCCGGAACTCTGGTCCATGGAAATGTTCAGGGATGAGCTGATCGGTGACCTGCTGAAGGCTCTGCCACATCCGGTACTGGATTACGATCGCTGGTTGCTGGAGCTGGATCCCCGGGAGCGTAATCGACGTCACCATTTTGGTGAACCCGAACCGGTACTCATGCCGGCGGACAGCCCCCCAGAACCGGGGGCGCAGGTGGCGTCTGGCGGGGCGACGGAAGTTGCTCAGGTCGTTGCCGCCACTCCCGCAGACCGTGAGAGCGTCATGGATACTGCGCAATCAGGGGCTGAGAAAGAGGACCGCCCGGTCGCAGATAAATGCGAACGACGCAGAAAGGAAGTTCAACCGGATATGTATGGTGGCGAAGACTCATACAGCGGTGATTGCGGAGAGGATGCGACCGGTGCGTCAACTGATATTCCGATAATGCCGGAAGATAACGCCATGCAGGAGGGGGGAGAATTTCGCCAGGCGTCTGCATTCACTGGTGCTGAACAGGATGATATCGAATCTCTGCAGAATGAGGCGTTTCACCTCGCATGGGAGCTGGCGTCACATACAGGCTGTGTCGATGAGATAGCGATGGACCGGGAAAGTGAGCTGTCTGCAGGATTTGGTGCGGCAGAGGCAAATTGCTCACCGGTCATGGCATTTCTTGTCAGACTGACCGGTGAGGAGGTTCTGCGGGTCAATCCGGTTTCCCTTGATGCACTGCTGATAGGTGGCAGTACTGAAGAAGACCTGCCGTTGCTTGATGATGAACATGCAGGAAAGTTGCTTCGCCTGCTGGGTGTGTTGCGTCGTCTGCGGGGGCTGCAGCGTATGGTGGAAGACGAGAGTGAGGAAGGGCGCGATGAATGCTGATGCCGCACGTCAGGATCAACTGATTAAACGGATAAGAAAACTGCTGGCGCTGAGCCGGAATAACAGTAACCCCCATGAGGCAGGCCAGGCACTTTCCCGTGCTCAGGCGCTGATGCGCAAGCACGGTATCACTGAACTGGATACTGATATTTCGGTGATAAAGACCTCGTCATCAAAGGGGGCCCCGTCAGAAGCGAAAAAAGTTCCGGTATGGATGGGGCGCCTTATGCATGTTGTTGCAGAGGCATTCGGATGCCATACATACCTGGACTGGCGTATCACAACCGGAAGGTACTGGCGGCGGGTTGTCATATTTTATGGCTTTGGGGAGCGCCCGGTTGTGGCGGCGTATGCCTTTGATGTTCTCTGCCGGCAGATGCAAAAGGCAACAAAGGCGTATCTTTCAACCCAGAGCAGGACATTAAAATTGTCAACCCGCAGGGCAAGAGCAGCCATGTTTCGTGACGGCTGGGTTTATGGGGTGCGTGATGTGGTGGATGCATTCCCGCTCACGGAAGATGAGACGCGTGTAATGAAGACGTGGCTGAAGAGACAGCAATTTGAGGGAATGGCTGCCTTCCGGAATGTTAAGGACTGTAATGGTGGTGATCGTGCACGCTGGCAGGGATACAGCGAGGGTAAAAAGGCAACACTGCATCATGGTGTTGGTTCCCGGAATCTGAGACCTGAAAGCCTGATATCGGGCGGAGGTGAGGTATGAGTAACAACTTGTCACAGGCCACCAACGGGCTGTTGATGCAACTGGTGATGGATCTCAAGAGTGGTTATCTGCGGCGATGTGAAGCACTGGGGCTTTCCCGGGAAGAAATGCAGATGCTGCAGGGGCTGAGCATTGAAGAAATTCACTATCTGTCAAATTCAGAAGTGTCGGTGCTGCGGCTGGATATTAACCACAACAATCTTGTGCGCATGTTGCAGCAGGCGCGGACTGAACAGAAACGTCTGCAGCGAATCGATCGCGCTCTGGCGCTGGGGGGCTCTATCGAACTCATGGCGTTTTATTTTGGTCTTTCCAGCGTGGATGTGGCTGCGCGGCGTCGTATCTCTGGTATTGATGTTCGTCCCGGAAGGGGGATCACCCTGAGTGACGATGAGAATTCTGAACTCTGGCGGTTGTGGCAGAAAGCCGGGATCAATGATGTGGAGAGTGTGGATGGGCTGGATGTCATGATGCTTTGTGCTGAACAGATGAACATTCCACTGACGGCCATCTGGCATGCCGTCAGAGGGTGGCATACAACCGGAAATCCGGATCAGGTAAGGAGCGCGTCATGAAGATGACAGAACTGGTTCCCGGAGTGCTGACAAGTCCTGGCGTCCCTCCCGCCAGTCAGCGTAAGGCGGTTGAACTGGTCAATCGCTTCCGTCGTGGAGAGCGGAATTATCATGAACTGAAGGAAAGGGGATTTGGTTATTTCAAGATTGATGTTGGTCCTGACTGGCGGTTACTGAGCCGGAATAAAGGGCTGACCTGGGCCCTGTTGAGTCATGAACGATACAACAACATGAGACTGAAGTGAGGTGGAAAGATGAGTAATGCAGCAAGACTCCAGCTGGGTTTTTCTCCGTTTTCAAAAACTATCGTGCTGGCAAAAATGCGTAATCTTGACGACGGAACCAGTCTTCGTGTCGGTAATGATCCCGGCCGCGATGTAACCAATGAGGCGGCTCAGCTTGTCTGGCATCTGGTCATGGCAGAAGGTGGTGAAATTATGTGGGAAATGGACGATGGCTCCCGCATGGTGCTGAAGGCTGAAAGTCAGGAGGCAACCAGTGAACAAGATTGACTATCAGGCACTGCGTAAGGCAGCACAAAACTATCAGTCGACGCTGGCGTGGTATCAGTCCATCCCGGACAGCCCAAATGCTGAACGGGATTGTGATGCGGCTCTGGCTGCGTTTAAGCATCACATCCGTCATCGGGAAGTGGATATTATCTCCGGGCTGTTGGATGAGCTGGACGAAAAACAGCAATACATTAAATCCCGCGACCAGGAGAATGAGGATATTGCTCTTACGGTTGGGAAGCTGAGAGTTGAGCTTGAGGAAGTAAAACAACACGCTGAAGAATTATCCGAAACCAACGCTGTTCGTAACCAATGGCGGCCAGATATTTGCCCAATAACCGGACGTGCATTTTTCATGTGGATTGAGCATCCGACATTGGGAAATGTGCCGACGTATGGTGGCCCATTAGACAGTTACACCATTCCAACAAAGGACGGTGACGGTGAGTTTTCATGTGAGCGTTACGATCATGATTTCGGCGGTTGGGTAGAAAGCGAATGTCCTGGGTTATATCTGATTGATGATAAAGAACAATGCAGAGTCTACGAACTGGAGGAACGAGTTAAGGAACTGGATGCTCGGGAAATATCGCTCCCGGAACGTAGCAGTATGCTTCATCGAACAGATTTTAACGAGGCTTACCACACGGTAATGGCATACAAAGTTTCTGAAGTCATCGCTGCAATCCGCGTCGCTGGCATTCGCATCAAAGGAGAGTGATATGGCGTTAACACACCGCGAACTCTGTCAGATTGCGTACAA
>ULWN01025155.1_pt1 | contig 11697 bp, 13 predicted proteins | sample 1960371 | NCBI WGS metagenome assembly ULWN01 (sample SAMEA4835813, study PRJEB28245) | human gut metagenome | biome: gut microbiome; material: fecal sample | place: Denmark | collected 2008 | reverse complement strand
ACTGTTCGGAAATGATATTAAATCATTTCGTCACAGCCTCTCGTTTATCAAAATCATGTCCTGGATCGAATGCTAGCACGTAGAATACACTGCCACAGTCCACTCCAAATAAGACAAACTTCTCTTTATTATATCACACTTAAGAGAACCATTATCTCCTGTCCAGAATGCGGCAGTAGAATGAATATTAAGGACTATAAGAAATGTAAAGTCATGCATAACATGATAAGAGGCAAGAACACTTCTCTAATACTTAAAAAGAGAAGATTAGTATGTCCTCAATGTAATAAGGTAGCGACAGAAGAAAATCCATTTACTGAAAAAAGTCATAGCAGATTATCTCAAACCTCAGAAATGGAAATCATGAATTAAATCCGCTCGGATTATTACAAAATCGTTCATGTTCTTTAGTGCAGGTATTGTGTTAAAGAGCAAGTTTATAATCTTACTTCTACTTGCATATTCAATCTTAAACACTTTATCTAAACGCTTCTTCAAATAATGACAAATAAAATTTTTAACCGATATTTTAGAATAATGGTAAATAACCCGTCTTTTCCCGCTTTGTGTAAAAACCTCTTTTACCTTTGTTGAAAAATCAAATGTTTCTTTCTCTACTGCCAAAATACATTGTTGAGCCCAAAAATCAATGTCATCATCCGTTAATGTATAATCTATTCGCCTAATTACACCATGAATATTTTCTAATAACATCCTTTGTAATTTCCTCTTCTATTATTCTTTATATATACCAATCACATAACCGTCTCAATTTCTAGTTATATTTCCAATAATTGAACTATGTCTCTTCGAATATCCTCAACCTCTTAACAATCTCCTTCGGCTCTGGCAACATTGCTTTCATCTCTTCCGGTAACGTATTTCTTAACTGATATGTAGCCACACCTATCGGAGCATTAATATTCTTCAACGCATACTCTACATAAGTTTTATCCTTACTCTTGCAAATAATAATTCCGATTGACGGATTCTCATCTGGCAATTTGACCTGCTCGTCCAACGTTGTCAAATACAACTGCATCTTTCCGGCATATTCTGCTTCAAATTCACCTATTTTCAACTCTATGGCTATCAGACTTCTCAACCTTCTATGAAAAAGTAATAGATCAATATACAAATCCCTGCTTCCTGCCATCAGATGATATTGATTTCCGATGAATGTATAATCTCCACCCATCTCTATCAAAAACGCTCTTATGTTATTTACCAATTGCATTTCTAATTCGTGTTCAGAGTATTCAGGTGACAATTCCGCAAAATCAAATGTATATTCATCTTTTACCGCAAGCTTAGCCTGTACACTTTGCTCTACCGGAAGCGTTAAATCAAAATTCGTCTGATTCAACAAATATTTCTCATAGGTCTGTGCTTCGATAAAATTAGTTAAGATGCGTTTTGTCCATCCAAATCTTTTCGCCATCTGAATGTAAAATTCCCTTTGCAAATCATCCTTACACTTTTCCATAATAATGATGTTATTGCTCCAGCTAATTTCTCGCACCAATGGTGCGAGTTTTTCAGAATCACGGTAAGTTAAATAAAAATTACGCATTCGCCACAGATTGGCTGCTGAATATCCCTTTGCTCCGGGAAACTCTTTTTGCAATTCTGTTGAGAGTACTTGAACAATTGATTTTCCCCAATCATTTTCTTCCTGCTGTCTATAAATTTCTTCTCCAATTTCCCAATACAAATTTACAGTTTCTGAATTGATTGATTTCAGAACCTGATACTGCTTTTTATGGATCAAATCTTTTAAATCATCCACAAGTGGTTCATATCCCACAATTTCATTCTTTCCCATGCACTTCTCCATTTCTCGCACCACTAGTGCGAGTTTTATAATTCAGCCAGTTTCCCATTCTGAAAATAATAAATATTTTCTTTCTTATATCCATAGATTGAATCAGGAATGCTTATATGCGGTTCAAAAGTAAAATATTCTACATCACTTATCTTTTGAGTATTACCCTTTTCTATATATACACGTTCATTCTTATCTTTCACAATTGAATGCCCTAAGTTTCCCAAAAAATCGAGATTAACGAAACCTTCCTTCAAAATAATCTCATTAATATGATAATAGAGTTCTTCAAATATTGTCTCTTTGCTCACAAACTCCACTAATTCATGGTGCAGTCTGTCTTCCATTGCCAAGCCGTTTTTCCACTCTTCATTGGAAACTTTACATCTATCTACTACCACACCATTTTCAAGTATTATTGTTCTGGCATAGTCTCCCCAGATATTTCCACACTGAGGGCTTAAATCAATTGTCACAATATCGTTTTCTGTAATAATCCTATTACTTGTAACATAATGTTTTCCGGATACCGATACCGTAGTTTCATCTCCTGCAAATACAAAGGCTCCAATATCCCAATACCAGAAAGAATCTGCCCCTAATTCTAACATTTTCTGCTCACATAATTTTCTTAAATGTAACAAATTCATTCCAGGCTTTATTATGGTCTTTGCATATTCAATAGTTGTCTTTGCAATTCGTTGTACTTCTCTATACTCCATAATAACCTCCACCTCAATCCGTATGTAATGTCCTAATTTCTTTCCCATATTCTACAGTCAGAATCTATTATCAGACTGAAGATTTTTATCTAAAGCACATAGTAAACTTGATATACTTTCTACTCCATTAGTAATCTGTTTAGCCACAAAGCATTAATGCCAACTGACGAAGCACCCTTAACGTCACTACACAAAGAATCTCCAATATGGATTACTTCATTAGCCTTCAGTCCCGTAGTTCTCAATGCAAACTCAAACAGTTCTTTCCTTGGCTTATACGCTCTAGCATCCTCTGATGTAAATACATCTGTCGGAGTCAATCCATGAAACTCTATTGCTTTCAAAATATCCACAGTGTCTATATTTGAAACAATATAAATTGGAATTGGACTGGATTCAAAAAACTTTAATGAATCTTCAAAAATAGGTGGTTTTACCCAATGTTCAAACATATAATTGCTTAATCTATCAACGTCAGCAATTGAACCAAATTTTATCAAAGTATGCTTAAGGGACTTCTTTTCTAATTCTCTTTGTGTCTCAAAACAATCTCCATAAGAATTTGTAAACATATTTTGAAAATCATTCCACCAAAACGCATCAATCTCTGACATATTTTCCGATTCGCCAGTATCGTATATTATCTGTGTAATTTTCTTTATTATCTCACCATCTTCATGAACTACTGTTCCATAAAAATCCAGAAAGAATGCTTTTATTATACGACATCTCCACATCTAATGATTTAATACAGCAACTTATTACTTAACTATTTAAAACACTATCACAAATATCACTCACAATGCCCTGAATATCTTTTTCAGATGTAATAATTCTTTCCATTAATACACCTGAAAAATCCTTTTCTCTCCACCATTTACGCATTGCTTCTTCTCCAAATTCGTTACAGTTTGGTTTTATCTGATGTCTTTTCAATGTTTCTTCAAAAGGAATATCAAAGTAATACGCATATACTTTCGTATCATATAACTGGATAGCTAACTCAAATAAAGGTTTATACCAATCCGCATACATAATTCCTTCATAAGAGATATCGCCTCTGTATTTTCTCCATCCTTTACCCTTAACATATCCCTTCTGATAACATCTTGTGAAATAAGCATAGTATTTCTGCCAAAGTTCTTTTGAATTTCTTTTGCAATTGTTGTTTTTCCACTACCAGAATTTTCCCTAAGTATTATCAGTTTAGACATGTTTTCACCTCTACCAATTGTCTTCTTAAATTATATCATAACATCAGTTATTTCGTATCATAATTTATAAAAGACGGGAAAGACGGAGCATTACACTCAGCTTCATACCTCACATAAAACTATTGTCTATCTGCTATTTCTGTCATTCCTGTAATAGTGGCTCTGTCTGTTGTTTTCTTGTTCCTTCACTTCCTGTTGCTTCCGCTGCAACCTCGCCTTTAAGTTACCCGACTCTGCCTTATTTCCGGTCTGCTGTTCCCACCTTGCAACTGCCGACTGATAATCGCTGTATTCAGCCAAGAACTCCTTTACATTTTTATAACCATAACCCTTTTCCATTTCTTCTTAAATGCATATGTATTATATCAGATTCCAATAATGCTTTTTCTTTTGGATATGCTTTTTCAAACTTATCTTTAATCCTTTTCACAAAATCATTCGATAAATCCACTTTACTTCCTTTTGAAGATGTATATTGAGTAATGACTTCCTCTAAACTAGAACATTGATCCACTTCAAATAAAAATTTTTGTAATTGATCAAACACTTTTTCTTCCTTATGTTTGCTATTGTACTTACTCAAACCGTTAAAACAACATACATTACATTTCCATAAATACTTAAAATTAATTTCCGGATGATTCTTTAGATTAGCCGATTGGTTTGTCAAAACAACCTTTTCATCTTTAATTTTGCTAATATCAGTTAACTTTTTTTACTCATTTAGTTCACTTCAATAGACTTATAGTATTCCTTCATAGTAGTAGAAGAAATAATGCTATGGCTACTTTCAAATTTTCCTAAGCCTACTCTTTGTTCTAACCATGAACGTTCTGTATGTGTTAAAGCTTCTAATTGATCAGCTCCATACTCTCCATAAGTATCCCAAACTGCTTCTAATACTTCAATTCTCTCTGGCGTAAATAATTTTTCCATTCTAGCCATGACTTCTTCACGATTAGTAATTTTTAATTCATGCCAGCCATAGCCTTTAAAAGTTTGATATAAAGTACGATTTACTGGACCATGTACCCATGCTTCGAATTCGGAATGATTAGCTAGATCCTGATCTAAAAGAGTTAGACTCCATGCCTCAGCATAATAGCAAAGCTTCTGAATCTTTTTGTTTGATATATTTCCTTTTAATAGAAACCAATCTGCTACATCAGTAATATCTGCTTTTATTGGTTTATCCACAATTGCTATCTTTGCTGTCATGCTGTATCCCTCCATTTGAAAATTTAAATGATCCATAATTTTCAAACTCATTATAGCTTTGCACAACAAATGATTCAACCAACTTGATATCATGTTTTTCAATTTCTGGACAAGTCTCATAATTTCATACACCTCACTTTATGCTCTACTTATTTATACTGCATAAAGCGGCTATTTTCTAATTCAATATATAAAAAAACTGGTACACGAGGTACCAGTTATGCCTTTCTTTTTGCAGCTTCTTGTCTATTCTTTTGTGCTTTAATAACTTTCTGTCTTGAGAATTCTTCTCTGTCCTTTTCATCCAAGGCTTCTGTAATCATCTTTACAGTTGATTCAAAACGAGGAATAGAGATGTTCTGTAATGCGTTAGCACGCTTTTGTGTCTTACGAATATTATTCGCTAGACGATATACAGAGTTTTCTACTTCTGCAAGCTTTACTGTCATTTCTTTTACATGATAGAAACAGATATAAGCATAGTCTACCTTAGAGTTCGCACGTTCAAAACCATAACCAACTCTTAATGGTGTTTTCTCATATTCAATCTTAGGTAATTCTACACCCATAACTGAACGATACTTAACACTAATACCTTCATCAATAGGTACACCCTCTACTACATCAGAAATAATACCTAAAGATTCATTTGCTTCACGTAATGCTGCATAAGCACGATCATAAGAATCAGTGATGTCATCACGGATTTCTTTTACATCATCAAGTAATGACATCATTTCTTTAATTAAGACATTTCTTTTCTTATCGAGCAGGTCATAACCAAGTCTAGCAAGTTCAAGAGACTTCTTGGTTGCCATCAAATTCCCTTTAGTAGGGACAACCTGATTAGCCATTAGTTACAGCGTCTTTCAATTCTTTGATGACTACATCTTCGTGTAAATTAAATTCTTTGACTGCTTTTTCATGATCATAGAATTTATCCACAACAGCATTATCAATACGGTCCAATGTATTCTTTGGAAGAACTGATAATAGTAACCATCCAAGGTCTAGGGTTTCTTCGATAGATCTGTTTGTATCGAATCCCTGATTAAGGAAGTGCTGCTCGAAAAGACGACCAAATTCCATATATTTCTTATCAGTATCTGATAATTCATCTTCACCGATAACTGATGTTAATGACTTAACATCTTGTACATGGGCATAACATGCAAATAACTGGTTGGCAACATCCTGGTGGTCAGCTCTTGTAAAGCCTTCACCGATACCATCCTTCATAAGTCTTGAAAGTGATGGAAGAACACCAACTGGTGGATAAATACCAGTCGCATTTAATTCAGGATCAAGAGTAATCTGTCCTTCTGTGATGTAACCAGTTAAGTCAGGAACTGGGTGTGTAATATCGTTGTTAGGCATTGTAAGGATTGGAATCTGTGTAACAGAACCTTTTGCACCCTTTGCAATACCAGCTCTTTCATATAATGAAGCAAGGTCAGAATAAAGATAACCTGGATAACCTTTACGACCTGGGATTTCACCTTTACTTGAAGAGAATTCACGTAATGCTTCACAATAAGAAGTAACATCGGTATAGATTACAAGAACATGCATATCATGTTCAAATGCAAGATATTCAGCAGCAGTTAATGCACAACGAGGTGTTAAGATACGTTCAATGATTGGGTCATTAGATAAGTTCATGAACATAACAACTCTCTGCATAACCCCTGCTTCTTCGAATGATCTTCTGAAGTAGTTAGCTACGTCATTTGTAACACCCATTGCAGCAAAGACAACAGCGAAGCCTTGTCCTGCTTCATCAGCAATTTTAGCCTGTTTTACAATCTGTACAGCTAACTGGTTATGAGGTAAACCAGAACCTGAGAAGATTGGTAGCTTCTGACCTCTGATTAGAGTCATTAGACAGTCAATAGAAGAAATACCTGTGTTGATATAGTTTCTTGGATATACACGAGAAACTGGGTTAAGAGGCTGACCGTTGATATCAGCACTCTTTTCAGCATAAATATCTCCTAGACCATCAATTGGTCTACCTGCACCAGAGAAGACACGGCCAAGCATTTCCATTGATAATGGTAATTCCATTGGATGACCTAATAGTCTTGTCTTAGTATTCGCAAGTGATAAAGCGTTTGTTCCTTCAAATACCTGAACAACAACTCTTTCACCTTCAATTTCTACAATACGACCAGAACGTGTTGAACCATCTTTTAACTGTAGTTCAACCATTTCATCATAAGATGCATCTTTAACGTGATCTAATACGACGAGTGGTCCATTAATTTCACTTAAACCTACATATTGAAGTGCCATGTTACCCCTCCTTAGTCAATAGATGCACAAATTGCATCAATCTTCTTATAATAGTAATCAAATTTACTTAAATCATTATTAGGTACATCATATTTCATCTTAACAACTTCATCGAAGATACCTGTTTCAATGATTGTACGAATAGGTTTACCCTGAGCAACAACCTGCTGACAACGGTTATTTAAGTAAAGGATTACTTCCATCATCTTAAGCTGTTTTTCAAGTGGTACATAAGTATCATCTTTATGGAAAGCGTTCTGCTGTAAGTAACCTACACGAACGACTCTGGCTACTTCAATAACAAGCTTCTGATCATCTGGTAAAACGTCAGAACCCATTAACTGTACGATTTCCATTAATTTTGTTTCTTCTGCAAGAATAGAAGCTAATTCCTGTCTATCTCTCATGAACTTAGGATCAACATTCTTTGAATACCATCTTTCAAGATCTGGAATATATTCTGAATAAGATAAATTCCAGTTGATAGCGAAATAGTGTCTTGCATAAGCTAATGCTTTATCAAGTGCCCAGAATGTACGTACGAAACGTTTAGTATTCTGAGTAACTGGTTCTGAGAAGTCAGAACCCTGTGGAGATACGGCACCGATGATTGTAACTGAACCATTTGTGTTATTTAAGTTCTCCATATAACCAGCTCTTTCATAGAACTGAGATAATCTAGAAGGTAAGTAAGCTGGGAAACCTTCTTCTGCTGGCATTTCTTCAAGACGACCAGAGATTTCTCTTAAGGCTTCAGCCCAACGAGATGTTGAGTCAGCCATGATAGCAACATGGTAACCCATGTCACGATAATATTCAGCAAGTGTTACACCTGTATAAATAGATGCTTCACGGGCAGCAACTGGCATGTTAGATGTATTCGCAATGAGGACAGTTCTGTCTACTAATGGCTTACCACTCTTAGGGTCAACGAGTTCACGGAATTCTTCAAGAACCTGAGTCATTTCGTTACCACGTTCACCACAACCTACATAGACGATAATGTCGGCATCACACCATTTAGCAAGCTGATGCTGAGTCATTGTCTTACCAGTACCGAATCCTCCTGGGATTGCAGCTGTTCCACCTTTAGCGATAGGGAACAATGTATCGATAACACGCTGACCAGTAACTAGTGGCATACTGATAGGTAAACGTTTGTGGACTGGACGAGGTGTCTTGATTGGCCATCTTTGAGTTAATGTGCATTCATGAGCGACACCTTCATCATCAGTGAAGACCATAACTACATCATTGATCGTATACTGACCATTTTCTTTTACTTCAGTAACTGTACCTGACATACCTGGCATAACCATACATCTATGTTCGATCATGTCTGTTTCAGGAATCTTGGCATATACAGTACCACCTTCAACATGGTCACCTACTTTAACAGTAAGAGTAACATCCCATAATTTCTTTGTATCTAGTGGTTCTACAGCACTACCTGTAGGAATGAAAGCACCACTTTCTTTTGCGATTTCTTCTAGTGGTCTTTCGATACCATCATAAATATTTCTTAAGATACCAGGACCAAGTGTTACAGAAATAGGCTGACCTGTTGGGAATACTGGTTCACCTGGTTTAAGACCTGTAGTTGTTTCATAAACCTGGATAGTAGTAAATTCTTTAGTAATAGAGATAACTTCACCCATTAATTTACTGTTACCTACATACACCATTTCAAGCATTGAAAAGGCATCTGTATCTTTTACTTTAACAACCGGGCCGTTGATTGAATAAATTAAATTTTCTTTCAACTTGTTTATCCCCCTTCTTTTATTTATTAATGATTAAACCAGAATGCTGGTTAAACCATTCTTTCTGATTCTTTAATGCGAATTCTAATGTTTCATCATGAACAATAGAGCTTTCAGTGTTTTCAACAATTAAACCACCAATAGTGATATCTCCAGCTTTCACTTCAGCATCACCATAAGCAGCTTTTAAATCATCAGCAAGACCTAAGTCTTCTTCTTTTACATAAATAACTGAATGAGGCATATAATCACCTGCAAGCTTCTTAGCCTTGTTGACCATGAATTCTTTGTATTCAGGTGTTTTTGTAAATGCAACTAACTCTTCTCTTGCATTCTTGAAGATTGTTGTTACATACTCATCACGTTTATTAATAAGCTTTTTCTGTCTCTCAACATGGGATTCAGAAATTTCTGCAGCTGATTCTGACTGCATTTCATCTAATTCCTGTTTTAGTCTTAAATCTGCATCTTTCTTAGCTTCAGCACGCATAGAAGAATAAGCTTCTTCTTCCATCTTCTTTACTTCAGCCATGATTGCATCGACTTCTCTTTGAGACTGTTTTTCAATCTCATTCTTCATTGAGAGAAATACTTCTTGATTTTCTTCCATTGTATACTCTCCTATAGCTTAACGCCTATTGCCTCAGAGACATAACCATCGATGGCTTCACCAATCTTAGAATGACCATGACGGTCAGGAATCTCTGTAATAAGAGGCTTTGGCTGTTTTAATTTAATTTCTGAGATAATATCAGGACAAAGTTCAATTAACTTAGTAGTCACTAAGATAATTGCGATTTCAGGATCTCTCATCTTATTTTCAAGTAAGGTTAAGAAATCATGACGGGTATGAACAACCTTGCCTTCAATACCCACGAGTCTTAGACCAGTGAGGGTATCGATATTATCACTGATCAGAAAGAACTTCATAGTAATCTCCTATAGTGTGTTGATAATTAAGATTGAGATTAATAGACCATAGATGGCAACACCTTCACCTAAGGCAACGAAGATCAATGATTTACCGAAGTTTTCAGCATTTTCAGAGAATGCACCAATTGCAGCAGGAGCAGCAGCAGCTACGGCAATACCAGCACCAAGAGCAGATAAACCAGTTGCAAGAGCAGCACCGATGAAACCAAGACCCTGAGCGATAGAACCAGTCATCTTGTCAGCACCAGCAGCTAATACTGGGTTATTTGCATATGTAAGGAATAATACAAGTGCTACAGCACCAAAGAAACCACAGATATGAGTACCAAGACGCATTTTAGCGCTCTTAGCAGTAACTTTACCTTTGAATACATTTACTAGTGGTAAAGATAATAATACAACAATTAATGCAGGGATAATGAATGTTAAGATAGTAGTCATTTTTTCTTCCTCCGTTATTCTAGACTTTCTTTCATAGATACAAATGGTTTACCATTACCTTCATAGTAACGACTGAATAATTCATAGAATTCAAGACGTAATACCTGGATACCGACAATTAATCCTTCTAGACACATTACAAATGCGTTACCAATAATAAGAACGATAATATAACCGAATCCACCAACCATTTCAGCTAATGTGTAAACAACAAGCATCATACCAGCGTGTGATAAGACGAAACCGCCGACACGTAGGAATGACATAGTGTTGGCAACAAATGTCAACAATACTTCGATCATTTCGAAGAATGATTCAGTAAAGAAGTTACCAAATCCATGTGGGAACATCTTCTTACCTTCAAGTTTGTAAGTAAGAGGTTCTTTTAAGAAGATCATTACAAGTGGGGCAATGATAAGAATTGCCATATAAATACCCATAGGGATATTTAAGCCAAGGTTTAATAACATATTCATTGCGAGTACTAATACTGCAACATAGAATACTAAACCAGCGACACCATTTTGAGAGAATAGTAATTCTCCCCAATGTTTCTTCTTCAAATTTAAATAGATATTGAATAGGATTGAGATGATGATTAAACATACACCTACACCAATTGCAACACCTAATAGCGTCATAGTATTTTCAGATGCCATTGGTGCAAAGAATGGAACGAGGATTTCTTCTGATCCAAATACTGAACCAAAGATTACACCAAATATTGCAGATGAAATACCAATACGCATACCTACTTCACCAAGCTTCATGCCTTTTAATTTATAAGCAAGGAAACCAATGATTGAAAGCAGGATACCTTGACCAACATCGGCGAACATCATACCGAATAAGAATGTATATGTTACCGCAACGAAATTTGTTGGGTCAAAGTCTGTATAAGATGGAACACCATACATCTCAACGAACATCTTGAATGGTCTTGAGAACCAGTTGTTCTTGAGTTTTGTAGGTGGATAAAGTCTTGAATCTCCCATTGCTGGTTTGATTTCAACATGCACCTTGTCCATCTGTTCGAGTTCTTCTTTTAAAGAGTGTGCATAATGTTTATCACAGAAACCATAGATAGCAGCATTGTTTCCAAATACCACGACATATCTCTGTGCTTCACTTGTCTTATTAAGTTCCTGACATGAAGCATAAATGATTGATAAATCTTTTTCTTTTTTACTAAATAAATCTTTTAATTTACCATCATATTTCTTGATAGAGGCTTCTGCAGTTGCATTCTCTTCTTCAATAATTTCTAATGATTCACCTGGAGTTCC
>ULWN01010405.1_pt1 | contig 11712 bp, 14 predicted proteins | sample 1960371 | NCBI WGS metagenome assembly ULWN01 (sample SAMEA4835813, study PRJEB28245) | human gut metagenome | biome: gut microbiome; material: fecal sample | place: Denmark | collected 2008 | reverse complement strand
GGCGACGGCGACGGCTCCGGCGACGGCGACGGCTCCGGCATTAAAAGTTTCAACGGAGAGCCGGTTTTTCGAATTGACGGTGTAAACACGCTGATTCGCTCTGTGCGCGGCAACACCGCGCATGGGGCAATCGTGAACGAGGATTTGACGCTCACACCGTGCTACATCGTCAAGCAGGAAAATGTTTTTGCGCACGGCGAAACGCTGCGCGGAGCAATGGAGGCTCTTCGAGACAAGCTTTTCGAGGATATGCCGGAAGATGAGCGCATTGATGCGTTCCTGCGTGAAACAGACCGCGAAAAAACGTATCCGACGCAGTATTTTTACGATTGGCACCACCGTTTGACCGGTTCGTGTGACATGGGGCGAAAGCAGTTTGCCCGCGATCACGGTGTTGACCTCGAGCATGGAATGATGACGCTGACGGAGTTCTTGGAGTTGACAAAAGATGCTTACGGCGGCGATGTGATCCGAAAAGTGATTAGTAAGCTGCAGGAGGTGGAGTGATGGTTTCGGACGAAGCATTGAAAAAGCTGCAAGAGCAGATCGCGGCGTGGCCGATAACGCAGCGGTTCGTGGTGCAGCAGCTCATTCTGGACTATTTGAGGAACCGGGAAGACCTGCGCGCCTATGAGGACACGGGGCTGACACCGGAGGAGTTTCAATCTTATGCGGTGTTTCTTCAGGATTTAATCGGAAACCAAAAAGCCAGTGAAGCACTGGACAGATTCCGCTGGCTGGCCGAGGCCGACAAGGACGGGCGGCTGGTGGTGCTGCCGTGCAAGGTGGGCGATGCGGTGTATCGGTTATTTGTGGGAAATCCCGATAACCCTGTGATTGCAACGCTCAAAATAAACACCGTGACCGAAGCGGTAAAGCTTATTGGCAAAATGGGGATGCACAAATACATCGGGACATTCCTGACCCACGAGGAGGCGGAGAAAGCATTGGAGGCGATGAAGGATGGTTGAATTAAAACCGTGCCCGCTCTGCGGCGGTAAAGCACGGTTGTTTGTAAGTGGCGGCGTAAGAGTAATTTGCTCTAAATGCTATGTAGGCACAATGATTCTGACGGACAATATGGAATACGAAAGCAACGCCGTAGAAACGGTAATCGAAGCATGGAACAGGAGGGATGACAATGGCAACCGTTAAGTGCGCGCGGGGCAAGAGAGGACGCCCGTCCCGTGAATGGTATGACGGCAAGAAGTATCGCGTCTACTGCCTCGGGTGGGTTGACCCGATGACGGATAGCCCGCTGCCGGAATGTTTGGCTTGCCCCGATTTTGTTGACAAGGCGCAGGATGACTTAGAGACGTTTTATGGGAGGGCGGACAATGGCTGAATACATTGAGAGAGAAAAAACAGTTGAGCTGCTCAGAAGTCTTGGAAATAGAGAATACCGAAAAGAAAATGGCACCATTCAGGAGGCAATTAAGATGATTTCCTACCCTGAGTATACGCCCGCCGCTGACGTTGCCCCGGTGGTGCATGGGCGGTGGATCTCATTCTTGGGCGGTGACCACATCATGCCGGAACGATACTACCGATGCTCAAGTTGCGGCAGAGTAGAGAGTAGACGACAGCCGTATTGCCATTGCGGTGCAAAGATGGACGGAGGGAATAGTTGATGGTTAAAGTGTTCTGTGATATGTGCGGGCGCGAGATTGACTACGAGGTTGACGGTGTGAATCTGGATTTCAATCACTACGGCGTTGTGAATTTTAAGACACCATTTTCTGCGGAGAAACAACTGTGCCTCTCCTGCGCGGCCAGAGTCCGCAACTTTGTGGAGAACTCTGCAAAAATGGACGGAGGTGGCGGCGATGCGGCTGATTGATGGCGACGTGCTATGGGAAAAGCTTGATGACGAGCCGTGGTACGACAACGCAGATAGGGACGAAATTGCTTTGCCCATCGTGGCCGCTGCTCCCACCGTCGATGCTGTGGTCGTTACTCGGTGTAAGGACTGTAAATACAAAGGTTGGGTGCAAGAGCCGTGCCACGGTAAGAGCGTTGATTATTGCAGGGGTTGGGACTGCACTTTGCGAAATCTGGAAACGACGTTTTGCAGCTATGGCAAACTGAAGGAGGGGCCACATGCTTGAGATATGTCCGATGACGCTAAAAGAGGCAAACGCCTATGTCGAGCAGTATCACCGCCATCATAAGCCGGTCGTAGGACACAAGTTTTCGATTGGCTGCTCTGACGGAGATAAAATCGTGGGCGTGGCCATTGTCGGCAGACCTGTCGCTCGCCACCTTGATGACGGGTGGACGCTGGAGGTTAACCGCCTTTGCACGGATGGGACGCGGAACGCCTGCTCTATGCTGTACGCCGCTGCGTGGCGGGCTGCTCGTGCGATGGGCTATAAGCGGCTCGTAACGTATATTCTGGAAAGCGAAAGCGGCGTGAGCCTCAAAGCGGCCGGGTGGAAATGTGTCGGTCAAGCTGGTGGGCTGAGATGGACGGGAAAACGCCGCCCAGAAGTAGACCTTTACCCTGCACAAATGAAAATTCGGTTTGAAAAGGAGGCGTTATGCTGATAATCACGATTAAAGCCAACGTCCCCGCCGCCGACGCGCAGGGCATCAAGGAGCGAATCGCCATGGACATTGAGCGATACGGCGACTGCAAGGTCGTGAGCATCGTAAGCGATAGAGGACGGGAAGAACAGCTGAGAATGAAAGGAGCCAAACTATGAGCATCAACGTAAAGAAGTACACCAAAGACCAGATGGCGAAGATGGTGGAGGAAGCGCAGGCGGAAGTGCAGGAGTTAAAGCGGGTAAACGCCGCCATGACCGAGCAGATCAGCCAGATGAACGCCGAGGCCATCAACAAGGCCAACGAGATCGAGAAGCTGAAAGCGGACTTAGATTCAGCCAAAAACTCGGCTCAGCATTTGAACGATCAGGGGCAGCAGTATTGGAGAGCGTGGCAGGCATCGAAGCGAGAAGTTGCCGACTTGAAAAACAAGCTCGCTGACACCGATGCGGCGCTTGGGCGGGCGAGCGACGAGTGCGCTTTTAAACAAGAGGTCATTAACGTAATGCGTAACAGGCGATATAACGCCGAGCAGCGCGCCAACTACGCAGAAGCCCACCCGTGGCGCAACCTGTGGGCGTGGGTGAAGAGAAAGCTCAAAATGGCATAAGAAGAGGCAGGGCGAAAGCCCTGCTTCTCTTTTTGCCGTGAGGGAGAACCCCTTTCTTTTCTTTTATATTTCTTTTCTTTCGGGAGAGGGTGCTATATGCAGAATGTATCTATGTTGTATGTATGTAACTATACAGGGGAGAGCGCAGAAAGGAAAGAGAAAGTTTCTGCACCCGTGGTGAGAAATAAAAGATGGCGTGTTACCGTCGGAAATAGGAAGCTCGGTTCCTCGAGCGGGGATAAGAATGCTGCGCGATAAGGCCGAGGACGGGGGGGCTTGCAGCATAAAAAAGAAAGGCGGTGGCGGCATGGCAAAAGCGGGGTGTCATCCCAAATATGCGACGGTCGAAGAAATGCAGGCCGTCATTGACCAATACTTCGAGGATTGCAAGGGCGAGCCGATTATCGGGGATGATGGGATGCCGATCCTCGACAAATCCGGGCAGCCGTTTATCATTCATCAGCGCCCACCGACGGTGACGGGGCTCGCGCTTGCGCTGGGATTTACGAGCAGGCAAGCGCTGATGAACTATCAGGCAAAGAAAGGATTCGTTGACACGGTTACGCGCGCGAAGGCCCGCATCGAGGCTTATGCCGAGGAACGGCTCTTCGACCGAGACGGTCAGCGTGGCGCGGAATTCAGCCTGAGATACAACTTCCGCTGGGTAAATGACGAGAAGAAGGAAGACGGCGGAGAGACCGCGTGCGGTGTGGCAGAGCTGCCCGCGGTAATGCCTGTTCCGAAGGACGCTGGAGGTGATGCGAATGGCGAAGCGTAGCGTGGTATGGAAGCCGCAGCCCAAACAGGCGCTCTTCATGAGCCGCTGGGAGGACGAGGCTCTATACGGCGGCGCAGCCGGTTAGGCGGTGGAAAATCCGATGCGTTGGTCATTGAGGCATTGCGGCAGGTGGATATCCCGTATTACAAGGCGATCATCCTGCGAAAGACCTTCCCGCAGCTTGCCGAGCTCATTGACAAGACGCTGAACTACTACCCGCGTATCTATCCGGGCGCGCGTTACAACGGCAGCAGCCACACATGGACATTCCCGAGCGGGGCGAAAATACTCTTCGGCTCGATGCAGTATGCAAAGGACAAGATCAAGTATCAGGGGCAGGCGTATGACTTTATCGCATTCGACGAGCTGACCCACTTTACATGGGAAGAATACAGCTACCTCTTTTCCCGAAACCGACCGAACGGGCCGGGGACGCGTGTATACATCCGCAGCACGGCGAACCCCGGCGGTGTGGGGCACGGATGGGTCAAGGAACGTTTCATCACGGCAGCGCCGCCAATGAGGACCATCCGCGAGGATGCCGTCGTGCGCTTTCCAGATGGGCACGAAGAACATCGGCAGAAGAGCCGCATCTTTGTGCCGAGCACGGTATTCGACAATAAGATACTGCTCAAGAACGACGACAGCTATTTGACGCGCCTTGCGTCGATGCCGGAGGCAGAGAAGAACGCACTGCTCTACGGCGACTGGGACACGTTCTCCGGGCAGGTGTTTACCGAGTGGCGCAATGACAGCGAACACTACCGAGACCGCATCCATACGCACGTCATCACGCCTTTTCAGGTGCCGAAAGAGTGGCCGATCTGGTGCGCAATGGACTGGGGATATTCAAGGCCGTTCGCCATCGGCTGGTTCGCGGTCGACCAAGATAGGCGGCTCTACCACATCCGGGAATATTACGGCTGCACGGGCACGCCGAATGAGGGCGTGAAGATGGAACCGACGGCGGTGGCCCGCGAGATGAAGCGTATCGAGGCCGAAGACCCGAATCTCAAGGGGCGGCACATCTTCCGTGTGGGCGACCCCGCCATTTGGGGCACGCAGGGCACGGAGAGCATCGGCTCGCTCTTTGAGCGCGAGCGCGTATACTTCGAGAAGGGGGATAACGCCCGCATCGACGGCAAGATGCAGTTGCACAACCGATTCGCGTTTGATGAGAACGGCGTTCCGATGCTGTATATCTTCGATACGTGCAAAAATTTCATTCGCACGGTGCCAAACCTCGTTTACGACGAAAAGGACGTTGAGGACGTGAACACCGAGCAGGAGGATCATATTTACGACATGACACGCTATGTGTGCATGGAGAATCCCATTGCGGCACGGGTAAATAAGCCGCCGAAGCCGGTCTTGTACGACCCGCTGGACATCAACACGCCGAGCTACGACAGATATGCGTGGTTCCAACACAACTGACAGGAGGGGAAGACATGGCAGGGACGAGAAAATTCCCGCAGACGCAGCAGCAGGCCGACGCGGCTGGTGCTGCTGCGATGTTAGATGCAAAGGCAGAAGCACCGCTTGTAGGCGCATTCCGCGACAGCGACGCGGCGATGAGCAGCGGCGCAGCCATCGGCAGCAAGGAGATCGGGGACGCCGTAGAAACGCTGCAAAAGTACAAGCAGGGCAAGAGCAACTTCGAGAATCGCATCATCAGCGAGGAACGCTGGTGGAAGCTGCGGCATTGGGAGGATATCCGACGCGGGACGAAAGATGCGGTGGAATCGCCCGAGCCTGCGAGTGCATGGTTATTTAACTCGATCATGAATAAGCACGCCGACGCGATGGACAACTACCCCGAGCCCGTATGCCTGCCTCGCGAGCAGAGCGACGAGGAAAGCGCGCAGACGCTCTCGTCCGTGCTGCCGGTCATCATGGAATACAACGAATTTGACAGCACATACAGCTTCGAGTGGTGGGAAAAGCTCAAACACGGTGTGGCGATCTACGGCGTGTTCTGGGACAAGGAGAAAGACAATGGGCTCGGCGACATCGCTATCGAGGGTATCGACCCGCTGAATATCTTCTGGGAGCCGGGTGCTGAGGACATTCAGAAGAGCCGCAACGTGTTTACGGTGGCGCTCGTCGACCGCGACATCATTGAGGACGAATACCCGCAGTTTGCGGATAAGCTCAGCGGCAGCAGCATTGAAACGGCGAAATACGAGTACGACGATACGGTGGACACGAGCAACAAGGTCGCCGTGATCGACTGGTATTACCGCAAGAGGACCGCAGACGGGCGAACGGTGCTGCACTACGCAAAGTTCATAGACGAGGAGCATATCATCTACGCCAGCGAAAATGACCCCGAATATGCGGATGGCGGCTTCTACGAAGATGGAGAATATCCGTTCGTGTTCGACGTGCTGTTTCCCGAAAAGGGCACACCTGCGGGATTTGGATATACGGCCATTGCAAAGGACCCGCAGCTCTACATCGACAAGCTGTGGGGCAACATCCTCGAAACTTCAATGATGGGCAGCAAGCGCCGGTATTTCGCGAGTGAAAGCCTGAACATCAACGAAGAAGAGTTCCTTGACTGGCGAAAGCCGATCATCCACGTGTCCGGCCAGATCGACGAGAGCAGGCTCCGCGAGGTAACGACGCGCCCGCTCGATTCCATCTACGCGAATATCGTGCAGATGAAGATCGACGAGATGAAGGAAACGAGCTCAAACCGCGACGTGTCCAACGGCGGCACATCCAGCGGCGCGACGGCTGCGGCGGCTATTTCTGCGCTTCAGGAGGCGGGCAACAAGGCGAGCCGCGATATGATTTCGGCGTGCTACCGCGCGCAGGCGAAGATCGTAAAGCTGTGTATTGAGCGCATGCGGCAGTTCTACGATGCAGTGCGCACTTTCCGCATCACAAATGAAATGCCATACGAGTATGCGCAAATCGGCGTGAACGAGCTTGGCGATCAGGTGACGGGTGTGGACAGCCTCGGCAATGACCTGTTCCGCAGGCCGGTCTTTGACATCAAGATCAAGGCACAGAAGAAGAACCCATTCTCCCGCGCGGAACAGAACGAGCGGGCAAAGGAGCTCTATTCGCTGGGCTTCTTCTCCCCCGACAGGGCGCAGGAGAGCATGATCGCGCTCGACATGATGGATTTTGAGGGCATCGACAAGATCAAGAGCCAGGTCAACGAGGGCGCGACGCTCTACAACGTCGTGCAGCAGCAGAGCGAGCAGCTGCAAAAGGCTCTCGCGGTTATCCAGCAGCTTACGGGACAGGACATGGGCATCGGAATGGCGGGCGGCACGCAGAGCGGCGGCTCGACACGCAAGAGCGGCAGCAGTGGCGGAATTGAGAGCAAGAACGCCGACGCGCAGAGCGCGCAGACGCCATACATGCAGAAGCTTGCCGAACAGTCTAAGCCGAACATGGACACGGGCAGCAGTGCGGCGATGCCGGGGGTGTAAGCGCATGACGATGGTTCACATCGAGCACGAGATCGGTCGCTACATGATCCTGTGCGAAGGCCATTCGGCGGACGAGAAATGCTGCAACTACATTACTGGCGTGATGTACGCTTTCGGTGGCTATGTGAAGAACATGGAAGCCGAGGGAGAGTGCGAGGTCTACGGCTTCGAGATAGACGAGGGTGCGCCGCGCTTTCTCATCCACTGCGGCGGCGATGAGCGCATCGAGGCGGCATTTCTTGCGGCCTGCATCGGGCTCAAGCAGCTTGAGGCCACGAGGCCGGACGCGATCTGCGAGTGCATCGAAGAAAATTAAAATTTTTTTCTCACCCGTGGTGAGACGGAGGAAGCCGCATGTTACGCTTTAGGCGTGCGAGTGGCTTCCTCCTATTCATACGCCCGCGAGGGAGGGCCGGCGTTTTTCTTCATCTTTTCGCCGCTCTCCCCTCCCCTGCGGATGATGGGAAGCGCTGCACGGCCTACACGGAGGGCCGAATATCCGCGATTTGACAAGCAGGAGGGATACCATGAACCTCAAAACCACGCTTCGCGTGATCCTGAGCCTCTTTGACGGCGGCACTGCCGCTGCGGGAGCCGCTGCCGGTGCATCGGGCGGCGCTGAGGGAGGCGCGAGCACACAGGGCGAGACCACGAATGCAAGCTCTTCTCCCACCCGGAAGGGCAAAACGGGCGAATACGCCAACGTCGTGTTCGGCAAGCAGGAGACACCTGATGATACGGGAGCCTCTTCTGGCGAGCCGAAAGGCGAGGGCGTGAAGATGCAGCAGCACGACGCCGGGGCTGCGGAAAAAGGCGGGGAAGACCTCAAAAAGGAGTTCCTTGATCTCGTAAACGGCAAGTACAAGGACGTCTATACCGCGGAGACACAGCGCATCATCAACCGCAGATTTGGCGAAGAGAAGGCTAAAGACCAGAAAATCGCCGATTCGCAGCCCATTATCGACACACTGATGCGCCATTATGGCGTGGCGGACGGCGATATGAGCAAGCTGCGTGCGGCTTTTGAGGGCGATGCGGCGCTCAACAGCGTGCTCTACAATGCGGAAGCGGAGAGCATGGGCATGAGCGTTGAACAGTACCGCGAGTATGCGCGGATGCAGCAGGAAAACGAAGCGCTCAAACGTCAGGAAGAAGACAGGCAGCGCCAGCAGAAAGCCGACGAGACATATAACGACTGGATTCGTCAGGCGAGTGAGCTGGTCGGAACGGCGGACGCGCCGGGTGAGTACCCTGACTTCGACCTCAAGCGCGAAGTCGCGGAGAATCCGCGCTTCATTGCGATGCTGCGCGCTGGCGTTCCTGTAAAAGACGCTTACGAGGTATCCCATTTAGGCGACATTCAGGCTCGCAGCGCGGCGAAAGCTGCGGCAGAGATGGAAAAGCGCGTGATGGACAACGTCCGCGCGAAAGGAATGCGCCCAAACGAGAACGGAACCACTTCCCAGCCGGGGGTCATTGTCAAGAGTGACCCGAGCAAATTCACGAAGGCCGACCGCGCAGAGATCGCAAGGCGCGTGCGGCGCGGCGAGCGCATCGTATTCTGATGCCCGCCTAATTTACCGACTGTAAGAAGGGAGACAAAACTCTATGAAGAAATTTAAAGACATTTTCATTCTGCCCGTCATTCTGAGCCTGTTTGAGGGCCAGACGAATGTGACGACCGATGTCGGTCTCTCGGGCGAGATGAAGACCTACTACTGCGACACCCTGATCGACAATGCTGAACCTGAGCTGGTGCATGACCGCTTCGCGCAGAAGCGCAACATCCCCAAGGGCAAGGGCAAGGAGATCGAGTTCCGCAAGTATGATCCGCTGCCCAAGGCCTTGACGCCCATCACCGAAGGCGTTACGCCCAAGGGCCGTAAGCTGTCCATGACCACGCTGACCGCGCAGGTCGACCAGTACGGCGATTTCGTCGAGATTTCCGATATCCTCGACCTGACCGCCATCGACAACAACCTGCAGGAAGCGACGGTGCTGCTCGGCTCTCAGGCGGGCCGCACGCTCGACACCATCACCCGCGAGGTCATCAACGGTGGCTCCAACGTCCAGTACGGCGAAGGTCAGGTGACGGGCCGCCATCTGCTAGTTGGCGGCGAGACCACGGGCAACCACTATTTCACGGTGCGTGCCGTCCGCAAGGCGGTTCGCTTCCTGAAAACCATGAACGCCCCGCGCTATGAGGGCTCCTACTGGGCCATTATTCACCCTGACTGTTCCTACGACATTCAGGATGACCCTGACTGGAAGCGCCCGCACGAGTACAAGGACACCAGCAACATCTACGACGACGAGATCGGCAAGATCGCGGGCGTCCGCTTCATCGAGACGACCGAAGCGAAGGTGTTCCACGCCGACGACCTGACCGAGGGCGCACGCGACCTGACCGTCAAGAGCGCATCCGGCAAGGTTCTGACCGTAAACGAGGTCATCACCACTGCTGACGCTGCAAAGTTGGCTGGCCGTGAGGTCGTCATCGGTGGTGCGCTTCTTGAGATCGAGAGCGCCACGGCTGCGGGTGCTGGCAGCGCGACGATCACGTTGAAAGAAGCGCCTGCTGCCACCCCGACGGCGTCGACCGCCATCTATCCGGGCGAAGCCGGTGCGAAGGGCCGCAACGTCTACTCCACCCTCATCATGGGCGCGGAGGCTTACGGCACGACCGAGCTGACCGGTGGTGGCCTTGAACACATCGTCAAGCCGCTCGGCTCTGCCGGTACGGCTGACCCGCTGAACCAGCGTGCAACCGTCGGCTGGAAGGCGACCAAGGTCGCCGAACGTCTGGTTGAGGCATATATGATTCGCGTGGAGACCACTTCTACGTTTGACGAGACCCCGCTGACCTAACCACCAAGGGGGCGGCTGTGAACGCCGCCCCCGACACTGAAACGGAGGAAAGACCGATGAGCGAAGCAAAGAACGCCGTTGCGGCTGTGAACGCCGCCCCCGCAGGCGAGGAGTACGTCAGCGTCCGCCTGTTCAAGGACAGCGGCAAGTACAAGGATGACCTGCTGGTGTGCGTGAACGGCGAAAGCTGCCTGATTCAGCGCGGCGTGACCGTGCAGATCAAGAGAAAGTTCCTGTGGGCCATTCAGAACCAGATGAGACAGGACGCCTCGACCGCGAATCTCATCCAGACGATGAGCAGTGACTACGTTGAGAGCGCGAAGGCCCACAACGCGTAAGTGAATACGACCGCGAGACACGAAAAATGAGTTGCGACACGGCGCAGCAAGGGACGAAAAAGTCGCTCTTGCTGCGCCGTTTTCCATAAGAGAGGTGACAACATGGTTATTGAAAATGCTTACGCGCTCGAAGAGATCAAGCTCGGGCGCAGGGGCGAGAATCAGGCGCGCAAGGTCGTCTTTGACGTGCTGGGAAAGTGGCACGAGGGCTATGGCGATGGCGTGGCGAGCCTGATCGTGCAGCGAAACGGCGATGCGCAGCCGTATCCCGTGACGGTGACAGAAGATAACGGCGCGCTCGTGTGGCTGGTATCGAGCGTTGATACGGCGGTGGCCGGTGAGGGCGCGGCAGAGCTGCGCTATACCGTTGGCGATACCATTGTGAAGAGCCAGATATATAAAACACGCGTGCGCGAAACGCTGGAAGACAGCGGAGAGACCCCGCCTCCGGCTTATCAAAGCTGGGTCGACGAGGTTTTGCAGGCGGCGGCGGATGCGGAGACGGCAGTTTCCAAGATGCCCTACGTCGACGAGGCCACGGGCAACTGGTTCAAGTGGGACGCGGCGCAGAACGCTTTTGCCGACACGGGCGTTGCCGCGACCGGTCCGCAGGGCGAGGTCGGGCCCAAGGGAGATACCGGCGAGCAGGGTCCCAAGGGCGACACAGGCGCAACCGGCCCCAAGGGCGACACGGGCGCAACGGGTGCACAGGGCCCCAAGGGAGAGACCGGCGCGACCGGTGCGACGGGCCCCCAAGGCCCCAAAGGCGAAACCGGCCCGCGTGGTCCGCAGGGAGAGCAGGGCATTCAAGGTGAGACCGGCCCCGCTGGCGCGCAGGGCGCAAAGGGAGACAAGGGTGATGCCTTCACTTATTCCGACTTCACGGCGGCACAGCTTGCCGCGCTGAAAGGCGACAAGGGCGATACCGGCCCCCAAGGAGAGAAAGGTGAGACCGGCGCGACCGGACCGACCGGCCCCGAAGGTCCGCGCGGCCCGCAGGGTGAACAGGGCCCGCGGGGACAGACCGGCCCGCAAGGCGAGCAGGGCCCCGCAGGCCCCAAGGGGGAGACTGGCAAGGGTCTCACGGTGCTGAGCTACTACGCGAGCAAGGTCGCGCTGGAC
>ULWN01023529.1_pt1 | contig 11865 bp, 6 predicted proteins | sample 1960371 | NCBI WGS metagenome assembly ULWN01 (sample SAMEA4835813, study PRJEB28245) | human gut metagenome | biome: gut microbiome; material: fecal sample | place: Denmark | collected 2008 | reverse complement strand
TCAGGATTGGGATCCGGATCGGGGTCAGGTGTCGGAATGGGCGCATCTGTCATTTTGCCGTCTACATCGAAGTTGTAGAAACCAGCAGGCAACAGGTCATTGGTTTTGGACACCCAGTAGCGTTGGTTGGTGACTACCTTGCAGGAGCTGTTTACATAGTAGTAGTTACCATCGATCTGGATTAGGCCAGCGTAGAAGCGAACGCCGTTGACATAGTAATACAGTTCGCCGTCCTCATTCACAATGCCATCCTTTGAAGGGTCGGGCGTATCAATGATCATGCGGCCATCTTCATCAAAGCTGTAGAATGCCGGTGCAAAGCCAGTATCATTGGGATAGGAAACCCAATGACGGGTGTTCTTCACTGCCGTGTAGTCTACGCTTCCGAAATAATAGTAGTATCCGTCTTCCGCCAGATACAGGCCATTGCAGACCATGCCGTTGATGGTATAATACGTATTTCCGTTAAGGTAGAAGAGTCCTGTGTGCTGATATACGCCATGGCAGATGCCATCTTCTCCAAAGTCGTACCAATAAATCGGGTCATCATGGTTATCGCGCAGTTTTACATACCGGAGGCCCTCGTAGCGATAGCCGTCCTGATTGAAGAAATACAGATTACCTTCAATGGTGTACCACTTGCCCTGAACAAAGCCGGGGCCATAATAATAGCGCTTACCGTGGTCAGTGGCCAGCCATGCACCCTTCACCAGTTTGCCGTTTTCAAATTGATAGGTCACATTGGGGAAGAAGCTGCTGTTTTCACCATCCAGCCCCTGGAAAGTCTCAGGGTCAAAGTAGTAATAACCGTTGTTGCCATTTGCATCCGTCAGATTCCACCAACCGGACTTGGCCACGCCGTTGATGGCGTAATACCATGCGCCGTCGAATTCAATCAGTCCAGTGACCTTGCCCTCGCAGGCACCAGTCGTCTCATTGAACTGGTAGAAATACTCGTTGCTCTCATCGTTGAGGCCAGGAACCTTGTGGATTCCCTTCAAGGCGTTGTTCTCGACGAAGTAGTAGGATGTACCGTTAACCGTTTTCCAACCGGACCAGGAGCCGTTGTCCAGGATGAAGCGATCCGTGAACTCCTGATAGGATTCGCAGTAGAAATGGCCGCCGCAGGGGTGCGTGGTATTCTCAGGCTCCTCATAGGGATAAATTCCGTACTGCTCCTGGAAGGATGTCTGCTTGGCCATGTTGTAGAGTGCATTTGCGCCCAGATAGATATCGTAGCCGACCGAACCAGAGTTCTCGATACTCAGGCACTGATCCGCATCCCACTGTGCGCCGTTCTTGGCGGATAACTGCACGCCGCTGAGGATGCAGATGGGGTTGGCCGTGTCAGGATCGATGGCCTGGCTCTGCTTGATGAAGTTGCACTTCACAGTGAGCAGATTGTTTTCGTCCATGGATGCGGATGTTAGACGGAAGTAATCATTCGACACCGTCAGGTTGGAGATGTCCACAGCGACATTCTGGTCAAACTGGAACTTCACCGTTACCTCGGTCTTCGAGCTGACGCGCTCCGCCAGCTGGAGCAGCAGATCCCAAGCCGTGATGCCGGAAATATCGCCGCCAGCAACCATGGACAGAAGCGGTTCCAGCTTTTCAGGCACCTTGATTGTCATCATATCCAGTCCGAAGACATAGGTGACATTCATGGGCTGGCTGGGATCGATCACATGATAGCGGTCTGTTTCACCATCGCCTCCGGGAAGATATTCCGCATTGGAGACATCTCTTGTCCATGCGAAGGTTCTGTCGCCGCTTGTGGCGTTGTCAAAGTCGAAAATTGCCTGATTGGCACTGTACATGGCAACCTTGATCGTGGCACTGATGGAGTAGTCCCGCGTGATCATAGCCGTGATGGTCACATTGCGCAGACCGGACTCCTCGCTGCCGGTAAAGGCAAAGCCATTGTTCGCAGCTTCAACGGTACCTGCTGCGCTGTTGCTCAGTTCAAATGTGATATCGCCCGCACACACAGCGACGGGATTCTCGTTATAGGTTGCAATCAAAGGAAGGCGTACCGAGTCTCCGTAAATGGCGTTGATACTCGTTTTGGAGAATTTCAGGCCATTCGGCTCGACCACGGTAAGCGTCTTGCTGCCGATCACCGTATCACCGGACAGAAGCTGGATCTCCACGCTGCCCTTTTTGACGGCGGTGAAGACACCATCTTCAGAAACGGTACCAATGGTTTCATCCGCAGACTTCCATGTGATATCAGCAGGGAGTTCCGCCGCGCTGCCTGACACACTGACGCCGGAAGCGACCAGACGAACTGTGGCACCGCTCGTCAAGTAATCGTAGGTGGAGGTGATCAGGGCATGATCAAACTCCGTAGAGACAGGGGCCGTGGAGACCACCATCAGAGAGGAACTAACGGAACGCTCATAACCATCCGAAGGACGGTTCACGACCGTGAGCGTATTGCTGCCTTCCTGCTTCGCTACGAAGGTAGTGGAACCGCCACCGTCCAGATTGATTGCGGTCACACAGCCTGCGTCCAGCATGATCTGTGCCAGTTCTTCAGCACTGCCGCCGGCGGAGAAGGGTTCCTGACGACCGTCCAGCACCATCAAGACAACCTTGCCCTCAGCGGTGATACCCACACAGGTGCGGGAATGACGGCTGTTATAATAGTCTGCTGCGCTGGTCACGACGGACTTTCCATCCTTGACCAGATAAACGCTGCCGCCGACAGCCTCTTGGATTTGGTCTTTATAGGCTGCGTAATCGCTGGAGCTGCCGATCATGGCGGTTCCATCCTTCAGAATCGCAAAGAAGTTTTCAGAGGCGACACCGTGATATTCGACACCCTCCATGACCAAAGCACCGCTGGGGGCACCGGTGGTCATGTTGTAAAAGTCTGCATTGACACCGACGACCGCATTGTAGTGTTCCACATAGTTCGCCGTGTCGGCCGGATCGGAGTGGCGCTTCTGGGCCGCAGTCATCTGGTCGGATACGCGGGACATGGCCCAGCCCTGGCTCGGATCGTTGGCATGATAATTGGCGTGGATGCTCACATCATCGCGGGAAATATCAGCGGTCGCAATGTAGTAAACGATCTGCTTGTCGTCCTTGGTCAGCGCATAGTTGATCGTCTGCGTCACGCCGGGAGCGACCGTCGTCGTATCCGAAGAGAACACAGAGTAGTATGCATCATCCGGCTCCGGGTCGGGTTCGGGATCCGGATCAGGGTCGACCGGGTCGGTACCGTTCGGATCACCCGCAAGGTCAAAGAGATAATCTGCAAAAGCGTAGCAGCACGCTTTACGCAGCGTTTCATAGTTGGAAAGATCGGTCAGAGAATAGGAGCTCTCCAGCGCACCGATCAGGGTATTCCCGGTATAGGTGCTCAGGACCTTGCTTCGGATACCGTCCTTGGTGACCATGCCGCCCAGACGGTTAGTCAGGAAGTAGGAAGCGCGGCTTGTATCTGTAAGCCCTGCGGTGAAGTAGTTCTCAATGATCGTGCTCAATGCCACACCGCCGCGGTTCATCTCCGTTGTGAGATAGAACGCATCCATGTCGCCATAGAGGTCCGTATCGGTAAAGGAGTGATCCACCTCGTTGAGCGTGCCGTAATCTACACCGAGGTATCTTGCGCGAAGGTTGGCGGCAAGCGTATCGACGTCAGTCTCCGTGGTATCTACCTTGTCAGCGATATCCACGTTTTCGGCGCAGTACATCAGATCCGTAATGTCACCGGCCCAACTGCCCATGTCGGCACGAGCCTGAACAACAGCATCCGTCATGCCCTGCACCTTGGCATAATTGGCCACATCCATCGCGCCAAACACATGGCCAAGGTCAACTTTATTGCCATTGGGCAATGTGAAGTTGCCCAAGTTCTTCAGCGCAGAGGCCGAAGTGCTGTTTGCGGTATCCTGCTCGGAAACGTAGGCGGTGAAGGCAGTATTCTCCTTGCCGCAGACCATTTCCCAAGTGCCGGAGGTATACCGCTCCACGCCTGTACGGATATAGTTGATGATCAGCGCATTGGCATTCTCACCGGCATTTTCTTCCGCATAGGTCTGGGCATAGCCTTCCAGAACCTTGAAGCAGGAAAGGAATGTCGCATAGTCTGAAATCTCAGTGACGGTAGATGTCTCATCCGCCTGCTCCGATTCCTGGTCTTCCAGTTCAATGGAGACATCCTCGAGTTCAGAAGCAACAGGTTCTTCATAGTTCGTGGTGGTATCCTCAATTGCCGAGTCATCTGCCGCATACGCTCCAACAGGCAGTAGCGTTGTCAGCATCATGACGACAACAAGGCACATTGACAGATACCTTTTCATCGTTCCTCGCGCCATGTCAGTTTCTCCTTACATTTATTTTAAATTATCGATCAGATAATTTAAGTCCTCCTGCATTGCGTAGAAGCGGGTCTGCTCTGTCTCTTCCAAGCCAGAATCGGCAGGCAGTTCCTCAACATGCAGATAAACATTTCGCTGGGTCCCTGTGTCATCCGTCAGGCTGCCGACAACCTCACTGCTATCATCACCAATTAAAACCTTGAACAATTCATAGGTTTCTTCTCCGCTCTTAGTTTCAAAGGTAACCGCAATCGTGTTGCCATTCTGCTCCTGGCGAATGGTAACATACTCCTGCCAACGATCCGGATAATGCAGATCACCGTAATCTGTATGAACGACTACATCTTCTGGAATCGCATCTGCAGAAACATTATCACTCTGTTCTTCCTGCACTTTGTCATTGCCGCACCCGGCCAACAGGCCACACAAAAGTGCAGCGCATAACAAATAGCCTATCAGTTTGACTGGTGTCTTTCTTTTCATTCCATGACCTTCCTTTATTTTGATTTTGCTATATTCTTCAGGGCGTGTGCCCTAAAATCCCAAGTATTCCGTGTATGGGTGCTCGGTATCTAATTTTAAATATCTGTGATGGCTTTTTTGCTTATCTGGCGGTGGATCTTGCCGATAGTTACCGTACTTCTGCTTCAGATACGCATCACAGTCTGCCGGAAGCCGGACAGGAAGTCCCTCGAATATGCCGTAGCTGCCATCGCCATATATTTCTTTTCTGTGGTATTCCAAGTGTCCTTGCCAGTTCCCGTGGTTTGCGATGACACTCGAAGATTCTGCTGGCCATGCAGAGATCAATGCTGTATAGGCCGCAGCAGTTTGTGCGGTGTTTTTACCAAAGCCCAAAGCTCGCAGCGGATTCACAACCGCTTCCTTCCATCGCTCAGGACGAACGCAGGGAATGGAAAGCTTTCTGACAAACCAAGCTTTCTTACGTTCCAGTCGTTCCTGTTCTTTTTTATCTGTCGGGTAACCATCCAGAGGAAAAATGTCAATGCTGATTCCATGGTTGATTGGAAGTGCCGCGACGCTTTCCTCAATGCAGGTCGTTTCTGAATTTCTCAGCTTGCTGTAGATTGCGGGAAATGCAGGATCTGATTGAAAGTTTTGAAGGAAGAGCTGTTCCGGAAGCAAAGCCGGAGCTTCCTTGCAGAAGCGTTCATAATCATTGCGGAATAACGCGACATCGACATCATCATCCCAAGGGACAAAGCCGCCATACTTAACCGCCCCAAGCGCACTGCCGCATACTAAAAAGTATTTCAACTGCAGCTGATCACAGATCTGTGTGAAGATTTGAAGTATCTGAAACACTTTCTTCTGGAGTGGGGTCATTCTCTAATCTCCTCATCATTGCACTGACCATTCCATCCACCACGCACAAAGCAAGGAAGAAGTTCAATGCACCTTCCCAAATTGGTTCAACAAAGCAATTGACATATGCGCCGATATACAGGAACAGAAGAAGGTATCGCAGTGACGGAAGGATTTTGGTGTTCTTCCATATCACCGTCACATTGGCGAAGTTTTTTATGGAGTAAACCAGCAATAAGCAAAATGGAATGATTCCTGAAACTCTGCCAACATCCAACCACATGTTATGGCGATATACCTGACTGGCTCGGCCGCCCATCGGGTACTGAATCAATTCACGCAGTCCGATCCAAAAGCTTTGAAAGCGGAAAGAATCTGCATTCTCTAAGGATGCCCGCCGCTCATAGCGCGCCGCCAAATTTGTACTCAGGATATAGTCCCTTATGGACAAGACATTGAAATGGTAGAGCAGAAACGCAATCAGGCTGATAACAGCCATGATTCCAATACATTTCAAAACTCCGGCAATGCCCTGCTCGCTGTATGCGAATTGCAGTGCGGCAAGAATCACGATCAGCAGAAGAATTGCAAATTGTGTTCGTGTTCCCAGCATGAACATGTACTGAATTGTGGCAAAAAACAACGCAAGGAACATGATCTTTACCGGGAGCCTTTTCTCGAACTTCACCGCATAGGGGGCAACTGAGATCGGCAACGTATTTAGTGCGCCGGATCCCGTTGCAGCTCGATATGTACCTGTCCAGAAATCGATCAAGCGGTATCGGTTATTTCCGATGTTGACCAGCATATTCAAGGTCGCATAAGTTCCAAATCCGGCTGCCAGCGCCAAAATGCCATCTCGGATTTGTTTATCAGAACTTCCCTCAGCAATGAGCCAACCGATCGCGAATGCAACGACTGGCAGAACTCCGTGGTGGTACACACCTGAGATCGTCCGCATTCCAATCAAGGCATATGTCATGCCTGCAGACAGCAGCAGCCAAAAGCCTGGCGCATACAAGAAGTTAAAATAGATTTCTCTGCCAAGCATTCGCTGCCGCAGCAGAGCTACAAACAGGAACACCAGCGGATATGCATATCCCCAATTGATCGCGCCGAGCGTCAGCAGGAACAGAGGTACAATTGTCATGCGTTGCTTTGCTCCTTATGAATGAAGTCCAGGACCCGGCGCATTTGCACATTTCGATTTTTATTCTTCAGCACAAATTCTCTTCCTCTCGCACCCATCTCATCCAGCTCTGATGGACTTAATTTTCTGAGAGATTCCACTGTGTCCCGAATGGAAGCAGCACTCTCCTCTGGAATATACGTTAAGAATGGATCATACTCTCCGGGTATCCCGTCCAGGCGAAACATCATGACCGGACGGCCCGATGCCATATACTCCATGGTCTTGGAGGGAAAGCTGTATTTCGTGTATTCCCCCTGATTGGTTCTGGGGTTGACAAGCACGGTTGCTTGCTTCTGCAGCTGCACCGCTTCCTCATGCGGTAAAAAGCCGAAGAAGCGAATACGGGGATCTTGAGCAGCATATGCACGAATTTCTTCCTCCATTTCACCGGAGCCGCACAGCCACAATTCAATGTCAGAATCATGCAATTCCTTCATCGCTTGAAGGAGTAATTCAAGGCCATAGCGCCGGTTCAACCGTCCTGTATATAGCATTGAAAATGGTTGAGGCTTTGAAACCGGCGGTTCATCTGCAACATCCCCGCACATTCCCTCCATCACGAGGTATGGGCGATTGCCTACATGCAAAGGCACAGCCATTTGCTTCGTCAGGAGGATGAAACGGTCTACCCTTGCCATACAGTGATAAACAATTTTGCAGTGGATTCTCCGCAAGAGTTTTCTGAATGAAGAAACCTGGTGCATATCATAAAATTCGGGGATATCCGTAATCACTGCCGTTACTTTGTATTCGGGATTCAGTTTATTGACAGCCCACAAAAACGGAAGATATGCTGTGAAGATCAGGAGTTCTGATTCACATGGATACTTCTTCAGCCACGCCCGTACCTTCCTCATTCGCATGAATTGTTTTACGAGCGGGATATTCCAACAGCCGACCTCATGGCCGACTATGTTTCCACAGGACCAGTCTGTATCTTTCAGGTGAAAGATTTTGAAGTTTTTAGGCCATGTTCCAACCGGCAGGGCATTGATAACAACCAGCGGTTCATCTGTATTCGCATGGATTCCCTTGATCAAATTCCATTGAAAGTTATTTGCCGCATTGGAGACGCCTCGTTTTGATGCGGATATAATTTCCTGTTCCCGTTCCTCTGGGAACAATGGTCCCAAAATAATCATACAGATAGCTCCACCGCTTCTCGTTCCGTCAGTTTGTAAATTTGCTCTGCCAGCCCGTCAATATCATTTTCTTTTACAATGTACTTTCCGCCTGCACTCTCAGGGCTGCCACCGACATCATAGGTGATGACTGGCGTCCCGCAGGCTCTGGCTTCCAAGTTTACCGTTGGGTATGTATCCTGGTGCGTAGGATTGACGAACACGTCTGCCGCACTGTATATTTCGGCCAACTCTCTGGGATTGGCTGTACGGGGCAGGGCCAGGATGCCTGGCAAGAGCCTGCTTTTTTGCTTATCCGTCACGCCTACCAAGACGATTGCAAACCGGCTGTCCAGTTTTTCCCGCAGCAGGCAAAAGTCGAGCAGTCCTTTCTCCTTATCCCAAACGCTGGCTGCACCCAAAATAACTGTTTTCCCGTCCAATCCGTATTGTTCTCGGAAATCACTTGGCGTTGGCTTGAACAGGCTTTTATCGATCTGATTGTGTACTACTTCAACAGGGTATTCTTTTAAGAAACTCTGCTTCACTGTCTGGGCTAACCATTCCGATGGAACAATGATCGTCAAGTTCGCAAGGTCAGTAAAGCACGCCTGTTTCTGCCGGTAGTTCCTCTGCGTGTGATCCGCCCCATATGTTCTGGGATATGCCTTCAGCTGTGGACAATCTCCGCAGCCGGATTTCCAGCGGTCACATTTTGCGGCGCTGAAATGAGCACAGTGTCCGGTAAATGCCCAGCAATCGTGAAGCGTCCAAAGGATTTTGATTTGAGAATGCTCTTTCAACCATTTGAAGAGCAGTTCAATATTTAAATAGTAGCCATGCAGATTGTGCAGCCAAATCACATCCGGCTGAAAATGCTCGATTTGCGAAAGCAATCGCTGTGTTGCCGCTCTGGAGCCGTATCCATTCAAATCGAATAAACGCGTAATTCCCGCGTGAAACAGATAATCCGGCTTCGTGCCGATTCGAATCAATTGTGCTGCACCGTTATCTGCACATGTTCTTCCATATGCGGCTGCACATTCATGTCCCTCGTTTTTGAGCTGTTCACATTTATCTGCGATAATTCTGCCTGTACTTCCAAATCCATAGACAGAGTTAATGAATAGGTATTTCATGAAAAGCAATTCCTTAGTTGGCTGTGCGTAATACGTTCTTGAGCAAGGCGGTATACTTGTTCAGGCTGATGCCCTTTGCATACTTTTCCGTGTATAGTCTCACTGCATTGTCTGACATTTTTTTGCACAGTTCCGGGTTTCGATACAATTGCAAGATATTCTGGGTGAGTTGCACACCTTTTCCCACATCTGAACATAGCCCGATTTCAGAATGCAAAGCTTCCTTTGATAAGTAGGAGTTCTGTTCCGCAACAGCCAAAATTGGCAAACCGCCCTGGAGATAGCTATAATATTTACTGGGGGCACACATACCGATCAGCCCCTGTTCGAGACTGACAATACCGCAGGAACTGGCAGCGACCGCATGCTCAAAAGCAGCTCCGGTGAGGAAATCGCAGATCCGGACATTGGGAAGCCGTTCTGCCGCCTGTCGGACTGATGGCATCTTGTTTCCGTGCCCGGCAATTAAAAATTTGATATTCTTGTGATCTGCCAATTGATTCATCGCCTGAATCAAAGCTGTTTCATCCTGACAGATACCGATATTGCCAAAGTAGGCAACGATAAAGTCCTCATCTGTATATCCCAGTTCAGCCCGTGCTACGGACTTGCTGCCAGCTGTTGCTTCATGCGCCCAATTGGAGATGGTGACAATGCGATCTGCAGAAAGCTCAGGTCTATGATCAAGAAGGTATTCCTGCATCTCATCGGTCAATGCAACGACTGATTCGACACGTTGGAAGAGGCTTCTGTTGATTCGCTGCATCACGCTTGAAACGGCGCTGCCATCTCTCAGGCTGCCCGAGGCGTAGGCAACTTCCGGATAAACATCGTAGGACACGAAAATGATTTTCGTTTTAAAGAGTCTATTGGCCCAAATTGCAGCGATAGGAAGCACCGGTGGATTCGAATAAACAATGACCGCTTGGTAGTCCTTCATTTCGAAAGTATGGAGCAAGACCGAGAGTGTAAAAGAAAAATAGTTGATCAGTCTTCCAATCTTACTGTGTCGGCTGAGCTGCATATAGTGAAGCCGACGAATGGAAACGCCATCCTTCGTTTCTCTAACTGGAACCTCGCCGCTGGTGTTATATTCCCTTGGGTACCCGCACAAGGCACCAACGGAGTATCCACTCTGCGCCAAATGCCTGGCCGTATCAAAAGGGAGTGTTGCGGAGGAGTTATATTCTGGATAGAAAAACTGGCAGAGGAAAAGGATGTCTCGTTTCATTTTTTCACGATCTCTCTTACTTGTTTCTTGTTCTGGTTTAAGGACCCTAACGCACCAATATCACCTGGCTCCCTCATGAGAAAAAACGATATGTACAGTCTTTAAGAGGCATCTGATGTCAAGGGCGATGGATTGGCGTTTAATGTATTCCATATCGTAGATGATCTTTTCTTCCGGCTTCAGTGAGTATCCGCCGTTTACCTGCGCATACCCAGTCAGCCCCGGTGTGACCAGCAGGCGGTTGGAGAAGCCTGGAATGTATTTCTCAAATTCTCTGTAGAAATAAGCACGCTCCGGCCGCGGGCCGACGAAGCTCATGTCGCCGCGCAGGATGTTATAGAGTTGGGGAAGCTCGTCCAGCCGAGTGCGCCGAAGGATTTGACCAAAGTGTGTGCATCTTGGATCCTGTTCATCCGCCCACTGGGGACCGTTTTCCTCTGCATCAAGGCGCATGGATCTGAATTTATAGATCATAAAGGGCTTTCCATTGATACCGAGCCGCTCCTGCTTAAAAATTGGAGCCCCCGGCGAGTCTATGGTGATGATCAATGCAATGATCATCATCGGGATTGCCAGAATCAGCAGGCCCAAAAAAGAGCATACTATGTCAAAAACACGCTTCGTTATCAGGTACAGCTTCTTTTGCCGCAGTACAGGTTTTGCTACCTGAATGATCACATCGGCAGAGCTTTTCTCTGCCAAACAGCTGGTCGCTGTCGTCGCCATATATCCCACATCCCTACACTCTTAATCTCTAAGTAGCTGCACCGTCAGACCGATGTTGAGCCAGATGGGATCAAAAGCTCTTCACGAACGTTAGGTACAACAAAGCTGTATATCTGTTCAAATGCCCACTGTGTGGTCGCATCATCATCCGGCATTTCACCGCCAAGCACTCTTGCGGCAAAAGACAGCATCGTGTCAAAAACCTGATGAAGTAGCATGTTGACATTGGCTTCCGGTTTGAAAGTTTGTTCCACCGCTGCAAATAGCTCCTGAAAACATTGGAGATGCTCCTCGTATGCATAAGTGCGGCAATTCGCAGAATAGTAGTATCGAAGGTAAAAGAGGCAGTCGTCCTTCCTTCCAAGAATGAACCTCCAGCTTGCTGACCACAGTTGAAACGCTCTGTCCTTCCATGGAGCATTCTGTATATGCATACCCACGAGGTTTTGCTTGAGAAAATATGCGAAAGCGACATCTTCCATGTGGAAGGCGGCACACAGCAGCGCCTCTTTGCTCTCAAAGCAGCGATAGATATATGCTTCGCTCAGGCCAGCTTCTGTTGCGATTGCTTTCGTTGTCGTTTTGTCTAATCCATCCCTGGCCACAACACGAACTGTCCCCTCGATAAAAGCCTGCCTTGCATTCCGTTCCTTCTTCATTCAATTACCTCATTTATGGCGTATGATGTTATTACTAAGTGAGTGCCCACTATGTTGTGTCCAAGAAAAAAGCAAATCATTTTTATTGCTGCGAATGATTTGCTGATCCGCAATCGGAGATTTCGTGGAGTTTGCCACTC
>ULWN01039785.1_pt1 | contig 11878 bp, 7 predicted proteins | sample 1960371 | NCBI WGS metagenome assembly ULWN01 (sample SAMEA4835813, study PRJEB28245) | human gut metagenome | biome: gut microbiome; material: fecal sample | place: Denmark | collected 2008 | reverse complement strand
TCATTTCTATCAGTAGTTCCAAGTCCAAAATATTTTTCAAAAAACTTCTTAACTTTAACTATAATATTTTCTTTTTTCTCTGCCCTATTACCTCCGCCAAATCTTCTCATAGGTGGTAATATTTTTTCTATATCTGTTCCATTTGTTTTAACTTGTCCATCTCTAAAAGCATTATCTAAAAACTTTCTAGTTTCTTCTTCATTCAAATTTTCATCATTAATTATTTTCTTTAAGTCTATTTCTTTTTGTTCTTTTACAAATTTACCCCAATCATCCATAACATTTGTATCTGCATTTATTTTTGAAATAAATCCATCTATTAATTCTTTCTTTGAACGAAGTGCTAAACTTGATTTTATAGCTTTATCAATAGTTCCAAGTATTTCTTTATCTTCACAATTAGATTGATGATATTTTGCAACTAGCATTAAAATGTAGTCTATGTTTACTTCTACTTGTTTTACAAGTTCCATTTCAAATACTATATCATCTTTTATACTTTCTTTTTCTCCGTCATCTTTTTGTTTATATTTTTGATATAAATCAACATACATTCCTGTGTAGTCTTGAAAATCTCTTTCAGATAATATTGCATTTCCTGCAAATTTATCAAATGATGATAATATATTTCTTAATCTTAATATATTTCCTATTGACGCTATAAAGTCTTTTTCAGCTTTTTCTCCAACAATTTGTACTCCTAGTGGATATTTTTGTAATAACATTGCTATTCTTTCTTCATATCCTATTTGCTTTTTGCCATTATCATCTTCATATCCATAATAGTAATCTTCATAAGATTTTAGTAATACAATTCCTGTTGCATTTTTATCTCCGAATAACGCTATTGCGTCATTTGTTGCCTCTTGTAAGTTTCTAAAGCATACAATGTTTCCATAAGTTTTTACAGAATTTAATATACGATTTGTTCTTGAATAAGCTTGTATTAGTCCATGTTGTTTTAAATTTTTATCTACCCATAATGTGTTTAACGTAGTAGCATCAAAACCTGTTAAGAACATATTTACTACTATTAATAAGTCTATTTCTCTATGTTTTACTTTATCTGATAAATCTTTGTAGTAGTCTTGAAATCCGTTTCCTTCTGATGAGAAATTTGTCTTGAATTTATTATTGTATTCATCTATTGCAAAGTCTAAAAATTCTCTTGAGCTTTTATCTAATAAATCTGTTTCAAATCCTTCGTCATCTAATATTCCATCTGAGGTATCTTCTTCATTTTGTGCATAAGAATAAATTGTAGCAATTGTTAAATCCTTTTGTTTTTCTTCTAATTGTTTCTTAAATTCCAAATAATATTTTTTTGCCATTGGTATTGAAGCTACTGCAAACATTGAATTAAATCCATTTACTCTTTGTCCTTTTAAATCATAAAATGAATTTCTTTTTGTTTTCTGATCAAAGTGTTCTATTATGTATGAAACTACATTTGATACTCTCTCTGGTGATGATAGTGCTTCTTCTGTATTTATTGCCTCTACTTCTTTATCTGTCATTCCTTCTTTGGCTTTTATTGTGTTTATATAATCAATTCTAAATGGTAATACATTTCCATCATTTATAGCATCTACTATTGTATATGTATGTAATTTTTCTCCAAATGCTTGCTCTGTTGTACAAAAATCTGGATTTGTTGTTCTTCCTGCATTTTTTGCAAATATTGGTGTTCCAGTAAATCCAAATAAATGATAATTTTTGAAGTTTTGTACTATCATTTTGTGCATATCTCCAAATTGAGAACGATGGCATTCATCAAATATCAATACCAGATGTTTTTGATATACTGGATGATTTTTGTTTCTTTTTACAAATTCACTTAATTTTTGAATTGTTGTTACTATTATTTTTGATGTTGTATCTTCTAATTGCCTTTGAAGTACTTTTGTACTTCTGTTTCCGTTTGCTGCTCCTTTTTGGAATCTATCATATTCTTTCATTGTTTGATAGTCCAAATCTTTTCTGTCTACAACAAATAATACTTTATCAATATATTCTAATTTACTTGCTAATTGTGCAGTTTTGAATGATGTTAATGTTTTCCCTGATCCAGTAGTATGCCAAATATATCCACCTGCTTCAATTGTTCCCATCTTCTTATAATTCGTTGCTACTTGAATTCTATTTAATATTCTCTCTGTTGCAACAATTTGATATGGTCTCATTACAAGTAGTAATTCTTCTGATGTGAATACACAATATTTTGTTAATATATTTAAAATTGTATGTTTTGCGAAAAATGTTCTTGTAAAATCAACTAAATCAGATATTACTTTGTTATTGCTATCAGCCCAATATGATGTAAATTCAAAACTATTGCTTGTTTTTTTACTTTTATTTCTAGTTGATGTTTGTTCTTTTATATGACTTTCTCTTGTTGTATTTGAATAATATTTTGTATTTGTACCATTTGAAATTACAAATATTTGAATATACTCATATAATCCACTTCCAGCCCAGAAACTATCTCTTTGATATCTATTTATTTGATTAAATGCTTCTTTTAGTGCTACTCCTCTTCTTTTTAATTCCACATGTACTAAAGGAAGTCCATTTACTAATATTGTAACATCATATCTATTATCATAATTTCCACTATTTTCTATATACTGATTAATAACTTGTAATCTATTATTATGAATGCATTTTTTATCTATTAGAGTTATGTTTTTACTTGTTCCATCATCTTTTTTTAAAACTTGAATATTATCTTCTTGTATTTTTCTAGTCTTTTCAACTATTCCATCATTATTATTTGCAATAGAATCATTGAAAAATCTATCCCATTCGCTATCTGTAAATTTATAATCATTTACTATTTCAAGTTGTGTACGAAGATTTTTTATTAATGATTCTGAATTATGAATTTCTAAATAGTCATATCCTTGTTCTGTAAGCATTCTTATAAATTCGTTTTCTAATGCTTGCTCACTTTGATAGCTGTCTGATTTTCTTTTTACTGGTTCATATTCTGTTACTACTGTGGAATCGTTCATTTCCATTACTACATTATATTTATTCATTTACTTTTAACTCCTTAAATGTTAATAGCTTGTCTCTATAATATTCGTATTGTTTCTGTCTTGCTTCTATTTCAGCTGGTATATCTTCTGAAATGTTATTACATAACTTATCGAATCTATCTAAAATATTAACAATTCGTTTTTGTTCTTCTAACGGTGGTATCGGTAATACTAATTTTCCAATATCATCTTTATTTATTTTTATTGGAACAGCATTTACTAAAGTTTTTTTTCTTAATTCCTTAATTCCAATTATACTTTCTATTAAGTATTTTAAATAATAACTATCTACTATATTATTATTAGGTCTAATCAAAGCTAATGATACATAATAGGCTAAATCTTTTTGTTTATTAAAAACAGTACATTTACCTATTGTTCCAATTCTTGTCATGAAAATATCATTAAGTTTGGGTTTGATTTTATATTTGTTATAATCATCAATAGATATATATTTTTTTGAATTATATATGTCTTTAATGTTTTCTACACTTATAAAATCTATTCCACTATCTGTATATTTCGGCGTTTGATGTGTTCCATCATATATTTCTGCTATTTCATTTAATTTATATTTCACTACATTTTTTGCATTTAACATTTCTTTATCTCTATAATAATTGTATTGTTTTTGTCTTGCTTTCAGCTCTGCTGAAAGCTCTGCTGAAAGCTCTGCTGAAAGTAATGTGAAATCGTCCAAAATATGAACAATTTCGCATTGTACCTCCAACGGAGGTATAGGAATACAAATTTTCATAAACTCGTCAATCGATATATAAAATCTCGTCACCCCCCTTACCGCTTTATTTATTTTTTTTCTAAAATTGTTTGTATGCATATAATAATTTATAAATGTAGTATTTATTTCACTTTTCATATTTTTTTTTACTCTTATTCCAAATAAGTGATCATCTAAAAAAACATTATCTTTTATTTCATCTTCTATTACTGAAGAGACTGCACATTCATCAGGTGTTTCTGATGCACATGTTAATAATATATCCCCTTTTTGCAATGTGTTTTGTTGTAAATTTTTCACAGTGGCAAAAGGTAATAATTTTATATTTATCTTTAAATTTTTATAAGCATTCATATATTCAATAAACTGACAATTTCCATTTTCTTTCCATTTATTAGATACCCCTGTCATTCCATTAAAACTTTCAAACACTTCATCTAACCTTTTATATTTCACTCCATTAGGGCATAATTGTTTTATTAATTCTTCTAATTTACTCACTCTTTCCACCTTCGTTCATTATTTTTTTAAACAATTCAATTTTTTCTTTATTCATTTTGGATATTGGTAATGGCATTCCATATTCATTTATCAAATCATTTTTTACTAATTGTTCTATAATATTCTTATTGTTCTCGTTAAAACTGACCCATATATTTCCACCAAATAATAAATTAAGTTTTATTAATGCGTCCTGTCTCTCTTGTATTCCTTCATATAAATTAATTCCATCTTTTACTTCTACTACGTAATTATGTATTTCTTTTGCTTCTAAATTTTTATATTCTTCAGTATCATTAAATAGTTTTCTTGAAATTCCGTCTTTATTTAATATATTAGTATACTTTTCTTTTTTTATTTTTTCCTCTTCACTTTTATTTATTTGGTGAATTAATCTAAATAATTTTTTATCATGTGAAACAAAATCTAAAGTAATAACAGACGGCAATTTTGATTGGCATACTTTTTTTGTTTCAACTATCTGTCCTTTCATTATAGTGATTATTTCAAAAATTGAATCATATCTATTCTTCTTATAATTTTTATCTTTATGTGCTTTATCCTTATCTCTTTGTTTATAAATTTCATTTATGATACTATTTTTTTCACAAATATCTCTTTTCTTTCCATTCCTATATACATCATCTAAAATATAGCAAAGATTCAAATAAAATTCTGTTTGAATTTTTTTTATTTCTTCATGAATATCAATATTTGATAGTTCTTCAAAATTATCATTTATAAAAATAATAGAATCTATATTCTTTTTAGCATCTATTAAATATCTAGCCAATTCCCATTCTTTCACATTACACCTCAATTTCTAAAATAATCTTATTTATTTCTTCACGAAGTACATTTTCTCTTGCAACTATTTCATCAATTTCTTTATTCAAAACATCAATATCAATTTTTTCTTTAATATCTTCTTTTTCAACATAAGTAGAAACAGACAAATTATAATCATTTTCTGCTATTTCTTTATTTGAAACTAGTTTTGAAACATAATCAATATCCTTTCTATCTGTAAAAATTTTTACAATATTTTTAATATTTTCATCTGTTAATTTATTATTATTTGTAATCTTTACACATTCTTTTGTTGCATCTATAAATAATGTACTATTATCTTTTTTACTCTTCTTCAAAACCATGATGCATGTTGCTATTGATGTTCCAAAGAATAGATTGTCTGGTAATTGTATAATGCAATCTACAAAGTTATTATCAATTAAATATTTTCTTATTTTTTGTTCTGCTCCACCTCTATATAAAATACCTGGAAAGCAAACTATTGACGCTGTTCCATTTGTTGCAAGCCATGCAAGTGAATGCATTATAAATGCAAAATCTGCTTTTGATTTTGGTGCTAATACCCCTGCTGGTGAATAACGAGGATCGTTTATAAGTACTGCGTTATCATCTCCAGCCCATTTTATAGAATATGGTGGATTTGAAACAATAACTTCAAATGGTTCATCATCCCAATGTTGAGGAGAAACTAATGTATCTTCACATGCTATATCAAATTTATCATAATCTATATCATGTAAAAACATATTTATTCTGCAAAGGTTATATGTAGTTAAATTTATTTCTTGTCCATAAAATCCGTTTCTTACATTATTTTTTCCTAATATTTTTGCAGATTTTAATAATAAAGAACCAGATCCACAAGCTGGATCATATACTTTATTAACTGATGTTTTTCCAACAATAGCTAATCTTGTTAATAATTCGCTTACTTCTTGAGGTGTATAAAATTCTCCTCCTGATTTTCCAGCATTAGATGCATACATTGACATCAAAAATTCATAAGCATCTCCAAAAGCATCTATTGAATTATCTTTATAATTTCCAAGTGGAATATTGGCAATTCCGTCTAGTATTTTTACTAATTTATCATTTCTCTTTGCAACAGTTGCTCCTAATTTGTTACTATTAACATCAATATCATCAAATAAGCCTGCAAAGTCTTCTTCACTTTCTGCTCCTTTTGCTGAGTTTTCAATATTATTAAAGATTCTTTCTAATGTTTCGTTTAAATTTTCATCATCTTTAGCTTTTTTACATACATTATCAAATAATTCTGATGGTAATATAAAGAAACCTTTTTCGTTTACCATCTCTTTTCTAATCGTTTCTGCCTCTTCATCTGATAATTTTGCATAGTCAAAGTTATTATCTCCTGCTTTTCTTTCGCCTTCATTTATGTAATTAGTCATATTTTCTGATATGTATCTATAGAACATTATTCCTAATATGTATTGTTTAAAATCCCAACCATCAACTGATCCTCTTAAATCATCTGCTATTGACCATATCGCTTTGTGTAATTCTTCTCTTTCTCTTATATTTCTGTTTTCCATAAGTTTCCTCCGTTAAATCTAATTATCCTATTTATTTTATATCACACAATCCAATTTTTAACAATAAAAATTCCAATATTTTAAACTATTTTGTCGAAAATCTTTATAATTTCTAATGTTTTTCACCACTTATTTTGTAACACATTAATTACACTCCATACCTTTCCTATTTCTTGTTTCACCTCACTTAAATCAACAGTATAAATCCTTCCACTATTCGCCAAATAAGTTAATTGATTTATATTATTTCCTATTCTTCTAAGTTCTGATACAACTTCATTTAATCCATCAACTATAACTATCTCTTTATCTAAGCCTTGTTTAATCAAATATTCTGATAAACTAAGTTTAGCAACTTCGCTTCTCTCAATCAATTTTTTCTTCTCTTTTTCACTTACTCTAATTGTTATAATTTTATCCTTCTTCAAATTATCATCTCCATTTCATAAAAGGGTTTGGGACTTTCCCAACTATCAAAAACCCTTTGTATACGCAAAGGGGAATCTTGCTAAAAAAATTTCTCTTATTTTAGTTCTTTCTACTCCAAAACAATGTAAAAAGAAAAGTGACATTTTTATCTGCCACTAATCATTTCACGTCTAAAGTAATTTAGCTTATACTCCAGTTATCTCAACTATTTTGTAGCGATTTCCTAATTAGGGAATCGCTCATTCTATGGTCATCATCTGTTAATTGTAAGTGAAAAATGGTCCAACTTATAATTAAAATTTTTAGATGACATAATAATTCGAATAACCTCTTAACTGATAAAAATAAAAATTTCTTATAAGTGTCAATACTTGATTTATCAATACAGTTTAATATTGATACGTTAAGAAATTTCTATATAATTAATCGTTAGGTTATGTAACTTAGTGGTCCAAAATTCAATTATAATAATGGACCATTTTGGACCATTTTTCACTTACAATTAACAACATGAACAGAAATATTACCAAAATAGGTAGGCTGAAAGCTTTGTGCAAGAACATGCCTATCCTAAGTTTCTGGACAATCTTAAAATCACTAAGACAAGCAATTCTTCCTATGCTGGATGTTATGGAGCAATGAAATCTTTGTTTTTATGAGTGTAAACAGTTGGTTCGTAGTCTTTTAACCAACAAAAAGAGATGTCAATTTCAAATTGGCATCTCTTTTTCATTAACTTTAATGATAAACCCTAGCACTTTAGCTACCCCATCTTCATCATTTGAAGCCGTAATATAATTAGCTTTTTCTTTTATTTCAGGCAATGAATTTCCCATAGCAACAGAATTTGGGGTTAATTCAAACATTGACAAATCATTTTCTCCATCACCTATTGTAACTATTTCTTCAGGTTTAATTTCAAAATATTCACAAACAGCTTTAACAGCATTTCCTTTAGAAACCATAACAGAAGCAACATCGCAATAATAATTTCTACTTGGCTTCAAATCAGGATTTTTAAAACGTTTAGACTCATTTGCAACAGCTATTCCTACACATTCATTTTTTATATAATCTCTAAAAACCTTCATTTTCTCAAAATCAGTACTTGTAATAACACACTGAACAACTTGCTCCTCTACTGCAACCCTTTCTAATTCTTCATAAGAAACTTCCTTGTCCTTTTCATCTGGATAAGCAGCTTCATTCATAACTAAAAGATCCTTATAGTTCAATTTTATTCTATATCCATTCTCTCTTGAATGTTTTATTAATTGAAGCGCCATTTGAGGATCAATTCTCTCATTATAAATTTCAACTCCATTTTCTGCATCATAGGCAGAAGCGCCATTTGAAGAAACTATATATGGACTTGTGCCAATCTGTTCTTGAAAATCCATAGCCTCTCTACGAGATCTTCCAGAAGTCAAAATAATTTTTACACCATTTTCTACACATTTTTTTATTTCTAATTTTGTCTTTTCAGTAACCTCTCTTTGACTATTTGTTAGTGTTTTATCTATATCAATAAAAACTGCTTTTATCATCTTCAAATCCTTTCATTCCAACTTTTTACTACTTTAAATATTCCTTCACAAATGCATTATTCTCTGAAAACTCACCTTTCTTAGCCATTGCAATCAATTCATCAACCATTTCTTTTGTAATTTTACTACTCTTTTTCTCATAAAATTTCTTTAATGGTTTTTGTAAATCCATCATAACCTTAGTTGCCTTATTAACATTTTGCTCTCTCAATAATCTATTCATTTTCTCAATCTGATTATCATAAATCACTTTACCAATCGCAGTATTTTTTATCTGTTCCAAAGTGTTTTCAGCCGTAATATCTTCAATCTTCAAAACCTTATCTGGCAACTTCCTTCCAATCAATTTTTCAAATTCTTCATCAGTAACGTTTTGAACATCACCAGTATAATATTTTTCGCAAAATTCTTTCTTTACACAAACATCATCTGAATTAATTACTACTTTGTCATTCAAAACAATATTTCTACTTGATTTTCCAACTAAAATCTCATATTCTCCAGCCTCAACTTGCCATCTATCATTTTCAATATCATAATATTCAAAACAATCTCTATCAAGAACTATATGAACATCTTTTTCTTCACCTGGATTTAAATCAACCTTAGCAAAATCTCTCAATTCTTTATCCGGTCTAAATACTACAGAATCAGCTTTCTTAACATATATTTGAGCAATCTCTTTTCCAGCAACATCTCCAACATTTTTTATTTTAAATCTAATGTCTACCTTTTCATTCTCAATATTAACTTTCAAATCAAAATATTCAAACTCTGTATAGCTCAAACCAAATCCAAATGGAAATAACACATCTTTTCCAACCTTGTCATAATATTTGTATCCCACATAAACAGACTCTTTATATTCAACAGTTATTTCATTTCCAGGATAATTATTAAAACAAGAAGTATCTTCTAATTTATTAGGATAAGTTTCAGCCAATTTACCATTTGGATTCACATTACCAAGAATGCAATCGACAACAGCTTTTCCGCCAGCTTCTCCACCAATGTATCCTGCTAAAATTCCTTTAACTTTATCTTTCCAAGACATCAATATAGGAGAACCATTTGACAAAACAACAATAACATTTTCATTAACATTACAAATTTCATCAATTAATTTATTTTGATTTTCAGGCATATCTAAAGTTTCTCTATCAACACCTTCAGATTCATAATTCTCTGTAAGGCCTGCAAACACAAGTACAACGTCATTATTCTTAGCAACTTTAATAGCTTCACTTCTCAACTTTTCATCATTTTCAGACTCAATTCTTTCATATCCTTGAGCATATTCAACATCAATTCCATTTTGAACCAAGTTATCATAAGCATTTTCAATCTTATATGGATTAATAGTCGAACTTCCCGCACCTTGATATCTTGGAGTTTTGGCCATATCACCTATAACAGCAATTTTCTTATTTTTTATAGGAAGAATATTATTATCGTTTTTTAATAATACAATTGTCTCTTTAGCAATTTTCTCAGCAATCTCATGATGAACCTTCTGATCATATTCAAAAGAAGTTTCTTTACCGGCTTTATTCATTTCTAGATATGCTCCTAACTTTTCATCATATGCAAACTGATTACTTCCCTTTCTAGCAATATTAATAATTCTATCAACAGCTTCATTTAACTCTGTTTCAGAAATTTCTCCATTCTTAACAGCCTCAATAATTTCTTTGGCACCATTACCTCTTCCACCAGGCATTTCCAACTCATGAGTAGCTTTCAATCCTTTAACTCTATCATTTTCAGCACCCCAATCAGAAATAACAATCCCATCAAAATTCCATTCTTTTCTTAAAATATCATTTAATAAATGTTGATTCTCACTACAATATTCGCCATTAGCCTTATTATAAGCACTCATAATAGACCAAGGTTTAGCATTTTTTATAATCATTTCAAAAGCCTTTAAATACACTTCTCTCAAAGCTCTTTCATCAATAACCACATCAATAGTTCTTCTTCTATTCTCTTGATTATTAACAGCAAAATGTTTTACACAAGCTCCAACATTTTCACTTTGAAGTCCCTTCACATATTCTATGCCAAGAATTCCTGTTAAATAAGAATCCTCAGAAAAATACTCAAAGTTTCTACCACACAAAGGACTTCTCTTTATATTAATAGCAGGACCTAAAACAATATTAACCTCTTCTTTTCTAGCCTCTTTTCCCAAAGTTTTTCCTAATAAATAAATCAACTCTCTATTCCAAGTATTACCTAAACTAGCAGAAGCAGGAAAACACGTAGAGATCTCACTTTCATTTATACCAAGATTATCAGCCTTAGTTTTTTGAACCCTCAACCCATGAGGTCCATCTGACATAGTAATCTTAGGAATCCCATACTTTTCAAGTTCAAGGCTATGCCAATAATCATTACCAACACACAAACTTGCCTTCTCTTCCAAAGACATTTTTTCAATTACATCTTTATACTTCATACACTAAATTCCCTTTCAGAAAATACTCTAAAAATAATAAAATACTTATATCACAATTTTTATCAATATTCAATTGACATCGTAAGATATCAGGTGAACTTAGTTAATGATGTGAAACGCAAGGATCATCAGAGATACAACTATCTGGATGAAGCAAATGCTGCTAGTACTGAGGCTGAACGCTCTCGTGCAATTGACTTTTTGAATGCATGTGACTATGCAATCGCAAATTTCGTGAAACTCGACAACGTTACAGCAAAAGACATTGCATTTTTTACTTTTGTATTAACCTATAGATATTTTCCATACGTCCCTTTGATTATATATATAATCGTTCATATATATAACCTCATATGCCTTCACACACAAACACATTCAATAAAAAATTTAACAGTTTTGCCAAAAACACTAATAATTAAATAAAAAGTATCAAAAATTGTATGCATAATATTGAGAAGCATATCATATTATGGTACAATAATAATTACTAGTTTTTAATACAAACCACATTGGCAATATTCACACAGATAGAATACTTGCCAATTTTTATAAGAAAAGACTTAATCAAAATATGGAAAGCTTAATACATCTTCAATCACAAGACAGCTTTCTAATTTAAATATATAAACAAACACAGAAATGAATGGTAATTAAATGAAAAAAGTATTATTAAATCAATTTTTCCTAGACAAAGAAAAAGACATATCAATCAGTATATACAGAAAAAATGAAGACGAACTAACATACATAATTGAAACACCAAATCACAAAACTGGAAACTTAATAACAAA
>ULWN01030153.1_pt1 | contig 11908 bp, 13 predicted proteins | sample 1960371 | NCBI WGS metagenome assembly ULWN01 (sample SAMEA4835813, study PRJEB28245) | human gut metagenome | biome: gut microbiome; material: fecal sample | place: Denmark | collected 2008 | reverse complement strand
CGCCTACCCTGTCCACCAACCGGCTGCTGGAGGTGCTGAACGCCACCGTGACCCCGCAGCAGCTGACCGCCCTGCTGGATACCCCGGAAAGGAGCCGATAAGCCATGCGCAACACCACCCTGTGCTACATCCGCAACCGGCAGGGGCAGACCCTGCTGCTGCACCGGATAAAGAAAGAAAACGACCTCAACCGCGACAAGTGGATCGGCGTCGGCGGCAAATTTGAGGACAAGGAAAGCCCGGAGGAATGTCTGCTGCGGGAGGTACGGGAGGAGACCGGCCTGACCCTGACGCACTACCGCTACCGGGGCATTGTAACCTTTGTTTCCGACCGCTGGGAAACGGAATATATGCACCTGTTCACCGCCGACGGGTTCACCGGCACCCTGTGCGAATGCCGCGAGGGGGTGCTGGAATGGGTGGACGACGCCACCATGGCACGCCTGCCCACCTGGGAGGGCGACCGCCTGTTTCTGGAGCTGCTGCGGCAGGACGCCCCGTTTTTCTCGCTGAAGCTGGAATATGCCGGCGATACCCTGCTGGCTGCAGCGCTGAACGGCCGGCCACTGGATAAAAAAGAGGGTTGCCCCCCGCCGGAAAATGCGGTAGAATAGACAAAGCAGCCAGGGCACGGCCGTTTCACAAACGGCCGTAACCCGATTGTCTAAGGGAAGAGACGGCCTGTGCGGCAGGCCGTTTTGGGTGAAAAAACCAGAGGAAAAGAGGATAAAATCATGGCAGAAATTCACAAGAACCGCCGCTCGGCGCGGCAGGCAAAAACCCTTTACCGGATCACACTGGTGGCCGGTGCGGTCGGCGTTGCCGTGCTGATCGTGCTGCTGGTCATCCTGCTGCGCCCGCATGGCGGCTCCCCCACACCGGAAAGCAGCACCCCGCCCACCACCACCGTTACCACCACGGTCACCACCACAACGGCGGCACCCACGACCACGACGACCACAGCCGCGCCCACTACCAAGGCCCCGACAACCGCCAACACCGGCGGGCGCACCCTGCTGGAATACGATACCACCGGGCACTATGTGCAGCCGGCCGGCGCCGCCTGGAACCTGCTGCTGGTGAACGACTGGAATCCGCTGCCCTCCGGCTATGAGAACGGCGTTACGCTGGTGGATGTGGGGAAAAACCAGCGTGCCGACCAGCGCATCCAGGCCGATCTGACCGCCATGCTGGAGGCCGGCAAGGCCTATGGCATCGGCGTGCAGTCCGGCTACCGTCCCGCCTCGCAGCAAAGCGTGCTGTACTGGCGGCAGGTGGACCGGTTCCTGGCCAACGGCAGCAGCAACACCGCCGCCCAGACCGCGGCCGGCAAGATCGTCAAGCGCCCCGGCTACAGCGAGCACAACTGCGGCCTGGCCCTGGATCTCGGCGGCAGCGGAAACTTCAAGCTGGAGGAGGATTTTGCTCAGACCCCGGCCTACAGCTGGCTGATCAAGCACTGCGCCGAATACGGCTTCATTCTGCGCTTCCCGAAGGATAAGCAGACAGAGACCGGCGTGATCTACGAACCGTGGCATTACCGCTATGTAGGCAAGGAGGTCGCCACCGAGATCATGTCCAAGGGGCTGTGCCTGGAGGAATATCTGGAGCAAACCAACCAGTAACCCACAGAAACGGAGAGAACAATGGCTTTTAACGGATTTTCCGGCGGCCGGCACAGCGCACCCATGCACCTGCCCGCCTGGCTGCTGCCGGCGGTGGGCGGCGTGACCGCCGCGGCGCTGGCTGTCACCGGCGTGCTGGCGGTCACCCGCTCACTGCAGCACCGGCGGCTTGTCCCCACAGCGGCTTCCTCGGCGGTCAGCGCACCGCTGCTGACCACCGCCCCTGCCACCACCGAAACCGCCACGACCACGGAGACACCCACCACCACAACCACGACCACCGGGCGCACCACCCGCAAGGTCATCCCCTCGGTCAAGCCGCCGGTCATCCGGGTGGAGCAGAACGAGGTGACCACCACCAAACGCACAGAAACACGCGTGACCGGCACCCACACCGACTACCAGCCGGTGCGCCCGGACCGGGTATCGCTGCCGGATCTGCCCCATCTGTACGGCTCCAACGGCCAGCTGGTGGGCATTGATGTGTGGCGCGGCACAGAGGAGATCGACTGGCCGACCGTCAAACAGGCCGGCATCCGCTTTGCCATGATCCGCTGCGGCTACCGGACGACGGTCGGCGGCGTGGTCTATAAGGATGCCAATTTTGACAAAAACATCCGCGGCGCACTGGATGCCGGCATACCGGTGGGGGTCTATTTCTTCTCCGCCGCCAAAAACCGCCAGGAGGCGCTGGAGGAAGCAGCCTTCACGCTGGAGGTGATCAAGGAATACAACATCACCTGGCCGGTAGCATACGATTTTGAGACCTTCGGCTCCGACCGGCTGACCGGCGTAAGCAATACCACCATCACGGACAATGCCATGGCCTTTATGGACTATATTGCGCAGAATGGCTACACGCCGGTGCTGTACAGCTACCGCAATGCCCTGTGGAACAACTGGGAGGCCGCCCGGCTGGGCGCCTACCGCGTATGGATGGCACAGTATGCCGAGCTGCCCAAGAAGAGCTACGGCGGCGACCACGCCATATGGCAGTGCGCCAGCGACGGCATTGTGCCGGGCATTGCCGAAAAGAACTATGTGGATCTCAACATCGCCTATATGGACTTTTCCAAGCCCCACACCGCCCTGCTGAATGAACCGGACCCGTCCACCTTCCCCACCGAGTTTTCCGGCTTTTCCTTTACGGAGGTTTCCGATAAGGTTGCCCTGCAGAGCGCCTGCGCCCTGCGCATTGCCCCGGACGAGAAGAAACCGAATATCTGGCGGCACGCAGAAAAGGGGCTGACGCTGGTGCGCACCGGCGTGGACGAAAAGACCGGCTGGTCGCGGCTGCTGCTGAACGGCGTGACCGTCTACTGCCCCAGCGATAAGCTGCAGTACCTCGGTCAGATCCCGACCACAACCACGACCACCACCGTCACAACCACCACATCGACAAGCGCCACCGGCACCACGACAACCACTGCCACAGACGCTTCAATCCCCCCAACAACACAGGGAACCACTGCTGCGGAAGAAAAAATCCAAAAAAAGGATTGACAAACGCGTCGGATTTGCATAATATTGAAGCAGGGAACGCGCCGGTGCTCCGGCCGCTCCGCAACGGTTTCTGCCTGCGGCAGCTCGGCCGCACACAATTTTCGGAAGGATGAGACAATTTTATGGTACTGGACAAGGTAAAAGAGATCCTCAGCGCACAGTTTGAGGTAGACGCGGACACCATCACCCCGGACACCGACATTGTGGACGATCTCGGTGCAGATTCGCTGGATCTGGTGGATATGCTGATGTCGCTGGAGGACGCTTTCAATATCGGCGAGGTGCCGGATGAGATGATCGAGAAGATCCGCACGGTGGGTCAGCTGGTCACCTATATCGAGGAAAACATGTAAACAGCAACAGTGCATCCTCGGATGCCGGGCGGGCGGGACGCCGTGGATGACTGCGGCGCCCCGCCCGCTGCTGTTTTGTCCGCACACCGCCGGGTATCCCCTGCGGGGGGAAAGGAGCGATACCGCCGTGACTGCCATGCCGCTGACCGTCTGCCCGATGCAGGCGCAGCACATCCCCGCGCTGGCTGCGCTGGAGCAGCAGTGCTTTGCCGCGCCGTGGTCGGCACAGGCACTGGCCGAGGAGCTTTCGAACCCGCACGCCGTTTTTCTGGTGGCGGAGCAGGCCGGTGAGGTGTGCGGCTATGCCGGGATGCACCACCTGGGGGACGAGGGCTTCATCACCAATGTGGCCGTTTCCCCCGCCGCCCGGCGGCAGGGGGTGGCGCGGGCGCTGCTGGCCGCGCTGGAGCACTATGCCCGGCAGCACACCCTGTACCGGCTAACGCTGGAGGTACGGGTATCCAACGCCGCGGCCATCGCCCTGTACGAAGGAGCCGGCTACCGGCGGGATGGCGTACGGCCGGGGTTTTACCGGCAGCCGACCGAGGATGCCGCCATCTATTCCCGCTATTTTGAGTATTCTGAGCAAAAGGACGAGTGAAGCTATGCGCATTTTAGGCATTGAATCCTCCTGCGATGAGACGGCCGCCGCCGTGGTGGAGGACGGGCGGCGGATGCTGTCCAATGTGGTCGCCTCGCAGGTGGCGGAGCACCGGCTGTACGGCGGCGTGGTGCCGGAGATCGCCAGCCGCCGCCATGCCGAGGCCATCAGCGGCGTGGTACGGCAGGCGCTGGAACAGGCCGATACCACCCTGGAGCAGATCGACGGCATTGCCGTCACCTACGCGCCGGGGCTGATCGGCGCACTGCTGGTGGGGGTCAGCTTTGCCAAGGGGCTGGCCATGGCCACCGGCAAGCCGCTGATCCCCGTGCACCATCTGCGCTCCCACATTGCTGCCAACTATCTGGCGCATCCGGAGCTGGAGCCACCGTTTCCGTGCCTGGTGGTCTCCGGCGGACACACCCACATTGTGCAGGCAGCGGACTACACCCACTTTACGGTGATCGGCCGCACCCGCGATGACGCCGCCGGCGAATGCTATGACAAGGCGGCGCGCGCCATGGGCATGCCCTATCCCGGCGGCGTGGCGCTTGACCGGCTGGCGGAAGAGGGCAACCCCAATGCCTACCCCCTGCCACACCCCCATGTGGAGGGCAGTGTATACGATTTCAGCTTCTCCGGGCTGAAAACGGCGGTCATCAACCGCCTGCACAATGCCGAACAAAAGGGCGAACAGCTGAACCGGGCCGACCTGTGCGCCAGCTTCCGCCGGGTGGTGACCGAGCTGCTGGTGGACAACACCATGCGTGCTGCGGCAGATACCGGCGCCGGCACCATTGTGCTGGCCGGCGGCGTTTCCGCCAACGCCGGCCTGCGCGCCGGTATGCAGCAGGCCTGTGCCACACGCGGGCTGCGGCTGTTTGTGCCGCCGCTGGCGCTGTGCGGCGATAACGGCGCCATGGTAGCGGCGCAGGGCTACTACGAACTGCTGGCCGGCCACACCGCCGGTCCGGAGCTGAACGCTGTTGCCAGCCTGCCAATCACCGGCGGTGCTGCCGACCGATAAAACCGCAACCGAAGAAATGCCGAACCGGCAAAAAGGAGAGCCACTATGAACAACCGGGTTTATGACATTACCGCGTACGGCGCGGTAGGCGACGGCAAAACCGACTGCACCGCCGCCATCCAATCAGCGCTGGATGCCGCCAGCCAGGCGGGCGGCCTGATCACGGTGCCGCCGGGCACCTACGCCACCGGAGAGCTGCACATGCGCGGCACCGGCATCACCCTGCAGGGCTGCTCCGGCTGGGGCTATCACGCCCCCGGCTGCTCGGTGCTGCAGCTCAATGATCCCACGGCCGGCTGCCTGCTGGATATTACCGGCGCCTTTGGCTGCACGGTGCAGGGTGTCGGCTTTGTCGGCGGCGATCTGGGCAAGAATATCCACGGCATCCGCATTGCGTGGCCGGACTATAACGGCGCCGGCCGGGAGGACACCCCCGCCATCGACGATTGCCGGATAGCGGGCTTTACCGGCGACGGGCTGCACCTCTCCCATGTGTGGGCATTCAGCCTGCGGCACTCCATGCTGATCTTCAATGGCGGCGCGGGGCTGTACATCGACGGCTTCGACGGCTTTATCTCCGACACCATTTTCAATAATAACGGCAGGGGCGGCGTACTGGGGGGCGGCACGGCCTCCTCGCTCACCTTCACCGGCAACCGCATTGAGTGGAACCAGGCGGGCGGCATTCTCATCCCGCAGGGCAACAGCCACAACATCACCGGCAATTTCTTCGACCGTGCCTTTGGCCCGGCCATCGCCTATGGGCCGGGGGCCTGGCCGTGCGAGATGCTGACCATCACCGGCAATGTGTTCCGCCGCAACGGCGCCTACACCGATGACCACCCCCTGGCCGATCCTGAGGACGGCTGCCACATCCGCATGACCGGCTGCCGCAACGCCGTGGTCACCGGCAACACCATGCGCATCGGCGCCGGCGACAGGCCGGGCGGCGAGGTGACGCCGGCCTATTCGCTGGTCATCACCGACTGCCGCCACTGCATCCTGCGGGACAATGTGCTGGACGAAGGCGCACTGAAGGCGCAGCTGGTGGAGCATGGGGACAACAGCACCTGTGTGATTACCGAAAACATCGGCGACCTGGCTCATTCTGACGGCTGAGGGAGGGCTATACCCATGAATAAGCGTATATTTGACATTACCGCGTACGGCGCGGTGGGCGACGGCAGAACCGACTGCACCGCCGCCATCCAGGCCGCACTGGATGCAGCGGCAGAAACCGGCCGCAGCCAGGTGCTAGTGCCGCCCGGCATCTATGCCACCGGCGGGCTGCGTATGCACGGCGAGTGCGTGGCACTGGAGGGCTGCTCGGCGTGGAGCTTCGGCCTGGACGGTGCCAGCGTGCTGGCCCTCAACGACCCCGCGGCCGACTGCCTGCTGGACATCACCGGCGCCTTCGGCTGCACGGTGCGCGGCGTGTGCATGCGCGGCAACCACCTGGGCAAGAATGTACATGGCATCTATCTGCATTGGCCGGAGTACAACGGCGGCGGCAAGGAGGACACCCCCTGCATTGATGACTGCCGCATTGGCGGTTTCACCGGCGACGGTCTGCACCTTTCCCACATCTGGTGCTATTCTGTGCGCCACTCCATGCTGCACGGCAATGATGGCGCTGGGCTGTATATGGACGGCTGGGATGCCTTTCTGATTGATAACTGGTTCACAGGCAATAAAAACGGCGGTCTGCTGGGCGGACCGGTGGTAGCCTCCATCACCTGCACCGGCAACCGCGTGGAGTGGAACCACCGCGGCGGCTTTGTGCTGCCGAACGGCGACAGCTTCAATATCACCGGCAACTTTTTTGACCGCAGCTTCGGCCCGGCGCTGGAGCTTGGCACCCCCGAAGGCGGGGTGGATCTGGTCACCGTGACCGGCAATATCTTCCGCCGCAGCGGCGCCTACCCGCCGGAGCAGCCGTTTGATGACCCGCAGCTTGGCTGCCACCTACGCATGACTCATGCCAAGAATACCGTTGTCACCGGCAACAGCATGCGCATCGGCCGCAATGACGGTAACACCGGTGTTTTGTCCCCCGATTACAGCTTCGTCATCACCGACTGCACCGATTGTATTATCCGCGACAACACCATGGCGGGCGGCGCACTGAAGCAGAACCTGGTGCTGCAAGGGGACAACAGCTCCTGTGTGATTACCGAAAACATCGGCGGCATTGCCCACTAAGGTGCTTTTTCGCTCAGTTTTTTTGCTCTCTCCCGGCAGTAGAGCCGCCAGATGGCGGCTCTACTGCCGTTTTTTCTGTGGGGAAATCAGCCATCCGCAGGGGTAGACCGCTTCCAGCAAACGGTAGGTTGTCCGGAGTCCGGGGCCATGCTATCATAAAAGCACCGACCGGGTCAAAGTGAGCCGGCGCACTGCGCCGCGCGGAACGGACACCCGGCTCCCGCCCGTATACCTAAACAAAAAGGAGAAGTGTGTTTTATGTCCCGTACCCCACTGAAGGATCGCCGCCTGCCGGCCTATACCCGCGGCGAGGATATTGCCAATATGGTCACGCACATCATCGGCGGCGCGCTGGGCGCCATTGTGCTGGTGCTGGCGGTGCTGATCGCTGCCCGGCACGGAGATATGTGGGGCGTGGTCGGCAGCAGTATATACGGCGGCTCCATGGTGGCGCTGTATACGGTCTCCAGCGTCTACCACGGGCTGCGCCCCGGTATGGGAAAAAAGGTGCTGCAGGTGATTGACCACTGCACCATTTACTTTCTGATCGCCGGCACCTACACCCCCATCCTGCTGGCGGGTATCCGGCCGCTGCACCCGGCGCTGGCATGGAGCATCTTCGGCGTGGAATGGGGGCTGGTAGCTTTCGCCGCCGTGTTCACCGCCATTGACCACAACCGGTACAAGCGCCTGGCCATGACCTGCTATATCGGCATGGGCTGGTGCATTGTGCTGATCCTGAAAGCCACGGTAGAGGCCATCGGCTGGGCGGGCTTCTGGTGGCTGCTGGCCGGCGGCGTGGCCTACACCGTCGGCGCCGTGCTGTACGGCATCGGCGGCAAAAAGCCGGTGTATCACACGGTGTTCCATGTGTTCGTGGACATCGGCAGCGCCCTGCAGGCCGTGTGCATCCTGCGGTATGTGCTTGGCGGCTGAGGCCCCACACCCCGCGGCGTCCTCCCGACCAGGGGAGGACGCCTTTTTTGTCGCCGCCAACCGGCAAAAAAGGAAAAAATTTGCCCGCTATTCCGCAAAAAAGGCATTGTATTCTCGTGTCGCTTTCGGTATAATGGAGGTGTACGATTCCATAGACAAACAAAATGGAGGAATATTCCGTTCCAGGAACTGTTGTACCCCGATTGTTTTGTCTATATGCAGAGGGTGATTGAAGGGCAATGGTTTTCAGCAGTTTACCGTTTATTTTTTTGTTTCTGCCGATCTTTCTTGCCGTTTATACCCTGATGCCGGCACGCTGGCGCAACCCGGTGCTGTTCCTCGGCAGCCTGGTGTTCTACGCCGTAGGCTCCTGGGGGTATCCGGGTCATCTGCTGCTGCTGGCCGTGACCATCGCGGTGGACTGGCTGCTGGCCGGCATGATCGGCCGCCGAACAGGGCGCGCCCGGCGGGTCTGGCTGGTGCTCGGCCTGGTTTTCCACTTTGGCTGTCTGTTTTTCTTCAAATACGGCGCCTTCACGGTGCGCAATATCAACGCCGCCTTCGGCACGGCACTGCCGGTGCACAATTTCCTGCTGCCGGCCGGTATCAGCTTCTACACCTTTCAGGCCGTTTCCTACCTGGTGGATGTGTACCGCGGCACCTGCCCACCGGCGCAGACGCTGGTCACGGTGGGCACCTACCTGACCATGTACCCGCAGCTGATCGCCGGCCCGATTGTTACCTATGACAGCATCCGCCGCCAGCTGGTCAGCCGCAGCGTCAGCTTCGACAGCTTTATGGACGGCATCCGGGTGTTCATCCTCGGCCTTGGCAGCAAGGTGCTGCTGGCCAACCAGCTAGGCGGTCTGTGGAGCGACCTGGCCATGATCGGCTATGAGAGCGTGAGCACCCCGCTGGCATGGATGGGCATTGCCTCCTTTTCCTTCCAGCTCTACTTTGATTTCTACGGCTACTCGCTCATGGCCATCGGGCTTGGGCAGATGCTGGGCTTCACCATACCGGAAAACTTCCTGCAGCCCTATTCCGCCCGCAGCATGTCGGAATTCTGGCGGCGGTGGCATGTGACTCTGAGCCACTGGTTCCGCGATTATGTGTATATTCCGCTGGGGGGCAGCCGGTGCGGCCGCTGGCGCACCCTGCGCAACCTGCTGGTGGTGTGGCTGTTCACCGGCCTGTGGCACGGCGCCGGATGGAACTTCGCCCTGTGGGGGCTGGTGCTGTTTGTGCTGCTGGCGGTGGAAAAATTCACCGGGCTTGGCCGGTGGCTGGAAAACCACCCGATTGCCGGACATCTGTATATGCTGCTGGCCATCCCGCTGACCTGGACGGTCTTTGCCATCACCGATATGGGGCAGATGGGTATTTTCTTCGGTCGGCTGTTCCCGGTTTTCTCCGGGGCCGCCCCGTTCCCGCACGATTATGTCCGCTTTATCCCGCAGTACGGCCACTGGCTGCTGCTTGGCCTGCTTTTCTCCACCCCCTACCCCCAGCGGCTGTACCGCCGGCTGCGGCAGCGCGCCGAACAGACCGATGCGCCCGGCGCCGTGCTGGCCTATGGCGAAAAGGTGGTGCTGCTGGCCATCTTCTGGGCGGCCGTGTACTGTCTGTACCGGGGTCTGAACGACCCCTTCCTGTATTTCCGATTTTGATGATGAGGTGTTTACAGTATGAGTAGTCAGCATTCCGCCCCCCGGCACATCCGGCCGCAGATCGTTTTTGCCGTATTGCTCGGCGTATCTGTGGTGGTTGCAGTGCCGTTCCTGGCCAAGGCCATGCTTGGCGGCAAAAAACCGGCTGAACCGGACAGCCTGCCGCCGATCATTACCACAACAACCGCCTCCGAAACCACCACCACAGTAACACCAACCACGACCACCACGGCCGCACCCGCCACAACCACCGCTGCGCCATCAACGCCGGCGGATGACACCTTCTTCCGCGACACGCTGTTTATCGGGGACTCCCGCGGCGAGGGTCTGCAATACTATGGCCGCATGACCGGTGCCGATTTCTTCGTTCACCGGGGACTAAGCAACTACAATCTGCCGCAGACCACCGTTAGCATTGACGGCATCGGCAATATCGGGCTGACCGACCTGCTGAAGCGCAAGCAGTACGGCAAGGTCTATGTGATGATCGGCATTAACGAGCTTGGGTACAATTTTGATACCTCTATCCGCCGGTATACAGAGCAGATCAACGAGATCCGCGCCGCACAGCCGAACGCCAAAATTTTCATCTGCGCCAACCTGCATGTGACGGCAGAGCGCTCGGCCAAAGAGGAGAGCTTCAACAACCCCAAGATGGATCGCTTTAACAACGCCATTAAGGCGCTGGCGGACAACACCTCCATCTTCTATCTGGACATCAATGAGCAGTTTGACGACGATCAGGGCGCGCTGCGGGCGGACATGAGCAGCGACGGCATCCACATTCTTGGCAAATACTACGCCGAGTGGGGCGCCTGGATCCGCGAGAAATCCGCACAATATTGATTTTCCGCAAACAACAGGGCGTATAAGCCAAAAGGTTTATACGCCCTGTTGTTATGTTTATACAGGTAAATGTGCTCAGCCCTGCCGCGTGGCTGAAGAAAGCATTGGCCCCACCGGGATATCGGTGTAACCGAAGGCCTCAAACAGCTCCGAAACGGTCACCAGCTGGTAACCGTCGTGTATCAGCGCCGGCACAGCAGTCTCCATTGCCTCGGCGGTGACACCGCGCATGTGGCACATCACAATGTGGCCATCTCCGGCATTCTGGTCCACCACAGCATCGTAAACCTCCGCCGCCGTAATGTTCGCTTTCCAATCCCCCGTACCGGGAAGCACCCGACCGATGCTTGGCATACCTGCTCCTGAATGGCCTGCTGCACAGTGGCATTCTCCGCCAGCTCCGGCAGACGCAGCAGCCGCATACGGTAGCCGACCGCATCCAGCACCTTTTCATTGCAGCGGATAAAGTCCGCCACGATCGCCGACCTGGTCATTGATTTGGTCATGTTGGTATGGGTATAGGAATGATTGCCCAGCTCGATCCCATTTGCCACGGCGCGTTTCAGCTCATCAACATAGGTATCCGACACATTCTGCCCGACGATGAAATAGGTCGCCCGTGCGCCGTTTTTGATCAGCACATCATTCAGCTGGCGGATAGCGCCGTTCGGCGCATCGTCGAAGGTCAGGGCCAGAAGCTTTTTGCTTTTGTCGATCACCGGCTTGGTGGTCGTCGGTGCCGCCGTTGTTGCCGGTGGCTGTGTGGGTGTATCCGTCTGTTTCGTCTCAGTCGTTGTCACCGGAATTCCCCTTTCCGTGGTTGTGGTTATCCCTGTCTGCCCATGGCGGCCGGTGGTGGTACTCTGCGCGGAGGGCGCCGTTGTTTCCCCCGTCTGCGCGGAGGTCACAGCGCGGACATCCTCCATCGGCACAAAAGATCCCTGTGGGTCGGACGAGGTTTGCGCCCTTTTTCCACACCCGGCTAACAGCAGCAGAACCAGCAGGCAGATCACACCAATACGGATGGTTCGTTTCATCTTTTTCGCTCCTTCAACTCTGTTCTTACCTTGGTATAGCACAGCACCACCCCAAAAACAACACGCATTGTGATATTCTATTGCTGTATTGTGCTATTTCCAGGAGGC
>ULWN01038190.1_pt1 | contig 11929 bp, 9 predicted proteins | sample 1960371 | NCBI WGS metagenome assembly ULWN01 (sample SAMEA4835813, study PRJEB28245) | human gut metagenome | biome: gut microbiome; material: fecal sample | place: Denmark | collected 2008 | reverse complement strand
AGCGTCAAAGAGGTTGGGATATGTACGTCTGCCGATAAGGAAGCGCAGACAATGGTAGCACTCCTCTCCCTCGCCCGTTCTCGCCCATGCGTTGACGCGGTGAGCGACCGACCAGCCGGTCTGCATGTTCTTTTCGGAGCGGTAATGTAGCGAAACGGCAGCCGCATCTCTCCATACAGGAGTAGCTGCGCTGATAGTATTGCCGGGGTAGATAGCCATCATGTGCGAAAGGTGCTTATGCCACCACTCGCCTATCTCGCCGTAGAAATTCTCCTCCTGGAACTCCTTGACCTGTCCCGACCATCCGACGAGAACGGGGGAATAGTGGTCTATCTGCTCGCGCTGAAGCTTCTCTTCGGGACCGTCCTTACCGAGAAGCTCCGCAGCGTGGAGGAAGTCCTTGCCGTTCTCGTGCACCATCTCCTGGTCGTACGCGCAGCCGACTGTAACATACGGGAAGGAGCCGCCGACCCATGCTCCGTTGATGACCTGCTCGGGCGACACGGAGGGCGCAACGAGATATTCGTCACCGTACTTGCGCACAGCCTTTACCGAAAATTTACTTACATCCTTGAGCGTAGGATATGTGTATCTCTCGAGTACCGATCTGTCTCGTGTGAAGTCCCAGTAGTCCCACATCAGCTTAGATGCAAGACCGCCGTTTCCGGGGCCGCCGCAGCGGTCGGGACCTGTCGTCTCAAGCGCCCAGTTATTCGTACCGATAGCCCATCCGCAAGCGCCCTCGCCCTCTTCATACTGAGAGGGGTTGTTCTCGAGCACGAACTCGCTCGCCTTGCGGTGACCGTTCGGAACGGTCGCCTCGAAATAGTCGGCAAACGCGCCGAAAAGCTCTGCCATGTTTGTATTAAATACGGGCCAGTAGTTCATCTGAACATTGATATTAAACCAGTAGCCCGCTCCCCACGGAGCGTTCTCTGCGCCGTTCCATACACCCTGAAGATTTGCGGGCATGCATCCGGGACGCGAGCAGGAGATAAGCAGATAACGTCCGAACTGGAAATATACCATCTCGAGATACGGTATTTTCTCGCCTGCAAGGTAGCGGCGGATAAGCTCGGTAGTCTCAGCCTCGTAAACATCATCGGGAGAATCAAGCTCGAACTCGGCGCGAGAATAAATAGTGCGGTAGTCGGCGATATGACGGCTGCGCAGCTCGTCGTAGGAAACCGCCGCAGCATGATCCGCCATAGCGGTGACCTCGGGCTCCATATCGCGGTATATGAGCTTCTTTGCCGGATCGTCCTCAAGGAACACCTCGGGACGCAGGTCAAGATTTGTGTCGGTGCAGAAGCGAACGACCGCATAGCTTGCGCCGTCAACGCGAATTCCGCCGTCAACGGCAGTTATCTTACCGTCGGTCTCGAGATCGGATATCGCAGCATACTGAATGCGGTAGTAGTTGATCTGACCCTTGGCTATCATTCTGCTGCCGTCCCATCTTATCTCTGCAGTTCTGCCGCAGCCGTCGCCGGGCTCGCGTGAGTAGTCGCGAACATACGGGAATTCGGGCTTATAGGTAAAGCTGAGGGCTCCGCTCTCTGACGCAGCGAGACGCGCAACGATAACGCGGTCAATATAGGAAGCGAAGGTCTCGCGCGTATAGTGAACACCGTCGCAGTCATATTCTACGCCGGAAACCGCGTTGTCGATATCGAGCCAACGGCGATATCCGGTGACATTCTCATGTCCGAGCTCGAAATACAGCTCTGCAAAGTCGGTAAGTCCGAGCGAATCCTTATCGACGAATTTATTCTGCGTGATCTGAATACGCTCGCGATCGGTCCTGCCGAAGATATTAGCGCCGAGGTAGCCGTTTCCTATCGGAATAGAATAGGTCTCCCAGCCGTAGTAGCTGTCCTCTGCGGGTGAGAAGTACAGCGTTCTCAGTTTTTTCATAACCATGACCTTTGCCCGCCGCAATCGGAGGCAATCCTTTCAAAAATGAAATGTTGCTGTCAGTATATCACATCCGCTCCGCGCCTGTCAACATTCTCGGCGATTTTATCTCATATATTTATTATTATTATTTTTTTTATACTCGTTGTGTGCCCGTCGTGACTGCGCAAATCCATAATGCGGCTGCACGCAGCGCCCTTGACAAACGATACATATAATGATAGAATACGGGAGAAAATACAGCCCGTCGGGGCTTTAAACGGACACTGTAATGACTGATGAATGTATAATAAAAAATGAGGGTGCGCATGTCCGGGAGTCTGCGCGCCGTGCACCGATAGCCGTGATAGATTCCGGAGTCGGCGGTATTTCGGTACTGCGTGAGCTTGTGCGTGTCATGCCGAACGAGAGCTACATCTTCTTCGGCGATGAAGCAAATGCACCATACGGCACCAAAACACGCGAGGCGGTCAAAAGCATAACCGAGAGCAATGTTGACTTTCTCATAAAAAAATATCATATAAAAGAGCTTGTCATTGCCTGCAATACCGCGACCGGAGCAGCGGCAAAATCGCTGCGCGAGCTGTATCCGAAAATACCCATCATCGGAATCGAGCCGGAGATAAAGTCAGCCTGCTCGCTGCCCGGCACTCCCAAGGTGCTTATAATGGCAACACCGCTGACGCTGCGTCAGCCGAAATTCCGCGACCTGCTCGCACGCTACGGAAAAGGAGCTGAGGTCACGCTGCTTCCCTGTCCCGGACTGATGGAGCTGATCGAGGAGGGGCACACCGACGGTGAGCTGCTTTGCGTCTATCTCCGCTCACTGTTTTCGTCCATGAACAGTCCCTGCACAGATTTTGATGCGGTCGTGCTCGGCTGCACGCACTATCCTCATGCAGAAAAAGCTATCGCGCGATTCTTTCCCGGCGCTTGCTTTTACGACGGCTGCAGAGGCACGGCGGCGGAGGCGGCGCGCAGACTTGAAGCAGCCGGGCTGTGCACCGACACGCACGTGCAGGGCTGCATTGAGTATATCACCACCTCTGACAACCCCGGCTTTCGCGGCATATGCGAGCGTTTGCTCCTCGCTTGATTCCCGATCTGCGTCATCTGCGCGCCGCATAACTAACTTTGCAAAAGATTAATTTTGCAAAAAATATTAAAAAATTGAAATAATATATTGACTTTTGCAGGATAAAGTGATAAAATATGCAATCAAAGGAGATGGGAACATTCTTCCTGCTCCGTGCGGCTTCATCGGAGCCGAAATTCGATAGGAGGCAGACTGACATGGCAAGAGCATTTTCCTCAGAGAGAAATTTCGTTGCTTCGGTCTATACCTATGCGCATTTTGAGGCTTACCGATATTATTTTATGCATAGGGCCGCATAATACCTTTGTATAGGTTATTCGAGCGGCTCGGCATATTGCGGAGCCGCTTATATTTTTTCTTATCACGTATAATATATCTATATTATATTATTAAAATGTCGACCTGCGCCATATCCGGCAAATCGCCGACGGTCGGTTTGAAAGCCGCCGCTGGTAATGCGGCGTATCCTTAAAACGGTTGTAACGGGCAAAGCCCGATACACATAAATATTCATGAACATTAATACGGAGGAATTCGATCATGAAGAGATTTCTTTTGGCACTGCTCGCAGCCGCAACGCTCGGCACTATGTGTGCATGCGGCTCCGAGTCAGGAACAGGTACATCCGAAACGACCGCGAACGGCGGCGCCGCATCCGACGGCAAGTACAAGATAGGTGTCTGCCAGCTCGCACAGCACCCCGCTCTTGACGCTGCTACCGAGGGCTTCATTGAGGCTGTTGAGGCAGGACTCGGCAAGGACAATGTTGAGATCATCAACCAAAACGCATCCGGCGAGTCGAACAACTGCACCACTATCATTTCCGGCTTTGTCTCGGACGGTGTTGACCTCATTCTTGCAAACGCTACCGCGCCGCTTCAGGCAGCTGCCAGCGCAACAAAGACAATTCCCGTGCTCGGCACCTCCATCACCAACTATGCATCCGCGCTTCAGATAAGCAACTGGAACGGCACCGTCGGCGGCAACATCTCCGGCGCATCCGACCTTGCTCCGCTCGATCAGCAGGCAGCAATGATAAAGGAATGGTTCCCGGATGCAAAGAATGTCGGTATTCTATACTGCTCCGCAGAAGCAAACAGTAAGTATCAGGTAGATACCATCACTCCTTTCCTTGAGCAGCTCGGCTACACCGTTAAGTCGTACTCTTTTACCGATACAAACGATGTTGCGTCGGTAACAAAGACCGCATGCGACGAGAGCGACGTAATCTATATCCCGACCGATAACACAGCTGCTTCCAACGGCAAGGCTATCGCAAACGTCACCGTTCCCGCTAAAACACCGGTAGTTGCGGGTGAGCAGGGCATCTGCTCCAACTGCGGTGTTGCTACTCTCTCTATCGACTATAAGTCGCTCGGCGAGACCACCGGTAAGATGGCTGTTAAGATCCTCAAAGGCGAGTCTAAGGTATCCGAGATGCCTATCGAGTACAGCAACAGCTTCGTTAAGTATTACAACCCCGATATCTGCGAGCAGCTCGGCATCAAGGTTCCGTCCGACGATTACACCGCTCTCGACACCGAGGGCTGATAAGTTCGGCTATCGCGCATGCGCACAGCGCGGCAATGAAATGCTGCGGTAATAGAATATGCATATATGGGAAAGGTTTGCGCCTTTCCCATAGTGCGGTTTTGGGAAAAAGTCGAAAAACAGCGAATATGCAGAGTGATATTACACCGCGGCGCATATTTATGCATTTATCGGCATTTGGCCCAAGTATGGCTTTTCGCCGCATCTCTGCCCGTAAATGTGCTGCCGAATCGGTGCTGTAGTCCCGAATAACAGTCATATAACCGTAAAACGTAAACACCGTAAAAGGAAATAATGCTATGGCAATTCTAAACTTCTTTCAATCCCTCGGCGGTTCGATGCCGAGCGTAATTGCGCAGGGTCTGATATGGGGTGTCATGGCTATCGGCGTATACATAACCTTTCGTATACTCGATATAGCCGACCTTACCGTTGACGGCTCGCTTGCGACCGGCGGCGCAGTCTGCGTCATTCTGATATCCTCGGGCGTTAACCCGTGGCTCGCGCTGCTCTGCTCGTTCCTCAGCGGTCTGCTCGCCGGTCTTATCACCGGTCTGCTCCACACCGCCTGCGGCATCCCCGCCATACTTGCGGGAATCCTCACACAGTTCGCCCTCTACTCCATAAACCTCCGTATCATGGGCGGCTTTGTCTCCACAAGATCGAATATTCCTCTTCCCTTTAATATGTCGAGCGTTCTCTCCTCATCCAACTTTACCCTCGGAGAGTCAACCTCAACCATAGTTACCTCCGCGCTTATCCTGCTCGCGTTTATTATCGGTATAATTGCCCTGCTCTACTGGTTCTTCGGAACCGAGCGCGGCTGCTCCCTCCGCGCGACAGGCGCAAATCAGAGCATGGCACGTGCTCAGGGCATCAACACTAACACTAATATCGTTCTCGGACTTATGCTCTCGAACGGTCTTGTCGCACTCTGCGGAGGAATGCTCTCGCAATATCAGAATTTTGCCGATATCAATATGGGCAGAGGCGCGATAGTTATCGGACTCGCAGCGGTTATCGTCGGCGAAGTGCTTCTCTCTAAGGTATTTAAGAATTTCGCACTCAAGCTGCTGTCGGTCGTTATCGGCGCTATCATCTACTACCTTGCAATGACCGTGGTGCTTAAGCTCGGCCTAAATACCGACGACCTCAAGCTCTTCACCGCAATCATAGTTGCACTCTTCCTTGCGCTTCCCTATTTCAAGTCTAAAGCGAGCAAGAGAAAGGTCGGCAAAACCGCTGCCGTCGCAGCAGAGGGAGGTAAGACAAATGGTTGAGCTTCATGACATACACCTCACCTTTAATCCCGGTACCGTTAATGCAAAGCACGCGCTTTGCGGGCTTGATCTCACGATCGAGGACGGCGAATTCGTAACCGTTATCGGCGGCAACGGAGCGGGAAAATCCACCATGCTTAATACTATTGCAGGCACTTATCGCGTGGATTCGGGAAAGATACTCATCGACGGGAAGGATGTTACCCGCCTGCCTGAATACAAGCGCGCCGTTTATATCGGCCGCGTTTTTCAGGACCCCATGCTCGGTACTGCGCCGACCATGCAGATAGATGAAAACCTTGCACTCGCCGCGCGCAGAGGAAAATTCCGCGGTCTCGGATGGGGGATCACGAGAGCCGAGCGCGAGCACTATCGCGAGCTGCTTCGCGACCTTGATCTCGGTCTCGAGGACAGAATGTCAAGCCGCGTCGGTCTGCTCTCCGGCGGTCAGCGTCAGGCACTTACACTGCTTATGGCATCACTTAAAAAGCCAAAGGTGCTGCTGCTCGACGAGCACACAGCCGCCCTCGACCCGAAAACCGCCGCAAAGGTGCTTGACCTCTCCGAGCGCATAATCAACGAGAACTCGCTCACCGCGCTTATGATAACGCACAATATGCACGATGCCATCAAGCACGGCAACCGTCTTATCATGATGCACGAGGGCAAAGTGGTTGTTGATATCAAGGGCGAGGAGAAGAAAAAGCTCACACCTGAGGAGCTTGTAAAGATGTTCTCCACCGCAGGCGGCGAGCTGTCGGATAAAGCAATGCTCTCCTGACATTTACAAATATATATAATATTAACTGCAAAGCCTTGCTCGGCACTATTCGGCTGAGCAAGGCTTTGTCTGTAAATATGAAGATCGGAACATTTTCGATCAAAACACAAAGCGGCGGAACAGTCTCAGCTGCACCGCCGTCGAAATAATCTTCTTATTCAAAACTAATCGCGGTCCCTGATACCATATATCGAAATATCCGCGAATAAGCCGTAACAACATCCGTCGTACGCTCAATCCTTCTCGTCGAGCACCGCCTTATATATGATATTCTTAGCAACTCCGCGATCGGAGGCGACTGCCTTGACCGCATCCATATGCTTCATTCCCTTATTCTCGTAATAAGCTACGTGCTGCGGCACGGTCAGCTCATGCCAGAAAGCATCTGCGTCATCTCGTGCGCCTTCAAGCACAAGAACATACTCCCCGCGAGGCGCACGCTCTGCATAGCTCCTCGCAGCCGCACCGACGGTAGTACGCTCGATCTCCTCATTCAGCTTTGTCATCTCGCGGCAAAGAGCAATGCGGCGGTCGGCTCCCAAATATTCGGCAAGCTCGGCAAGAACGCGGCGCAGATCGTGCGGCGAGGAATAGAATATCATCGTTCTGCGCTCACCGCGCAGAAAAGAAAGACGCTCGTCAAGCTCCTTTTTCTTTTCCGGCAAAAAGCCCTCAAAGCAGAAATAGCGCGTATCAAAGCCTGATAGAATCAGAGCGTTGACAGCCGCACAGCAACCCGGAACAGATGTGACCGGGATATTCTCGTCAATACATGCGCGGGCAATGTCGCTGCCGGGATCCGAGATGCCCGGTGTGCCCGCATCGGTAAGCAGCGCGCAGGTCTCTCCGAGACGCAGTCTGCGCACGATCTCCGCGCCTGCCTGCTGTTTATTGTGCTCATGATACGGCATCAGCGGCTTTGAAATCCCGAGCGAGGACAGCAGCTTTCCGCTGACGCGGGTATCCTCGGCAGCAACAAAGCTGCATTCGGACAGCACCTTTATCGCACGCTCCGCTATATCGGCAAGATTGCCGATTGGAGAAGCGACAAGATAGAGCGTTCCCGCCTCGGTTCTGTTTTTTTCTCTTATCACTGCGCCGTTATCGGAAAATTCGTTCATTATACATAACCATCGCTTCCGCACGACGAAAGCTGCCTTTCTGTAATTGTATCACCTGTGTTTTCATTCAATATCTGTGCTGTGTATATCATGCATAGCTACACTCTCATGGTCATTTCAAAATCGGCGCTCGGCAAAAGCTATATCAGCCGTCAAAGCTCATGCTCCCGATTATCTCGCGGTATCTTTCGCTGTCATTCTCGTCTCTTTCACGAAGCATCAGCGTCGGCAGCAGACGCAGCGCGGCGGAACCGCCGCGGATGCCCTCGACAAGCACAAGCGACGGCTCATGAAGCTCATCACACTGAACAAAGCACATACGCTTCGGCTCGATTCCCGAGCTGCGCATGGCAGATATCAGGTCGCAGAGTCTGTCCGGTCGGTAAACGACATAAAAGGGGCTTCCCCATTCGAGCATCCGCGCCGCCGCTGTGCAGAACTCGTCTATACCGCCGCGCGTCTCGTGGCGCGACCGGTTTCTCCCGCTGTCGGCAGCCGCCTTGCCGGAGCTCACCTTCATATACGGCGGATTGGTCAGTACCGCATCAAAGCGCAGACTGCCCGGCAGCTCCCTTATATCTGCCTCTATAACGGCTATTCGATCGTCGAGACTGTTCAGTGCGGCGTTTCGGCGCGCAAGCGCAGCATATTCGGGCTGAGCCTCAACGGCAGTAACATGCTCATATTTTCCCGCTCCGGCAAGCAGCAGAGATATTGACCCTGCGCCGCAGCCGAGATCGGCGCAGCGTCCGCCGCTCTTGCCGCGCGCAAAGGCGGCGAGCAGCAGCGCATCCGTACCGTAGGTAAAGCCGCCTTCGGTGCGAATCATGCGCATTCCGAGATTAATATCTATAATTGATTCTCCGGGCATGCATTCGTTATTCATCTCTCCGGCTCCTTTCGACAATTATAGAGTTTCGGTCTGCGCTTTTTCAGCCTCCCCGAAAAAAAGGAAAAGGGCGCGATATGCGCCCCTCACTTGATGGTTATAAGATTATTCTGCAGCAGGTGCACCTACGGGGCAAACTTCTGCACATGCTCCGCAGCTCAGGCACTCGTCAGCATTGATCTCGTACTTTCCGTCACCCTCGGAAATAGCACTTACAGGGCACTCGCTTGCGCACGCGCCGCAGGAGATGCACTCATCGGAAATTTTGTATGCCATCGTAAAATACCTCCATGTATTTTATAAATCATCATCCTCCGGGCGTATCGCCCTCGGGACGGTGATATTATAACACATGGGTGAAATTATGTCAACAGCATTTGATGGCTCGAATGCTAAATTTGTCAAATTTCGATCGTCTCAAGTTTTATTAATCGTTGCCCGAGCCGCCTGCCGCACCGCCGGACGAATCAGCGCTTCCCTGACCTCCGGGCGAATTCGTCTCTCCCGGACCTCTGCGTCCGCGTCTGCCGCGTCCGCCTCTGCGGCGATCTCCTCGACGAGTATCTCTTGCCTCGCGAGCTTCATGGGGTTCACGTGGATCACGATTATCGCAAGGTTCTCTGTTTTCACGAGATTCTCTGCCGTTTCTCGGTTCGCGATTAACGCGCGGCTCTCTTTCACCTCGCGGTTCACGATTATCGCGTTCTCCGCGCTGTTCTCTGCCGTCGCGATTCTCTCTGCCGCGCCCGCCTCTGCGGTCGCGCTGAGGTCTGCCTTCACGGCGCTGTCCCGCACCGCCGCGAGACTCGACCTGTCCGCCGTCCGCGACGTCAGCCTCTCTGTCCGCAAGCGCAATGCGTGCGCGTGCCTGAGCGGCTCTCTCGGCTCTGCGGTTCTCTGCCTCCTCGATGGTTGCAGCCTTATCCGGCTTCGGCATAGGCTTACGCTCGGGTCGCTCCTGGCGCTCCGGGCGGGAAGCCTCAAGACGCTCCAGCTCCGCATTCTTCTCGGCAATATACTCCTTGGCGGTCTTTCCCTGAACAACCGTAACATCGTCTCGGCTGTATACCTTAACCGATGTGTCGTGCTTCTTTCTTATCTCGACTCTTATCTTTCCCGTAAGAGGCATGGTCTCCTTGACTATTCCCTCGCCGTCGGGAGTCTCAACAACCGCATCGAGCTTAGGAGTCTTCTTTATCTCCTCGCAATAGACATCGTATTCATAGCGCAGACAGCACATAAGTCTGCCGCAGGCGCCGCTCGTCTTGCTCGAATTGAGCGAGAGATTCTGTTCCTTTGCCATCTTTATCGACACCTGAACAAAATCGGAGAGAAACGAATGGCAGCAGAACGGTCTGCCGCAGATGCCGAGGCCGCCCATGATCTTAGCTTCGTCTCGTATGCCTATCTGACGCAGCTCTATACGGGTCCTGAACATAGAAGCAAGATCCTTGACAAGCTCGCGAAAATCGACTCTGCCCTCCGCGGTAAAGTAAAAGATGAGCTTACTGTTGTCAAAGGTATATTCAACATCGACCAGCTTCATCTCAAGCCCGTGCTTTGCTATCTTTTCAACGCAGGCATTGTATGCGTCGATCTCTTTCCTGAGGTTTTCCCGATGAATCTGCTCGTCAGCCTCGGTAGCGCGTCGCAGTACAGGACGCAGAGGCAGAACCACCTCGCGCTCTGAAACTATGCGATTTCCTGATATGACAGTGCCGTACTCCGTTCCGCGCGAGGTCTCAACTATAATATTATCTCCGCGCGAATATTTTTCTCCCATAGAGTCGAAATAATAGTCCTTGCCCGATTTTTTGAAGCTGACCGAGATAACATCATAGCATCGCTTGGCGCCGTTCTCGGAATCGGCGGCCTGCTCCTCTGCGGATTCCGCGGCAGTTCCGCTCTCCGAAGCATCGCAGATATCGTCGGCAGCTTCTGTTTCCGAGTCAGCCTCGTCATTATTTGTCTCAAATTCATCCGGGAAAGCTGTCACAGTAACGGATACTGTCGACAGCTCATCTGCCTCAGCCTCAAGCATATCATCTGAGCTTGCTCCGTCGATTGAAGCATCTCCGTCAAAGTCGTTGTCGCTGACAACGCCGGAAGCATACGTCGTGTTCTCACAGCCGTCCGCGCTGAAGCCGTCGTCGTCATAAACGGCTCTGCCTCCGTCGTCCTTTGCCTCGTTCCGCATAGCCTCTGCGGCAATATTACATTCACTCTCCGCGCACTCGCGCTCGGAGCTGTTTCCGTTAAATTCGGTAAAATCCATATTGTTTCCTTTCGGTAATAAACATAAAGATTATAAAAATCTGTGTCCGACGGTCTCCGCATACGGGGCAGCCGATGCAATATATTCGTCATGCACAGCGTGGATACACGGCATCGGACATAGACAGTATCAATCCATAACGTGTCTGAGGCGAAGTGCGGCTGAGGTCAGCGCGAGGCGCACATTAGCGTTATGCAGAATGCGGTCGCGAGTCTCGCCGACGGCTGACATACATTCGCAAAGCTCTCGCGTGCTCAGCGAATCGGCAAGGTCCGTACCGATATTCGCGGATGTGTTCGGTAATGTCCCGTCCTGCCCATCGTCACAGCAGCGGGCAAAAAGCAGCTCACGCAGTCCGTCTAAAACAAGCTCGAGTATATCCGCAGCCTCCGAGCGGTCGGAGGAAAGTCGGGATACCGAGAGCATAATAGCGACACCGGAACGAGAAGTGACGGCGCGGATAACTCCGTCGGATATTTCGCGTGCTTTGTCAGAAACGCCGGAACGGGCAAGCAAGCGCATTGCCTCGCCAATAGAGCCCTCGGCAGACAATATTATTCGGTCAAGCTCGGCTGCGCCGTCACGAGCAAGCGTCGCCGCGCGCTGGCTCGAGGCTATAAGATATCTGCGAATGTCCTCATCACGGCAGCGCTCGGTGCGCAGCAGCTGTGCACGGGAACGAACGGTCGGAAGCAGCATCGAGGCAGACAGACAAAGCAGCACAAAGTATACACCCTGCGGCGGCTCCTCAAAGAGCTTTAAAAATGCATTCTGCGCCGATGCGGTCATAAGCTCGGCATCCTCGATAATGAACATGCGGAAGCTGAATTCGTTCGATGTTATATAAGCCTGACGCGCGAGCTCGCGGACGGTCTCTACACCGATAGTCTTGCGCCCGTCGGCACAGCCGATAAGCCTGACATCCGGGCAAAGTCCATCGCGCATTCTATGCTCGGTCTCCGCATCTCCTCCGGCAAGCGCCGAGGCGATCGAGAAAGCGATCGTATGCCGTCCGCTGC
>ULWN01036518.1_pt1 | contig 11966 bp, 7 predicted proteins | sample 1960371 | NCBI WGS metagenome assembly ULWN01 (sample SAMEA4835813, study PRJEB28245) | human gut metagenome | biome: gut microbiome; material: fecal sample | place: Denmark | collected 2008 | reverse complement strand
CTTTTGAGAACATTAATATATTGAAAGAAATCAAGCATAAACTATGCCGCCGTCGCACATATCAGCACGGATCCTTACCGTCAAGAGCAATGCGGATTCAAGCCGCAAATCCGTGCTTTATCGCGTAATTCAAATATCCCGCAATAAAGACGCAGTATGACGGATAAAGCCCGGGAAACAGACAATATATGCGTTCTGCACTCACGGCGGCACGCAGCTTGCCGGGCGGTCTTTCGACACGTCCTTTCGTATATAATATACCGCCGAGCTCCGATTTTTCAACAGAATTTCCGATTTGTCAAATGTCATTTTTGAAATCACTGAAAAAAATGTTCTTGTATTTCAGAAAAATAACGGTTATAATAGAAAATAACGGAGGAATAAACAAATAATGCAGAGGTCAATGCCATGAAATTCAATGAGAAGCTGAATGAATATATCACCGCGGCGGGCTGTACCGCAAAGGAGCTCAGTGCAGTCTCGGGCATTTCCCCCGCTACACTCAGCCGCTATCGCTCGGGAGAACGCGTACCGGAAGCAGACTCGGAGCAGCTGATGAAGCTGTGCGCCGCGCTTGCCGCACCGGCATCATCGGAGGCAGATATGCCGAGCGAAGCGGAGATACGCGAGAGCTTTCTCGCCTGTGATGATATAAAGACCACCGACAAGGAGCAGCTCAGGGCAAATTTTTCAGCCCTCATATCCGCTGCCGGTCTGAACATCTCAAAGCTATGCCGTCAGGCAAACTACGATGTATCGACCGTTTTCCGTTTTCGCAGCGGCGAGAGACAGCCGTCAGATCCGGAGCATTTTGCATCTGACGTCGCCGCATTTACCGCTCGTGAGCTTGATTCCGAGACCGACCTTCAGGTCCTCGCACATTTGATAGGGGCGGAGCCGGACGAGCTATCAGACCGCTCGGTACGCTTTACCCGTCTGCGTGACTGGCTGCTCGGCGGCAATACCGAAGAGCAGAAAGAAAGCAGCATCTCGGGATTTCTTGCAAAGCTCGACAGCTTTGACCTCGGTGTGTATATTAAAGCTATCAAATTCGACGAGCTGAAGGTACCGACGCTTCCTTTTCAGCTCCCGACCTCAAAAATGTACTACGGGCTTCGAGAGATGATGGACAGCGAGCTCGACTTTCTCAAGGCGACGGTGCTTTCAAAATCGACAGAGCCGGTCACGCTGTACAGCGATATGCCGATGACGGAGATGGCGAAAGACCCCGAATTCCCGAAGAAATGGATGTTCGGCATGGCTATGATGCTGAAAAAGGGACTGCACCTGAATAATATCCACAACCTCGAACGCTCGTTCGACGAGATGATGCTCGGTCTCGAGAGCTGGATACCGATGTACATGACCGGTCAGATATCTCCGTATTACCTGCGTTCGCCGCAGAGCGGTGCCTTTAATCACTTTCTGCGTGTTTCGGGAGCCGCCGCACTATCGGGTGAGGCTATTGCCGGATAACATTCGGACGGGCGGTACTATCTCTCAAAGACCAAGGAGGACATAGCCTACTACCGCCGGCGCGCGGACGATCTGCTGAAAAACGCAACTCCGCTGATGGAGATCTATCGAGAGGAACGCGCGGGCGAGCTGAGCGCCTTTCTGCTCACCGACCTGAAGCAGAACGGACGCAGGCGCAGTATTCTCTCTGCACCGCCGATATACACCATGTCTCCCGATATGCTCGAGCACATACTGCGCAGAAATTCGGTATCCGAAGAGGAACGTGCAAGGATACACGAATATGCCGCATCGCAGCTCAAGCGTTCCGAGCAGTTACTTACCGTCGGCACGATAGAGGATGAAATACCTCAGCTAAACGACGAAGAATTCTCACGTCACCCGGCTGTGCTCCCGCTCTCGGGGCTTTTCTACGGGCATGATATTACATACACGCCCGACGAATACCGTGAGCATATCGAGCAGACCCTTAGCTTTGCGGAAGAGCACCCGAACTATACCGTCACGCTCACCGCGGCAAATCCGTTCAGAAATCTATGTATACTCATCCATGAGGGACGGTGGGCTATGATATCCAAGAGCAATGCACCCGCCATCCATTTCGTAATACACCACCCGAAACTGCGCGCCGCCATCGAGAGCTTTACTCCGCCGATGGTGGAGGAATAATCAAAGCGTCGGACGGAACTTCCGACCGATCTTCCGCACGCCGCATAAGCCGAATAATATTTTATCATTCCTCTATCGTTCCTCACATGTCCATGCCGAAAATCGGCGCGTCCGCGACGGCAATAGAGCGAAAAAAACGAAAAATACTGCGGACAGCCGTCGATAAAACAGCTGCTCCGCAGTATTTTCATATATTTACGTTACGACCCTATCATTGACAAGCGGTCGTATACCGCGCTCCGGCGCGGCATATCCTACATAAGGCAAGCCCGACAGATCAAGGATATCCATCTCCATATCAGCCGCAGCACGGTTTCGGCAAAGCCGCCGAATCGCTCAATCCTCAGCAAAGTCGATGATCATCGAACCGATACCGCCGTCCAGATCAACGGTACAGGCACCGCTGCCGTAGGTCCCGTCTCCCACGCCGGAGCCGCCGAGCCTTGCCGAGCCGATACCCTTATCGAGCTTGATGCGATAGTCGTTCGGGGTGCCGCGGAGCGTGAGCTCGAGCGCTCCTACGCCCTGATCTATGCTGCAATCTCCGGACAGACGGCAGTCAAGCACCGCCTTTCCGGTTCCCATATCAAAGTCAAGATCGGTGATATCGCAGCCGTCAATAACCAGTCTGCCCGCGCCGCCGTCTATATCCGCGCTCTCGGTAACGGTCAGCGACGAGAGTCTGGTACTGCCTGCACCGATATCAACGGACAGCCGGCGCGAGGTGATACCGCTTACATCGAGCGTTCCCGCACCGCCGTCTATATCGAGCTCGTCGAGAGTGATTCCCTCCGGGAGCGTAAGATCGACAGTATTCTTGTTGCTGTTGTTGTAGATAATATGTTTCTTGTCCTTGATTACAAGTCTGCCGCCGTCATTTTTTACTGTCAGGTCGGAAATCGTGCTCTCAAGAGACAACGTCTCGCCGGTACCGACACAGATCCGCGCAGCCGACACATCAATAATCACTGCGGTTATATCTCCGCTTACAGAATACCTATTCATATCTCCGTCAGCCCCCTCATATTCACCGCGCTGCACGCCGCTATCAATCACGACACCCGCAAGCTCGCCGTCGGCAAGCCCGACTATCGCCGAAATACCCCATGCGGCACCGCCTACAATCGAGACGATAATAACGGCAGCCAGTGCGATTGCACAGTATTTTATAAATTTCTGAAAGGATGTCATTTCAGCTCAAGCCCTCCGAAAACGCAGGTCGCGTTCACATATAACGTGGGTGCGCCCTCGATATGCGGACGGTTGAGCTTGTCGGAAGCGCCGCCGAAGATAGAACTCGAACGCAGACAGACGTTTATCCCGTCGGGCACAAAAATATCAATGCCGCCGAAGATGGCGCTTGCGTTGATAGCGCTGTCGCCCTCAAAGGTCGCGCCGCGCAGGTCGCACTCGACACCTCCGAACACCGCGTTAAGCTCCGCGCCGTGGAAAGCTCTGCCGTCATAATTCAGCTTTGCGCCGGAAAAGGTTGCATTTCCCTGACCTACGTTGTCGCCCTCGATCTTGATATCCTTCCATACCCTCGCGCCCTTATCCGGCATTACCGCACGGATTATCAGGCGAACACCTATCACGACTATCACAGCGGGCACGAGCAGCTTCCACACCATAGAGAGGCTGAGTATTCCGAGGCAGCCGAGCAGCAGACAAACGCCGATGCACAGTCCGATTATACTGCCGGTCTTGTTACGGTCGGTGACCAGACCGATAAAGGACGGAACGATAATAAACAGCGTCCACCAGCCGTGAAAGAAGATATTGATGTCTGTAAGACCGATGGCATTCAGTGCGAGAATAACGCCTACCGCCGTTATTGCAATGCCCCATAGAATTCCGCTCATTTTTTTCATTGGAGAAAGCCTTCCTTTTCTCTTATTAAGTATATCCGTTCCCTCCCCGTCAGATGACGGTATCGGGACTGAATTTCATAACCGGTATAAAATATTCAAGCAATGAATGTCATTAAGACCGCATCGAGCCTGTCAGCATAGGATAAAAACACAAATTGCCATTGCTTTGTCCTATTGTCGGCATCCGTTTGATACGGCAAGAAATCAAAAATCGCCGCATTGCGACTGTGAGATACTTTTCATGCTTATATTTGTATTATATCATATAACATCGTAAAAAGAAAGACATTTTATGATAAAAAGTCTCACATGCCGTCTCATTCACAAGAATCCCGTCTCGGCTTTCCGGTAAATCAACAAAAAATCTATGCAGGTTCGATACGAGCCGATCTTCTTATGCGGGTATACGGCACTCCATCACGACCGGATAAACAGAATCAGTCTGCTGTAAACACAAAACGGTCACAGCGGACTGAATAATAATTTGCACAGAGCCTATCTGAGCGGATCAGCGCCGCATAGAGCGGAGGCTGCCGCCGAGGCATATTTGCGCGGTTATAAATCGGCGGCCTCCGCCGAGGCATATTTGCACGTCGTCCCATTATAGATCGGCGGTTGCCGCCTATGGCATGTTTACGTGTTGTACCCGAATATCATGTCAGTCAAGTATCCTGCCGTCGGTAGAAATAGTCACGACCTGCCACGGAATAAACTTTCCGCTCTTCTGCAATGCCGTTTTTGCCGCGTGCTCCAATCCTCCGCAGCATGGGACCTCCATCCGGACAACAGTCACACTCTTGATGTCATTTTTGCGGATAATTTCGGTGAGCTTCTCCGAATAGTCAACACTGTCGAGCTTCGGGCAGCCGACAAGGGTAATATGCCCTCTGATAAAGTGCTCGTGAAATGCCGCATATGCGTATGCCGTACAATCGGCGGCAATAAGCAGCTTTGCGCCGTCAAAATACGGTGCATTCACAGGGACGAGCTTTATCTGCACCGGCCACTGCGACAGTCGGCTGACAGATTCGCGTGAGAGCTCTGTCTCGGTGTGTTCCGCATGCTCTATTCTTCTCGACTGCGTTCCCGGGCAGCCGCACGGCAGAGTCATTCCCTCTTTTTTCATCTTCTCACGCATCCTTTTCTGCTTATTCTCCATAGCCGCTTTTTCGTCGTAAGCGACCGCTTCGCGCTCTACAAAGGCTATCGCGCCGGTGGGACAGGTCGGCAGACAATCGCCGAGACCGTCGCAGTAATCATCGCGCATAAGCTGCGCCTTGCCGTCAACCATAGCTATCGCGCCCTCGTGGCAAGCATCGGCACATGCGCCGCAGCCGTTGCATTTAACCCTGTCTATCTCTATAATTCTTCTTTTCATAACAGCGCCTCCTTGATTCTTTGTGTATATTATAGTATAATAGATTCGACAAGTCTGTTGAATTTTCAACGAAAGAAGATTTTTATGAAAGAATTTTTATCCGTTATTCGCTCATCTCAGCTTTTTTCGGGCATTACCGAGGAAGAGATCGCAGCCATGCTCACCTGCCTCGACGCAAAGACCGAGAGCTTTCCGAAGGATACATTTCTGCTTCGCGCCGGAGATACGGCAGAGTCGATAGGTCTCGTGCTGTCGGGGAGCGTTCTTATAATACAGGAGGATATCTGGGGCAACCGCAATATCCTCTCCAAGGCGGGACCGGGGCAGACCTTTGCCGCCGCGTATGCCTGCGCACCCGGATCGGTGCTGAATGTCAGCGCATCGGCAGAAACGCCGGTTATCGCAATGTTTCTGAATGTCAAGCGTGTTCTGAATATCTGCCCGTCCGCATGCGAGCACCACAGCCGTATTATCCGAAATCTGCTCGGCGTGCTCGCCGAGAAAAATCTGCAGCTTGAGGGAAAGCTCACACATACGGGGCAGCGCACGACGCGCGCAAAGCTGATGTCCTACCTCTCCGCAGAGGCGCAGCGACTCGAAAAATATGAGTTTGATATTCCCTTTTCAAGGCAGCAGCTCGCCGATTACCTTGCGGTCGAGCGAAGCGGGCTTTCGCTCGAGCTCGGCAAGCTGCGCCGCGAGGGACTTATTGATTTTCATAAAAGCCATTTTGTTATGAAGGTATAAGCTCGTTAAAGGCTCGCCGGGTCGGGCTGATGATCAACGGTGAGGCAATTCATTTTTCATCATAAAAGTCCGATTTTCGATATATGCATCAATTAAAAACAAATTGCCGCACTGCGAACCTTATCGGCGCCGCAACGCAGTATTCTTTTAATCATACAACTATACGACAAAAAAAGAAAAAAACACCGTAATCCTTCCGGATTACGGTGGCATGATGGAGCGAGTGATGGGAATCGAACCCACGCGACCAGCTTGGAAGGCTGGGATTCTACCATTGAACTACACTCGCATATTATCGGTGAACGTTTGAATTATAGCACAAAGCAGGTGATTTGTCAATATGTTTTATCAAAAATAATCACGATCTACCGAAAATTTCTCCCCGGCTATTGATTTTTTGCCGGTACTATGGTATTATATACGGGTACGCCGGTGTGATGGAATTGGCAGACGTGACGGATTCAAAATCCGTTGGTAGCAATACCGTGCGGGTTCGACCCCCGCCACCGGCACCAAACTGACTTGGCAAAAAGCAGCGTTTTAGTGTTATAGTACGCCGATAGTGCTTCAATTAAACCGAAAAACGCCCTCGATCCGAAGCTGCACCCTTTCAACACGTTTCAACCCAAATTGCGGTTCTTTGCCGGTGAACGCTCCTGTTGACAGAAGTTGACGGGAGCCATTCCTTTATATCGGTCAAGTAATCGGTTCGACGTAATTCTATCGAGTGCAGAGCCGGCAAAGCTGCGCATCCAACATACGCAGGTAATATTCCTCAAGTACCGAAAAAGCAGGTTCAATGACCTGCTTTTTAATTTTTATTAAATTACGGCATAGCTGCATGGCACTGTGCCAATCTTATCGACAGCAGAATAGACGAGTAAAGTTTATGAGATCAATAATACTCCGAATCCCTATGCACCGCAGGCGCGTCTGTATGAACATCGAGCTGATTGTAAGGTAACTGCATTCCAGCCTCGGCAAGCCCGCTCTGTATCAGCCGCAGCGCTTCGCGGCGGCGCTCGTACTTATCCTCCGGCGGGCAGAAGAAGCGCAAACGATAGACGACAGCGGAAGCCTCAAACTCCTGAGTGCCTTTATAGCTGCTCTTTTTTACGCCGCTGAGCAGACCTATACGCTCGCTGATGCCGCGCATTACCTCATCAACGTGATTAAAATCCTCGTCGTAGGACAGCGGAACATCAATATCTATCATAAGCAGCTTCGGCAATCTCGTAATTTCCGAAATATTACGGTTGCAAACGGTAATAATGGTATTATCGACAGTACTGCGCAGGGTGGTTGTTTTCATCGTAAAGCCGACAACTACGCTCTCAATATCCTTATACCGCACAACATCGCCGACTGCAAAGAAATGGTCGCTCATAATATGAATACCCATTATGACATCCTTCAGCACGTCCTGTATCGCAAGACCGATGATGGCGCTCAGCAGTCCGAGTCCGGCGACCGCCGAGCTGACGTTCACTCCGTTGAGCTGCAGCACCCAGAGCACGGTGATGGCTATGAGCATAAAGCGGGCGACGCTGAACGCGACACGCACAAATGTCGCATGCTGACCCTTTGAACGATCGGAAGCGATATAGCGCGTATACAGCTTTTTCAGCAGAAAGAAGAGCAGCACGCCGACGCAGACGGCGATAACGCTCGATATGGCGCGTGCGCTCGTGATATATTCGACAATTTTCTCCATAAAACACCTCTCCGCATGCAGACCGACCGCTTCCGTACGCGACACGGAACGTGCTCTGCGACTGAAGATATTTTAACATGAGTGCGTAAAAAACGCAATACCGCGCCGAATAATTCCGATAAATATTGCGTCGGCTGCGCGATATCAACTCACGGTAGAATAAATCAACCGTACACCGAAACAGCGGCACCGCGAAAAAGCACGGTGCCGCTGTTTTACGCCGCCGGCAGCATAATTAACGGAAATATTATAGGCTTTCTGCGGGCAATATCGCCGAAAACATGCAGAGCATTATCGACTGTCATCCGCATGCGATATTGCCTACGCATTCCGAGCACGATATTACTTAAGCATTCCGCGGACGGTATCCGCAACCGCTGCAAGTGCTGCGGGGATCTTATCCGCATCCTTTGCGCCGGAGGTCGCGGAATCGGGACGTCCGCCGCCCTTACCGCCTGCGATAGCGCTTATCTCGCGGAGGATAGCTCCGGCATTTGCGCCTGCCGCAACGGCAGCCTTACCGCATGCGCAGGTAAAGTTGAGCTTTCCGTCGCAATCGGTGGAGATAACGACAACATAGTCGTCGTGCGATGCCTTTATCTCGTCACAGATAGCTCTTGCGGTATCAACGCCGCTGCCGCTCGTCTGCTTGGTCACTACCTTGACCGCACCTACCTCTACCGCGCTGCCGAGAATAGCCTCGGTCTGCATGGCGGCGATGCGGGAGTTGAGCACCTCGGTCTCGCGCTTTGCGCTGCGGAGCTCGGTCTGGAGCGCCGCTGCACGGCGGGCGATGTCGTGAACATTTGCCGCCTTAAGCTCCTTTGCGGTCTCGGAGATTAGCGTGTCACGCTCCGAGAGCAGCGCAAGCACGCCGAGCCCGGTCGTACCCTCGATACGGCGAACGCCTGCGGCGATTCCGGTCTCGGAGATTATCTTGAAGAGTCCGAGCTTTGCTGTGTTCGACGCATGTGTACCACCGCACAGCTCGGTCGAGAAATCGCCCATCTTTACCATGCGGACAACGCTGCCGTACTTTTCGCCGAAGAGCGCGGTAGCGCCGTCCTTCCTTGCGGTCTCGACATCGGTCTCGACGGTAACTATCTCCTCGCCGCGCAGTATCTCCTCGTTTACAAGAGCCTCAACGCGGGCAAGCTCCTCCTCGGTCATAGCCGAGTAGTGCTTAAAGTCGAATCTCACGCGCTCCGCGTCCACATAAGAGCCTGCCTGCTCGACATGGTCTCCGAGAACGGTACGCAGCGCTGCCTGAAGCAGATGCGCGGCGGAGTGGTTGCGGCGGATAGCCTCGCGGCGTACCGCGTCTATGCGTGCCGTAACGGTATCGCCGACCGAAACGGGTGTGCCGTCAAGCTCGCAGATATGCATATAGATGCCGCTGTTCTTCTTTGTATCGACGACGGGAATGCTGCGTCCCGCGCACTCGATAACTCCGGTGTCACCCACCTGACCGCCGCCCTCTCCGTAGAAAGGAGTACGGTCGAGAACTAACATTACCTTGCCGTCCGATGCGTCGGGCAGCTCCTCGGTCGTCTCTGCGTCGATAAGCGCAAGCACGTGTGCCTCGCTCTCGGTCTCGGTATATCCGGTAAACTCGGTAGCCGGAAGCCTTCCGAGTGCGGGAATAGCGTCGCTTGTCCAGCCGAGATCGCCCATTGCGGCACGTGCGGCTCTCGCGCGCTTTTTCTGCTCTGCGAGCAGCGCCTCAAAGCCCTCCTCGTCTATTCCGAGGCCCGCCTCAAGCGCTATCTCGCGAGTAAGGTCTACGGGAAAGCCGAATGTATCGCTGAGCTTGAATACATCCTCTCCCGGGAGGGTATCCGCGCCCGCTGCCTTTGTTTCCTTTATCATGGAATCGAGGATGTCGAGACCGCTGTCGATGGTAGCGGCAAAGCGCTCCTCCTCGATGGCAACGACCTTTTTGATGTAATCGAGCTTTTCGGTCAGCTCGGGATACTCGCTGAAATTCTCACGCGCTACGACGGGAACGATGTCGGCAAGGAATGTACCCTTGATACCGAGCAGTCTGCCGTGACGTGCGGCGCGGCGGAGCAAACGGCGTAGCACATAGCCCCTGCCCTCGTTCGAGGGTACAACGCCGTCGCAGATAAGGAAGGTCGTGCTTCTTATATGGTCGGTGATGACGCGGAGCGAAATATCCTTCTTCTCGTCCTCGCCGTACTTAACATTCGCCTTTTCGCTGACAGCAAGCATGATATTGCGGACGGTGTCGACCTCGAACAGATTGTCAACGCCCTGCATAAGACATGCAAGACGCTCGAGTCCCATACCAGTGTCGATGTTCGGGTTTGCAAGACGGGTATAGCCGCCCTTTCCGTCGCCGTCGAACTGCGTGAATACGAGGTTCCAGAACTCCATAAAGCGGTCGCAGTCACAGCCGGGCTTGCAGTCGGGCTTTCCGCAGCCGTACTTCTCGCCGCGGTCAAAATGTATCTCTGAGCAAGGACCGCATGGACCGCTGCCGTGCTCCCAGAAGTTATCCTCCTTACCGAGGCGTACGATGCGCTCGGCGGGAACGCCTATCTTGTTGTGCCAAATGTCGTATGCTTCGTCGTCGTCGAGATATATGGTCACCCACAGTTTGTCCTCTGGCAGCTCAAGCACCTTCGTGCAGAATTCCCATGCCCACGGAATAGCCTCGTTCTTAAAATAATCTCCGAACGAGAAGTTTCCGAGCATCTCGAAATATGTACCGTGGCGCGCGGTGATACCGACACGCTCGATATCCGGGGTACGGATGCACTTCTGACAGGTGGTCATGCGGTGGCGCGGAGGCTCCACCTCACCGGTGAAGTATTTTTTCAGCGGGGTCATACCCGCATTGATGAGCAGTATGGACTTGTCGTCGATAGGTACGAGCGGATAGCTCTTGTGACGGAGATGTCCCTTTGACTCGAAAAATGAGAGATACATCTCGCGAAGGTCGTTAAGTGAGGTCCATTTCATGGTCCGATATCCTTTCTCAGCCGCGCACGGCGGCATTACTGTATATTATAAAATATTCCGGCTCAAAGGTCAATATCTTCCGCCGTAATTTCTGCGCCGGAACGTACGGATTTTTGTATTTTTTCGCCGTCGGCTTCCGCAGACGGCTCGGCAGGCGCGCCGAGTGCAACGCCGGATGAGCCTACAACGCCGTCAAAGGTCGCATCGGGATTCTGCATCAGTATGCCGAGCACCGCCATATAATCGCGCAGAAGCTCGCGAGGGGTAAGCAGCGTGTTCGCGCCCGCACGCTCGAGACAGCGGGAGAGAAAGCTCTCGATATTTTCCGGCGTTACCGGCGGCTCCCACCCGTAGTACTGCGCATGCAGCTCGGTCATGCGGGCAAGCAGTGCGAGCAGCTCGTTATCAGATAGACGGCGCAGCCTGATAACGGGACTGAGCAGATTCTTATACTCTGGCGAATCGTAGCGGCTGTCGCACAGTCTGCTGCGCAGCGCCTCATATGAGAACAGCCCTCGGCGCGGGTCCTCGAGAAACTGCGGCGTTCCGCCGAATATCCACCCGAGCCCCTCCGAGCGCCCCTGCATGGTGTCGTTGAAGAGCGAGAGCAGCTTTTCGTAGTTATTCTCGCGCGAGATGCGGTTCGGTATCTTATACAGATTTACGCATTCGTCGATGAACACGACAAGTCCGCGATAGCCCGTCTTTCGCGCAAAGACCGCGAGCAGCTTTATCATATCCTGCCAATTATCGTCGCCGATGATATCGCCGACCGGCAGCTCGCGCTTAGCCTCGGTCTTTGTGCGGTATTCTCCGCGCAGCCACTTCATGCAGCGGCTCTGCATATCGTCGTCGCTGTCCTGAACGGCACGGTAATAGGTCATTATTACGGCGGAAAAATCAAAGCCGCCGACATATCCCTGAAGCTCGCGCGATGTAGTGAGTATTCTACGCGACATCTCCTCCGAGAAATCCTCGCTGCCGTATGCATAGCCGTCCGCAACAAGCGCGCTCTGAACATCGGAAAGCCAACGCGCGATCATTACCGGCAACGCACCGCCGTCCGGCGAGGTCTTGCACGCGAGGTTCTTTATCAATTCACGGTAGGTTGCAATACCGGTGCCCG
>ULWN01000369.1_pt1 | contig 11995 bp, 23 predicted proteins | sample 1960371 | NCBI WGS metagenome assembly ULWN01 (sample SAMEA4835813, study PRJEB28245) | human gut metagenome | biome: gut microbiome; material: fecal sample | place: Denmark | collected 2008 | reverse complement strand
TGGTGATATTAATTTTCCACCAAGATAATTACATCCTGGTATAAATATTCTACAACATTCAGCTCCCATGTCAAGTCCTACTTGACTTTTAGTAACATCTGAACTATCATAGTAAGCTCCATAAAGTGGTGGATTATTATCATTTACTGTATTGATGTTTGATAGAACTCTACTATACGGAATAGTTGCAGTATAAACTCCATTATAGTCATTACCAAGATAATAAAGTACTATTCCTGGTACTTGTCTATTAGTTGTTTGAGTGTTATTAAGTACTGTTGTATCATTTGTAGTATTCCAATTAAATAAATTAGATACTTGACTTTCAGTTACTAATGCATCACCAATGTTAGCTCCATATGAATATCTTATACCTAATGATATTGCTGTATCTCTATCTGTTAAAGTATATTGTTGAGTATCTAACATTAACATATTACTTGAGTTATAAGTATCTATGTTTTGAATAAACTCATGTTGATTAGACGTTACTTCTTGATTAAAGAAATTAAAGAATGTATTCCATGCTGGAGCTGTAGATGATACAAGTGGTAATTCAATATCATTTTCTAAAGTTCTGGATAGTTTATCGGATACATCTTTTCCAAACAATAGTTTAAGAACTGGTCTTAAACAAAATATATCAACGTATGTGTGTTGATTTAATACTTGATTTTCATCAAGTTCTGTTCCTGTTAGACTAGCTTCATATTGATTAACTTTATCAACTAATATATTTGCTCGTTGTTGTAATTCCAGTAAGTTCATTATTAATTTCCTATAAATTAATTCTCATTAAATCCTGTTATATCACCTAGTGATGATATTGAAATGTTTTCTGCAACCAAATATGATTTAGTATAGTCATCTTCACATTGTGTAGTACTGAATGAGAATGAAAATCTATCTACTAAACCACATGTATAGTTCCAAGGTATTCCTTGAGCTTCTTGTTTTTTCTTTTCATCAGTTACACAAAAATATACATTTACATTAGATTGAGGTTGTGATAAATCCGGTGTAGTATCATCTAAACTATATACAATTTTAAGACGTCCACAGCGTAGTGCACCACCTGAAAAACCTCTACGTCCGAATTCACAGTAGGAGCCACTCGGATTACAATATCCTGCACTTTGTGTTTGAGAATAGAATACAGTCTTTCCACCATATACATAAGCTACAATTGTTCCATTACATGTTATATCATATTCAGGTTCAATTCTATGAGAGAGCCCTCCTTGCAAACTCCATTCAGAACCAAGCCATAAAGTACCATTACCACGTGTTGGAAGGAAATAGCCATGGTCATCACCACATCCCCAGTATTCTGTTCTACCTTGTATATAATAATCAGCTACTAAACGTCCTGTCGTAGTAGCAACGCAAATATTAGCATCTGAACTAACTAGAACATCAGTAGTATTAGGATTATCAGGTTGTAGTGAAGCTTGTATTGTTTGAAAGCATTCATTAACTGCTTGTATACACACTGTACCATCTGCATTCTGATATTTTATTTCTCCTGTAATACATAATCCAGAATTTCTTATATCTTCGCTTACGCAGGACCAACAATGTGGACATTCTTCACAATTAACAGTTTCAGCATCACAATCACATCCTGCATCAGGTGTCCATGTTCCTGAGCCTTGATGATTTCCTGATACTAAGTATTCAAAAGTCCATCCATCACCAACTACTCGACCATTAAATGATGTAGTAGTTAAAGGTATATTATCGTTGTTATCTACAAAAGTAAATTCAACATCTTTACTTGGCGTTTCAGAATAGTACTGCATGTTAACATCACTTGGTACTGCTAAAGTTTGATATGATGAATATGTGTTTCTTAGATTGTTTGTTGGAATAATAATACTATCATGAGATATACAACCTAGAGCACTTGGTGACCAATGTTGACAGTAGCTATCGTTGTCTGCATGAGTTGAACCTGCATCTCTGTGTATTATACCACGTTGAAAGAATGAAAAAGAATAGTTACCTATTGTATCACTATTTATAGTATCAAACTCTTTGTTGGAGTGATTTATTAAATTTTGTCTTAACCAACCTCCTGCATATGATACTTGATAAGGTTTACATAAGTTAGATAACCACAGTCCTGGTTTAGTTATTTCAACTGGTATTTGAGAACTTTCAAAAGTTCCTACTAGTTTCATATAACCTATTTGAACTGTTGATTGAGGTGAATTAATATATATTCTAAAGTACTTATATGAGTATTGAGTAGATACATCAAATGAATATGGAGAGTTAGTACCTACGGTAGTATTACTATTTTCAATAGTTTGAATATTAATCCAATCTGATGCATCTCCTGTATTACTTCCTTGAATTGTAAAGTTCGTAGGAATATAGCTACTATCTGTACATAAATAGTTATTAAATTCAATACTTGATAATTTAATTGCTTCTGGATTGTAGTATTCAATATAGTGATTTGTAGTATCACTGTTTGATTGCCAATATCCATTCTCACTGTTAGTAGCAAGATATGCCCGCATATCATTAGCTACAGTTGTAAATCTATAGATAGTATCAGGAGCAGTATCATTATAGTAATAACAATTACTTAAATCTATAGAAGTATTAACAGCTGGCATGGTCCCGTCATGTGAACTTAACCCAATAGTAAGAGGATAATTAGTATTAAAGTTTATACCACTGTCGTATTGATTTATCTTTTCAACCCAAGAACCGTTTTGCCATAAACTAACAATTCTATATTTATTTGATGTAATTTGAATTTTAACACGATAAGTAGTATTAGGAGTTACACTATCTAAAATCACATCTGCTCCAGTATCCCAACAAAAAGAAATTAAAGGACCACCATTAGGTTGAATTTCAAGAGCAAATACGAATTCATAATGCGCAATACGTTGAAGAGCATCTACTGTTTTAGTTGGAGTAAATTCAAATACGTATGTAGTTCCATCTGTTGATTGAGTAGAAGCTGGAAGTGTATAATAATTTGAATTACTAAAACCTGAGGCTACGCCTGTTGATGGATTAAATTGTGGAGAGCCATGTGTTGTAAGTATATCAGTATTAAGTGCATATGTTTCAACTTCACTATCTGCTGTTACTGCAAAAGATGCTCCGCCTATTTCTCCATTACTATCTAAAGTTGGTTGATTAAAATTAATAAATCCTGCTCCAAGATATGATGATTTTGTTAGTTTTGTAAATAGTGGTAATCCGTCTACAATAGTTGTTAAATATGTTTGACCAGATGTATCAATATTATTTATGTAAGTTGCATTTAATCCGTTTAGTAGATAATCGTGTACCCATAGTCTAAGATTATTCATGTCTGGATATGGAGTTAAATCCATACCTTGTGGTTGAATTGTACAAGCATTTTCTACAGGAGTAGCTTCTGCTTTTTTTAGTAGTTCTTCAATTGGGTCACGTTTTATCTTTGTTATTCGTTGATTTGATTTTACCATTTTATATTAACCATTCTGTTTTATCTTGAGCTGTAAAGAAAGTAGGTGATAAATAGTTTACACTTGGATTAATTGTAGATGTAGGTATATATGCGTTTACTTCACCTGGATTAACTATTGCTTCTTGAGATGCTTTAACTAATGATAAATCTACACCGCGTGTTGGTTTTGATTTGTTAGATACAACTGCATTATAGTTAAAGTTTATTACACCTATATCAGATTTCGATACACTATTTGCACCAGATGTGTATAAAGTATCATTACATTCACTGTAATAAAATAATGTTGATGAACCTACGTATTGTCCTGATAGTCTTTGAAAATCTGAATAAACTCCACATAGATTACCTTTATATACACCTGGATAATTTTCAATGTTTGAATTTAGGAAGTTACTATTATATGATAATTCTGGAAAGTTTAATGTTGGTAAGTTACTATTGTTTGTCTGTGAATACGCTGTGTCATTGTACTCTAATACAGTATGATTTTCGTCATCAAGATAATATATAGTAATATCATCATTTATTACTTCTTTTAGTACTGGAGTTTCACGCTGTGAAAGTACATCATACATGTATCCTGGTCCATCAAGAAAGTATTTTGATTGTTCTAAGTATCTACCGTATGTATGAATAGTAGAGCCATATCTACTTAGTAATCCAGTAAATAACTTTTTTAAGCTTTCAAATGCTGTTTTATTAAGTAATCTATTTGTTGGTTGTTCTACTATTTCTTTTATTAGTGTGTATGCTGATTTTTGTTGTGATAAATCAATCTCGAATGGATTTGTCCATGTTGTTTCTGGATATACTGGAATAGTTCCATTGATGTAATCATTAAGAAAGTTTATACAACGATTATATTCAGCTTGATTAGTTGTACCATCTTCATTTATTATTTTAAAGTGCTCGATTGGCATTTATCATTCCTCATCAATTACAATTGTTTTTATTACGGTTCTTTTAGTAGCTCCTTATAATGCATCCACTTAATATTGTTTTTATCACAGTAGTTTGCGTAGGTTGTATTACTACCTTTGTAAATTTTGACATTAGGATTTTGAAATACCATTACTATTTCATACTCTGGATGCTGCTCGACTAAAAGTTTCATCTTCTTGCGGTCTTGTGAAGTCCATTTACCTTTAAGTTCGTATATTAATCTACCTCGTACGAAATCAGGTTTATATTTATGTTTACTTTCAGGTACTGTATAACTTATATTAAATGGTTCATACTCAAAACCTAAGTGTTTTAAATGACCTGCTAGTCGTGCTTCAAATTTACTGCGATATTTCTGGTCTGAATTTTTCTTCATTGTTATCTGCTGTCTTAATTATTAATTTGTTATCAGATGCTTCATCATCATCAAGTTGAGAAAACTTTACAACAATTGCAAGTAGTTTATCGATTTGTTTAAGTATATCAGTATCACCATCTTGCATTAAAGTATCTACTTGTTTTAATAAGTTACTTCTTATGCGCTGAAATTTAACAGTCAATAATGATGCTACAAGTTTATTATATTCTTTGTATTTAAACAACTCATCAATGAAGTTTATACATTTAATCGGATGCCAGTCTTTATGTTTATTCTGGATGTATTGTAATAGGTCTACTCCTTCAATATCTTTTGATGCTAATTCGAGTAGCTCATTATTTGTTAATTCCATTAATAAACTCCTGTATCTTTATAACAATCTTATTAATATCTTTAAGCTTTAAAACTGTTTTTAAAACTTTATATACACCTGTGTGGTTAAATCCAATTTCAACAAATCTTTGTTTACCACTGTATATTAAACATATATACTTACAATCTTGAATACTTGTATCTAAAAATTTCGAACTTAGTCTAAATCTATTTCCACATGGAGTAGTTATCACTTGTCCGATATGAATTTTTAAGCTTCTGATATTGTAAAGTTCCAAACTACAGTCTCCGTTTAGCTTTGTTTACATCTATCATTGATGTATCAACACTTGAAACTGACTTAGTACAAGCATCATTAATATACATTACTGCTTCACCTGGACTAACTCCACTTATTGCTAAGAATAATGCAGTCAAAATTGGTTGTAAATAGTAATCATCTGATAGTACATCAGTTTCGGATGTAACAAATTTCTTTGATGCTCCTGAATTAAAATCTTGAAATAATCCAGTTCTAATAACATATCCAGTTTTTTCAGATGTGTTAATAGTTCCATCAGGATTTAATTTACATGGTTTACCACTTTTTAGATAGGCTACCTTTTCTCCTACCTTATTATAGTATCTTTTTCCTGGTTCTCCAGATAATTCTACTTCAATAGTTACTTGAGGTGTATTTGTTAAAGATATTAATAAGTTTAAGTATCCTATTATTTTTTGTAAGCATCTATATGTTGGTTCTATTGGATAATTAATTCTTACTGCTAATGATTTGTAAATATCTAATACGTTAGTCATTTGTTAAGCTCCAGCATTTATTCAGTGTCTTTGTTTGTTCTACTAACTTTGTAATTAACTTTTCAATATAAATAGGGAAACTATGCTCCATACCATCTTCTACAGTGTAAATAACTTCCATATTGACTAAGTCTTCTTCTATTTCATCTAGTGATTTGAGATAAGTAATGTATGTTGATGCTCCAGCATACTTAATCGATAATATCTCACTTGCAACTAAGTTAATATGGAATATTATATCATTAACTAAACCAATAGGTAAGTATAAAAATGTAGATGTTACTGTCTGCATGTTCACCTCACTAAATTACTGCTGTGTGTCTATTACTTCTGTTTCTTCTTCTACTTCTGTAGCATCGTCCATCATATCTTGAAGTAATAATTGTAATAAAGTTACTGCACTACTTGGCGATATTCCAAACTGTTCACTTAGCATTGCCACAAATATATCTTCTGCTGTTACTTCATCATTAGCTAAGCCTTGCGCTACAGTTTCTACGACTTGAGTATCATTTGCAGCTTGTTCCTGTGGCGCTGTTTCTGCTACTGTAGTTTCATCTATGGTAGTAGCATCTGGACTTACTACTTCTGTTGCTGTTGTGTCTACTATTTCTGGTTGCTGATTAGTCATATTATTTTCTGGTACATTCATTGACATTATTGTCTTACTCCTATTTTAAAGTTACTACTAATGTATAAAGTGGATTAGGTAAACTATGAGATAGACTATATTTTTCAATTACCTTTAGTTTTTGTAGGTGCTTCATTAATGTTCTTATTATTATTAAGCCTTTTAAACTTACAAATCCCGTTGCAGTTACCTCATAGCCATTATATTTATTATTAACAAGCGCTTTAATTAAACTCTTATATCCTTGTTTTCCTGTTTGAAAATGTGGATGAACTAAAATTATCTTCTTTTCGTGTTTATTCATAACTATATGTTTAGTATAAGGTTTAATTAAATCAAGCCAGTCACTCATTTATTAATCTTCCCAAGGTAATTTCTGTTCAGCTGCTTTTTTAGATTTAGATTTTTCTTTCGGTTTAGCTGTTTCTTTTCCTGTTGCCTTTGCAATTTTTGCTTTGTATTCATCAACTTCTGCTTCTGATAATTTTTTTACTACTGCTTCACCTGTAATAATTGGATGAGATGCTTCTTTTTTCTGATAAACCGGACCATGAATTTCAACATAATCACCTTTGCTAATATCATCATTTTCTTTTTTAAATCTTAAGAATGATAAACCGTTGGATACTACATATTGCTTATCTTCAAAAGTAGCAGTTACATAGAATACTCCTTTTACTACTAATGGACTTGGATTTTTACGGACTTGTTTCTTTTCTGTCATTTCGAACTCCTTAATTTTAAAAGTAATACTAAAATAAAATACATATATAATATATTATACCCATATTTTATAAATTTTTAACACTTTGTTTACAAAAGTTTACGTATCTCCTGCCTAAAATAATTTTGAACTTCGTCTGGATTTAAATCTGGTTTCCAAGGCAAATAAGTAATGTCAATTTTTCCTTGATAAATTCCTTTAGATTTATCAAAACCGTAGTGTGTATAAATATTTGATATTCGAATATCATATTTATAGCTTAAATAAACGCATAATTTACATATCGTATTAAACTGTTTAGGCGTGAATGGATATAAAGATTGCTTATGTTTGAGATTAAATCCGTAGTTACAGCAAGCTGCTACTCCTATTGAACCTGTATTGCCTAAGTATGCGTGAGCTGCATATTTACCATCTTTACAATTCTCGTTATCCTCTGGTTTATATACACCTGAATGCACTGTACCTAAGTTATCTACTAAGAAATGATATGCTTTTAAATCTGTACTGTTAGGTTTATATGCTCCTGCTGTATGGTGTATTATTATTCGCTTCATTAGTTACCTCCTTAGTAGCTTTTCATTATCTTAATTCGTTGATTAACACTTGGATGCGTAGATGATGCTTTGTTTCTATAATACTTAGGTACTATTTTCTCTAATGCAATTGGTAAATAATTTTTCGTATTTTCTTTTCTAGCAATCATAGTTGCAAATAAGTCAGCTTCAATTTCATGCGTGTGATATAAAATTATTTTTTGCTGTTTAGATATTGGATACAATTTATATGTTGCCTCAAAGTGTCTTTTACAATGTTCTAGTACGACATGTCCTACCTCATGAAGACCTATTGCTTGTACTTCATCATAGTTTAACTTGTTTGATAGTCCAGATGTGATTATTATTCTATTATACGGAGTTGTAAAAGCTTGTACATTACTGCTAGTGCTAAAAATAACTTCGCATGTTTTATTATAATCTATGCAAGTTTTCTCTAGTTTACGCTTTAGTTTTACTTCCTCACCAAGTGTTAAACTACATGCAGTATTACTTAGTAGTATCATTAATACTATTGATATTAGCATCATGTAAATCAAGATTTTTGTCATACTGTTGTACCTCTGATAAATAATATATTAAATCTGTGCTCTTTAGTGTTCTGAATAACGATTGTGTTATTTGTAAATGAATTGGTATTGATGAAGTGTGTCGATAGTTCCAAAAAGATTTGTATACTTGTGTATCTTTTACATAAAAGTCTTTTGGACTAGCTAATACTGCTATTATTTTTAAGAACTGAATTAGCGCGTCTTTGGTATCATTATTTAATTCGAGTATAAATCCTAGATGGTGTCCTTTTGTACTTTCGATAGATAACTCTGGTACTAGAGTTTTAATATCATTTATGAGTTGATGTCTGTTAGATACATTACCAAGTGAACATTTCTGGAAGCGTGTGTATAAAAATAGCTTTTGATACCTACGTCTAAGATAAAATTTTAGAGTTATACAATTCATTATTGCTTTTGAAGTAATTGATAGTGCTACTCTTTGATGAAAGTTCTTAGCTAATTCTATCTTATTGAGTATTATATTTATAAAGTTATTTTTATCTTTTGTTTTTGACACATCCACATCCTTTATTGTACTTTGTATATTCTAACATGTTTACTCGCTTAGATAAGTAATTGTATTGTTCTTTTGTCATTGGTTGACCGTTATAACATAGCTGAACTCTACCATTAATTAATCTTCGTTCACATCCACAAGTTATACCATAGTCATGCATATATATATACATAGTTTTACGATTGTAGAATTTGTATACACCATTTATCACTGTATAACCTGAACAATCTATGAAGTTTAGTTCATCTACATATATTATATCTTTTGGTTTGTATGAGTTAAAGAAATTATCACTATCTTCGTTAATTATAGATATACAATCTTCAAATAAATCTTTGGATATTTTAAGAATTTGTTTCATTTGATGGACCATCCTCTTCAATCATATGAGTAGCAAATTCAAGACCATAAAGGAAAAAACCTATTCTACGTTCATTAATTGCTCTAGCAACATCAACTGCCACTCGCTTTATGTAATCCTCTGATTTATCAGGAATATCAACTCCAAGCTTACTTTCAGCATATCTAATTCCTGCTTTTACTCCTGCTTCAAGAATTTCTTTTTCAATGTTTTGAACAGTTTCATTTTTCATTAATGATAATCTAAATTTTATATAGTTTTTTAGTGCCTTGTTACAAAAATTAAATAATGTTTTGTTCGAGAATTGCTGTGTATCATTGCTATCAAGAATAATACATCTCATTACTGTAAAATCTTTAATCGTCTGTTTCAATTTGTTTATCATTTGTAAATTCCTCTTTGTCTTCGTAAGTTACTGGTACTCCACCAATGTAAATAACTTCGTTCATATTCTATCCTTTTATTGATTGTAACACATTATTTAAAATATCACGAGCTGTAGCCATAACTACTGATTTTACTTTACATAAGTATTTAATTTCATTTTCTGGCGCTGCCACCAAATTAAACATATGTTTAATCATACTTAGTTTTGATAGTTTTAATGTTACTGTTAACTGTGTAAATGTAACTTCTTTTTCAGTGACTTCGTAATCTAGCTTTAAAGCTTTCATACGTTCATCAATTTTTTGAAGTGCTTCATCTTTTGTGTCGTTGCTTACAATTAAATTTGCATCTATGTTCATATTTTAATCTCCTCTAAATAATAAATTATTTAATTTGTTGCTTAGTTCTTTTTCCTTTTGTTTTATAATCTCACTTTCCCATGTTATATTCTCTGGTAACATATCACCCCAGTTAGGTTTATGTTCAGATAATTTAAGAGGTAACTCGTTGATAGACCTAACTTGTACTTTACCATTTTTTCGATTAGTTAAGTGATAATTAGTGCTTTTGATTGCGTCCTGAACAGTATCAGCCAATTCTCTGTCTGTCGTATATATTTCTGTTTCAAGATTAAGTTTTCTATCACGAACTTTTATGTAATTTTTTGAGTAACTAGTTAAGTATCGCTTCATTGTTTACTTCTCCATTATCCCATAGTAATTCAATATCTGTAATCCATATTTTGTTGCGTATCATATATCGCATTAGTTGTGTATCTGTTAGACAAGTGAATGACTTTTTATGAACTTTATCAAAATACATTTTAATCATAGTTAACTCCTATTTGATTAAAGAAAATCAAGTATGTTGTATAACTTCAACTTGATAAAACATATATATATATTAATTATACAGTTATACTCTAATTAATATCGGGGTTGGAGGATTATGAAAATAAAATTGAGTTTAATAAATTTGCTTTTTCATTTCTGTTTGCTTTTGGTGCATACTTTGCGTCACCAGTAATTTTGTATAGTTCAGACTTGTTAACCAACTTTTCAACCTCTGCAAATTTCTTGTCTTTTGCGTCATAAAGTGCTTTAATAGCTTCTTTTTGTGCTTCAGTTAACTTTTTCAATCCTGAACTTGCTTGCTTTGCTTTTTCGTTTGCCATAGTTAATCTCCTATATTTGTACTACATTTATATTATACCCAGTTTATGAAAGTTTATAACATAATCTTTACTTGTTCTTTACATTGCTTAATCTTTATCATAACAACATTGTAACCAGAATAATTTATCTTTTAATTCACATAAATCACTATAAAAGTTGTCTATATCATCTGTATTATTAAACTTACAGTAACCGCATTCATCACTTACAACATATTCAAAGAGACAGTTATGTCTATCTATTAAATCTGTTATTGATTTACATTTTAGTTCACTGTCTGTTACTATTACTATTTTGTCGTAAATATTCATATTTGTTATCCCTCCAAGTCCATTATTACATCAATACTATCATTATATTTTTTGTTTAAATTAATATAGTTTTCAAGGTTAATCTTTTCTTCTTCTGTCATATCGAGGTATGTATTATATGCTCTTGCGTAATATCCTTGTGAGCCCGATAATTTTTCAATTGTACTTCTAAAAACTTCAAAACTTGTCATAATTAAATCCTCCTTATATTTATATTATACCCAGTTTATTTTATTTACAACACATATTAATCATTTATTTACAAAAGTTAACAATAAATTAATGTTGTACTATAGCTGTTTGATGTTTGAATTTCATATAAGTAACTTTCTTGATTATAGAAGTTACAAGCACTTTCAATGACTTTACATATTTGTACTTGTTTTTCATAGTCTTCATCAAATAGAATAATTTCAATTTTAAAACTAGGTTCTTTACATATAGGACCATCTTTATATTTATAACATCCTAAGCACTTTGTTACAGTTGCATAATCTAAGAATGATAAAAATGTATCAATCATTTTATCAATATTATAGAATTCTTTTGTGTATGCGTCTTGTGTGCCTATTGTAAAAGTCAATTTTTTCATATTTTTATCCTCCAATTAATTCAAATATACCGCCAACTAATAAAATAAGTAATATTAAATCTGATAGTATACCTGACATTTATTCATCCTCCGATTAATCTCTATATTTTTATTATAAACTATTTTTATATTTTGTCAAGTATTTTGTGTTAATTTGTTGCAATTCTTTACAATTTCCTTGAAATTCGCGCCTCGCTTGCATTTTTATGTATATAAAGATATTTAATTGACTAATCAATAATTAATTATAACG
>ULWN01003498.1_pt1 | contig 12014 bp, 10 predicted proteins | sample 1960371 | NCBI WGS metagenome assembly ULWN01 (sample SAMEA4835813, study PRJEB28245) | human gut metagenome | biome: gut microbiome; material: fecal sample | place: Denmark | collected 2008 | reverse complement strand
TCAAACTTGAACTCTCTTAAGAATCTCTTGTAAGGAACCTCTGCCTTATCAAAATGTCCTTTAACAGGCTTGTTTACTAACTTTTCTCTAATGTCAGCAAAACCAACCTGAACTGCATCGTAACCGTCGTTTTCTACTGTCTTAACTTGTGTAACAACACAAGGACCAGCCTGAAGAACAGTTACAGGTGTTAAAACACCGTCTTCGTTGAAGATTTGAGTCATTCCGACTTTTGTAGCTAAAATTGCCTTCTTCATTGATTTTCCTCCTGTTTAATCTACAGCGGACAAGATGATGTGTGATACACAGCGCATCCTGTCATCCTAGAACAGCTAATATAAGTGGAACCCGCACCACTGCTTGTTACTTCTATATTAAACCCTTAGGATTATTGCTTTAATAATGAAAAATTCCAGATAATGATTAGTTCATTACCTTAAGGTTGATGAATACACCAGCTGGCATCTCTAACTTAGATAATGCATCTACAGTCTTCTGAGATGGTGATAATACATCGATAAGTCTCTTATGAGTTCTCTGCTCGAACTGCTCTCTTGAATCCTTGTACTTGTGAACAGCTCTAAGAATAGTAACAACTTCCTTCTTTGTTGGAAGAGGTACCGGACCACTCACCTGTGCTCCTGTCTTCTTAGCAGTTTCGATGATTTTCTTAGCTGACTGATCAATCAACTGATGATCGTAAGCCTTCAGAGTAATTCTGATTACCTGATTTGCCATAAAAAAAGTCGCCTCCTTCGCACTTTATTGTTTAAGTACGACAAGCGGTGACTGTACACACTCCCACGCGTATCATATAGTCTCATTCATAATTCGACCCACGCGCGTCATTTCTGCGGATTGCAGATGATTTTGGTACAGTGACTTGTCGCCAGTTTCTTCGCCGGAGATTATCTCCAGCATTGACATTCGCTCCACGGAAAACCTGCTTTATTAAAGCAGCAACCTCACGCTTCACAGCTATCAATGTCACAGCAAGTATTAATATACACTACTCTCTATATAAAATCAACAGAAAAAATTGTATTTTTTTTAGTACAATGCAGAACAAATTTGACCGGAACATAAGTCCCGGTCAAAACAGTATTTTAATAAAATCCAAATCCAAGATACATAGAATTAATCTTCCACTTACCATCTTCATATTTATAATATATGTAAGCTGAATTATTGTTATTATTCTTGTCGTTAGCTTTATCACTTCCTGAGTACTGTATCTTGTATGTATATCCTAGTTTAATTGAAACTTTAATCACCGGGCATCCATCATCTGAATCCACTCTGAAAGATGTATCCGCGATAGAAGCTGTGAATTTGGAAATCTTCAAATTGGATACAGTTTTGTATTTGTCATTGTAGCTGTCGTAAATATTCTTATAAGCTGACTCTATGTTCTTCTTTTCTTCTTTACACACCCTGTCGGCTATAGCTGAATAATCTTTCTTTGCCTGTACAGCGTTAATTATTGCATCCACATCTGTTCTTGCCTGTGTCTTAAGTTCTTCAAGCTTCGAATTAACATATTTTGCATTGTATGTTCCAACAGTAAATGTATCTTCATCATGTGCTGCATAAAGCTGTGTTGTGTAGTCCTCTATAAATTCTCCAGTTACCTTAATATTATTCTTTCCATTGAACAGATATGGTATAACATATTCATCAGAAGAGCCGTTTCCATTCTTAGATGCATCCGACTTATATCCATCGCCAACAATAACATCATTAATATATAACGTAAGTCCCTTTGGAACCTTTATTGTAACATCCTTTACTACAAGATTCTCAGCGCTGACTTTATACTTCTTAAAGAAAAGCATATAGTGCTTATTGGCTACTGTTAGATACACATCATTATACTGCATTCCCGAATCTGTTATATATCCGACCTTAACAGCCTTGTTACCAGGCATCTTGCTATATGTTGAGACAATGTCATCTGCTGCCATCTTTTCAACTTTCTCACCAGTCGCATCTGCATGAACATTAATAAATGCTTCCTTTGTAAGGAACTCCCCATCAGGTAGATTAATAAGACTATACGCATCATTCCATTCGCACTCTGCAACCGCCTTAACATACTGCTTGGCAGTTTTCTTATAATCTGTCACATTCTTTCCCACACATACAAATATAATTATGGCAGCTATCACAGCAACTCCCGCAACTACAATTGCAATTATACCCTTAGGGAATCTGGCAGGCTTATTATTGGCAGGCTGCTTACCAGAATTCTGACCTGTAAACTGTGTAGGCTGTACAGGCTGTTGACCAAAAGCCTGCTGTGGCTGAACTGGAACACTTTGCTGTACTGGTGTTACTTCCGGCTCTGCTGTAACACTCTCCTGTACCGGTGTTTCCTCCGGCTCTGCTGGCACATTCTCCTGTACCGGTGTTACCTCTGGCTCTTCTTCCACACTTTCCTGCACCGGTGTCTCCTGAGGCACATCTATCACTAGGCGTGTTCCACAGTTTCCACAGAATAGTGCATCATCCTCGTTCTTTGTTCCGCAATTTGGACAAAACATAATTTTTCCTCCCTCATATGATTAATATAGTAAATCATATATCATCATACCATGAATATATGATTTGCTCAACCAAATAATCTGTTCTGATTTCACTTGTTTTGTTAATATTTACTACTGTTTCTGTTTCTCTATTTTTTCTGCGAGATCATTAAGATATTCCCATCGCTCCATCTTTTCTTCAAGCTGCCTTTCCACATCTTCCTTTTCCTTAGTAAGTTCTGCAAGCTTAGAATAAGAAGTTGCATTCTTTGCAATCTCGTCATCAAGTTCTGAAACCCTATTTTCAAGCTTCTCTATATCATCATCTATAGTCTCATATTCCTTCTGCTCCATATATGTGAACTTAATCTTATTCTCATGGCTGTTATATGCTTTCTTCACCTGACCTGCTGCCTTTGATTTGGGCGCATCAGATGTTCCATTTGATTCCACATTATATATAGAAGAAACACATTTATCCCTGTAGTCCGTATAACCACCTTCATACTGTGTAAGGTGGCCTCCTGCCTCAAATGCAAATATCCTGTCAACAACTCTGTCAAGGAAATATCTGTCATGTGAAACAGTGATTACAATACCCGCAAATCCATCAAGATACTCCTCAAGTATCTCAAGAGTTTCAATGTCAAGGTCGTTGGTAGGCTCATCGAGAATAAGCACATTTGGCGCACTCATAAGAACACTTAACAGATAAAGTCTTCTCTTCTCACCACCTGACAGCTTGCTTATAGGCGTCCACTGCTGCTTCGGTGTAAAAAGAAACTTCTCACACATCTGTGACGCTGTTGCCTTTCCATCTGCCGTCGTAACATATTCACCTATGCTTCTTACGAACTCTAGCACAGTAAGGCTGTCGTCAAGTGGTTCGTTCTCCTGCATGAAATATCCGATTCTTACAGTCTCTCCAACCTCAACACTGCCGCTGTCCGGTTCAAGCTGGCCTGCTATAATCTTCATAAGCGTAGACTTGCCGCATCCGTTATCACCGACAATACCTATTCTGTCATCTCTTAGAAAAATGTAGGTGAAATCGTCAATTATTGTCCTCTCTCCAAAGCTTTTGCAAATGTTATGGAGTTCAACAGTCTTTCTTCCAAGCCTGCTGCTGACTGAATTCATATCCATAAGCTGCTTGTCAAATCTTGCTCTCGCCTGCTTTGAAGCCTCCTTCATATCCTCGAATCTGTCAATTCGTGCCTGCTGCTTGGTAGAACGAGCCTGGCATCCTCTTCTTATCCACGCGAGTTCCTTCCTTAATATATTCTGTCTCTTAGCCTCAGTTGCCCTCTCCATCTCCTCACGCTGGGTCTTCAGTTCAAGAAAGCCTGAATAATTCGTATCGTAGCTATAAAGGGAAGCTTTATCAAGCTCTACAATCCTGTTAGTTACATTATCAAGGAAATACCTGTCATGAGTAACCATGATAAGTTCTCCCTTGAAATTCTTAATAAACTGTTCCAGCCAGAGTACCATGTCATTATCAAGATGGTTCGTAGGTTCATCAAGAATAAGAAGTCTTGCCGGCTCAACTAAAGTTCTCGCAAGTGCCGCTCTCTTTTTCTGACCACCTGATAAAATATTCATCATTGCGCCATGATTTGTTATTCCAAGCTTGTTAAGAATCTCTTTTGCTTTTGGCTGGCTGTCCGCATGCTTTCCACGTATAACATATTCCAGTACATTTTCATTCTCATAATACAGAGGTGTCTGTGCAAGATACGCAAGCTCAATCCCCCTGCCCTTGACAACCTGTCCCTCATCTGGTTCTTCAACCCCTGCAATAATCTTTAAAAGTGTAGACTTACCAGTTCCATTCACACCTATAAGTCCAATCTTATCGCCACTGTTAATTCCCAGACTTATATTATTAAAAAGTTCCTTTTCTCCGTAGGTCTTGCTGACCTTTTCAACATTTAATATATTCACAATTATCTCCGTTATATCAATTATTTGTCGTCATCTGAAAGATTATAGAAATTCTTAAGCTTCTGTGCAAGCTCCGGATCTTTCTTCTTCAGATGTTCATAATGCTTCCTCTTCTGCTCCATCATATGCTCATATGCATACGGATTGTGAAGCTTTAATCTGTCAAGCATTTCCTTTCTGTGTTCTTTAAGCATCTGGATTGCGTCAGGATTAATCTGTGCCAGCTTCTTCTCAACAACCACACGGCGCTCATCAATTCTTTTCTCAATATCATCAATATCAAGATTAGGATATTTTTTATCGTCAAACAAATGCATTTCAAGCCGCTCAAGCAGGTCATTCTCATCAAAGAGTCCGATTCTTCCCCATGCAGCATGCTTTTCAGCATCAACAATAACATTCTTCTCATCTTTCTTGACACTGCCAATCTCATCAGCCATCTCTGCTGCCATCTTCTCAAGCCATTCGTCTGCATCTGCACCAAAAGCCCACTCAATCTCAGCAAGTCTTTCATTGTCCTCATGTACCTCGCCAGAAACAGCCTGCTCTTCTTCCTCCTCCTCGACAGGATAAGGTCTGTCAAGACCCGCATCTCTTAGGGCAAGCGGAATAGTTCTTCTTACAACACCTTTTTCAACTAGCTCACCTGCACCAAGCTCTCTTAACTGGTCATTAAGTGTGTGTTCATGCTCTGTAATATAGAATCTGATTCCTTTCTTTTCAAGTGCCTTATATAAAGACATAAGCCTGTCAACTGCCGTCACATCAATAGAACCCACACCTCCGGCGTCTACAATTACCCATTTAGTATTATCATCAAGATTCTTTTCTATATCATCAATAAATGTATTAATATTTGCAAAGAAAAGTGCTCCGTTAAATCTGTATATAACCACACCTTTTATCTTCTTTACATTGCTGTATCTGTTAAGACTATAGAATCCCTCCTGTCCCGGTATAACTCCGAGAAATGCTCTTGGTGGTTCAACCGCTTTGACAATAACAGCTATGAATGAAAGAATAACACCGATTACAACTCCGTATATCGTTCCGAATAACAGAACGCCTAAAAATGCTCCTACAAATATTGCAAACTCCGTATGGTCTGTTTTCCATAATTTAACTGCAAGCCCGAATTCAGTAATTCCAATCAGTGCCGCAACAACAATTCCTGTAAGTATTGGTACAGGAAGATACTCAAGCACCGGCGTACCAAAAAGCACTATAAGAAGCATTGTCAGAGAAGCTGTTATTGACATAACCTGTGATTTGCAGCCAAACTGGTCTGCAATTCCTGTTCTTGACACGCTTCCATTCAAAGGGCATCCGCCAATTACAGCAGAAGCCGCATTTGCAGCAACATAAGCCAGAATTTCTCTATTATTGCTTACTTTATAGCCATATTTGTTGGCATAATTATTAGTTGCAAGCAATGTCTGCGCCATGACAACACCTGCCACTGAAAGTCCAAGAAGTATTATATCTGACGGATTCTTAAACACAACTGACATATCAGGAAGTGAGAATCCCGGCAGCCCCTTATCAACATGTGGAAGAAGCTTAACACCAAATCTGTCAATATGAAAAATTGCAGTTGCAAGTGCACCAAGCACCATAAGAAGTACTGACATTGGAAACTTTGGAATGAACTTCTTCGCAACAAGAATAATCACAACTGTTCCGACTCCAAGCACTGCCGAGAGCAGATTAAATGAATCAAACTCGCCAGCTATATGCATAACAAGCTGTATCGCTTCGCCAGTCCCAGCATTGCCACCAAAAAGCTTTGCTGCCTGCATAAGAATTATTGTAACTCCAATACCGCTTATAAATCCACCCATTACAGGTGTCGATATATAATTGACAATATGCCCTGCTTTGATAAAGAAGAAAAGCAGCAGCCACAATGCTGCAACCAAAGTTATCGCCGGAACTACTGCCTTTGCCTCCTCAGATCCTGACACTATTCCAAGCGTTGCAAGTGTTCCACCGACAAGTGCCGCCGGAGTTGCATCCACTCCGAACACAAACTGTGGCGAAGATGTCACAAGTCCATATATAAGCACTGGCAGAATAGAGCAGTACAGACCATACACCGCTGGCAGTCCCGCAATCTGTGCATATCCCATTGATATAGGAATTGACACAAGAGCAACAATTATTCCTGATACAATATCTTTCCGTATATTCTTTAAACCAACATTTTTCAATATGCAACGCCCCTTAATCAGATTTCGATAGAAATATATTAACATAAAACATGCCTGTTCAAAACATTTTTGCACGATTGCAGTTATTAATATTTTCGTATATAATTATTTAATAACAAATGCGGTACCAAACTGCAACACATTTTTATATAGAAAAGGATACTTAATTATGTTTATAGCTGACAACTGGAAAGATTATGAAGTAATAGATACCTCTAAGGGCGAAAAACTTGAACGCTGGGGTAAGTATATTCTTGTACGCCCGGACCCACAGGTAATATGGGACACTCCTAAGAAAGAGCGTGGCTGGAAGAATATGAATGGTCATTACCACAGAAGTTCTAAGGGCGGCGGAGAATGGGAGTTCTTTGACCTTCCACAGCAGTGGCAGATTCACTACAACAGTCCTTCATTTGAACAGGAGCTGACATTCAACTTAAAGCCATTCAGCTTCAAGCACACAGGAATATTCCCTGAGCAGGCTGCTAACTGGGACTGGTTTGGAAAGATAATCTCTGATGCCAGGAAAAAGCGTGGCAGCGAACCTGTAAAGGTTCTTAACCTGTTTGCTTATACTGGTGGAGCAACACTTGCATGTGCAGCCGCAGGTGCTAATGTTACGCATGTAGATGCTTCTAAGGGTATAGTCGCATGGGCTAAAGAAAATGCGCAGTCTTCAGGACTTATTGATAAGCCTATCCGATGGATAGTTGATGACTGTGTAAAGTTTGTAGAAAGAGAGATAAGAAGAGGCAACCATTACGATGCAATCATCATGGATCCACCTTCATATGGACGTGGTCCTAAAGGAGAAATCTGGAAAATAGAAGAAGCCATACACCCGCTTGTTAAGCTTTGTGCACAGCTTCTTTCTGATGAACCATTATTTTTCCTTATTAATTCATACACCACAGGTCTTCAGCCAGCCGTTCTTACTTATATGTTAAGCACAGAACTTAAGAGCTTTGGCGGACACTGTGATTCACAGGAAGTAGGTCTCCCTGTTTCAAGCAACGGACTTGTTCTTCCATGTGGTGCTTCTGGCCGCTGGATGAAATAATTAATACACAACACCATCGAGTGACGGCGATTCTTCGCCGTCATTCACAATTCTGATAACAAGATGATTAGGCAGACATGTGATTGGCATTAAAGGCTCAGATATATAGCCCATGTTCACACACAGCTTATCCGGACAGCTTGCATCAGCTATCTTAATCTTTCCATTCTCAACAAGAATATCATTGTATTCTCCATCCCCGTATTCAATCCTGAACGTATACGGATTCTTAACATCATCTAACGATACAGTTCTTAACAATTCGTTATCTCTGTATATATAAGCGGTCTTACTACCGTCATTCTTTCCTGATTTCATATATATAATAGAAGCCACACTTGCCCCGACAAGCAGGACAATCACAGCTACCACTGCAATAACTCTTTTTTTCACAATCGCCTCCATCTGCTACATAGTATATTTTTTAGGAATATATTTGTCTGCAAAGAAGCACACAAGGCCCGTAAACAGACCTGTTATAACACCGCTTATCACAAGAAACGGCATATACGCAAATATACCTGACAATCTGAGTATGAAAAATGCAGCAAGAATTTGACCTGCATTGTGCGACACTGCACCAAGTATTCCCGTAAGAAATATATACTGTCCCCTAAGCAATTTATTAACAGCTGCCATCACAATAAGGCATAAGAATCCACCACTTACACTATATATAAATGATACCGCCTGCCCTGTAAATATAGTAGCCAGTATAATTCTCATAGCCAGCACAATAGCTGCATCACTGAATTTATACCTTTTTAATACAAAAAGTGTAACTATATTGGCAAGTCCTAACTTGACTCCCGGTATTGGAACAAGCGTAGGTATCGCTGATTCCACAACAAATATTGTCAGCGCTATTGTTGTAAGTAATGCCAGCGTTGTAAGTCTCTTAACATCAAAAGTTTTCTTCATGTCTGCCTCCGCATAAATATTACCTATGCATTTTAACAGACATTTCATATTAAGACAATAATTCGTTAAATTAATTCAAATTCATGCAAAATCAGTTTGACAGTTTGTAAAAATATAGTATAATCATTTGGCTTTATAAATATACGAAAGTGAGGAAATCCTATGGTAAAAGACATGACAAATGGTTCGCCTTCCAAGCATATTCTTGGATTCGCAGTTCCAATGCTGTTCGGAATGCTGTTTCAGCAGTTCTACAACCTTGTTGACACAATAATCGTTGGTAAAACTCTCGGTGTTGAAGCTCTTGCCGGAGTTGGAGCAACAGGTTCTATTAACTTCATGATAATCGGTTTCTGTATGGGAGTCTGTAACGGATTCGTGATTCCGGTTGCCCAATGCTTTGGTGCAAAGAAACCTGCTGACCTTAGAAAATATGTATTTAACGGATATATCTGCAGTATTGTGTTTGCCATAGTGCTTACGCTTGCATCCGTAATATTCTGCCGCAGGATACTTATTATCATGAATACACCGGCAGATATTATTGACCATGCCTATAATTACATAGTAGTTATATTCATAGGAATCCCAACTGTATTCCTGTACAACATGGTGTCTGGTGTTATCCGTTCGCTTGGCGATAGTAAGACACCTGTAGTTTTCCTTGTGCTTTCTTCAATAATAAATGTAGTACTTGATTTCTTTCTTATTCTTGTATGTAAGATGGGTGTTGCCGGAGCTGGCTGGGCAACTGTAACATCACAGTTAATTTCGGGACTTACCTGCCTTATATATATGTATAAGAAATATGACATCTTAAAAGGTGACAAATCAGAAAGGGTACTTGATAGAAGATTCATCACCAACCTGTGTATGAACGGTGTTCCTATGGGACTCCAGTATTCAATAACAGCCATCGGAAGTACAATCCTTCAGGCTGCTGTCAATACACTTGGTTCAACATATGTAGCCGCAATGACTGCCGGTTCTAAGATGTTCAACTTTACCTGTTGTCCATTTGATGCACTCGGCTCAACCATGGCAACCTATGCCGGACAGAATGTTGGAGCTGCCAAGATTAAAAGACTTGGTCAGGGCGTACGCTCCGCTATGATAATCGGTTCAGTATACAGTGTTCTTTCTCTTATTGCACTGTATTTCACTACAGATTATATTGCATTATTATTCGTTAATGCATCAGAGACAACAATAATTGCTCTTACAAGACAGTTCATCCTTGCATCTGCATGCTTCTACATTCCACTTACAGGTGTTAACGTGGTCCGCTTCTGCATACAGGGTATGGGCTTCTCCGTATTTGCAATATCAGCAGGTATCTTGGAGATGATTGGCCGTGCATTTGCAGCCATCATACTCATTCCAAGTATTGGATTCATGGGTGCATGCCTCGCCTCACCAATCGCATGGATTGCTGCTGACGCATTTTTGTTCCCTGCATTCATACATTGTGCAAAGAAGCTTAATGCAAGGCACAATATTAAATCAAACTAATAACATGACTAAAGGGAGGGCAATATTGCCCTCCCTTAATTATTCTATAATATAGACAGCCTGGCTGTGCATCGCTTCATATCTTGATTGAAATGTCTCAAGATTCCTTGTTATGTTACCTTCCATAGGATCCATTATATAAACAATATTCTTATTAAGATCATATCCTGTAATTACAACACAATGTTCTGGAGACATCCATGTATATTCTTTCCCATTAAATACAAATGTCTTAGATTCATGTGGCTGTCTCATATCTATTGTATTCCATATTACTATCGGGTCACCCTGAGCAACCATACCTAGAATCTCTTTAAAATCTGTTCCGCTGATATTCTTTGCAACTGCTGACATATTATTAACTTTGAAATATTTATTAGCTGCATTAACAATTGGCTGTGACATGCATCCATAACTTGTGTTATCCCTTGGATTACCAAGAAACATTTCGTAGAAGCTGCCATTGCCTTTCTTAAGATATTCATCCGACATAGTTGTTTTATCAACATTACAGCCGTAATAATTTAGTACGGATGTTAACGATGTAATCTCGCATCCCGTTGGCAGCTCTGGATTCTGATTAAGCGATTCATAGCATTCTATTCTGTATACATCTGGTAAATCATTTACAGTCTCTTCTCTTACAGAAAGCTGTTCCTCCGTCACATTACCATCGCTCTTAATTGCTGTATATTCTGCACCTACTGCTACACCTTTGCTGACATTCTTATTATTCATCTTGACTGTTAATACAATTGCTACCGTACATGCCAGTATAGTCATCATTACAAGGAATATTTGATTCTTCCTTTTTCCTCTTTTTTGGTATTTTCTCCTGCTATCTCTCCTACTCATCCCAATCACCATCCTAACCTTCCGTTGTAAGTCAAAGTCTCATTTATTAACTTCTATACTTATATACGAAACCAAGCATGATTTGGTCTGAATAAATCGTAAAATTGTGTTTTATAATATTATATAAGCCTTACCACCTGACAATTATCAGTCATTCCATCCCAGAATTTATCCAGTGGTGTTCCTCTGAATTTTGCTATAATACTGCAGTTCATGGCACCATGACCAACAATCAGTATATCTTTGCCACTATTTACCTGTGGCATAACTACATTGTCTATAAATTCCCCTGTCCTTGCAAAAAGTTCTTCAAAGCTTTCTCCACCTTCAACTGTAACATACTTCTCAGGCTTCTTAAAAAGAGTATTAATTGGACAGTCATCTATAGCAAATGAATTCTCTATTCCTTCATATACTCCAAATCCCATCTCAACAAGTCTGTCATCTGTATACACAGGAACATTTCTTCCCTTCAAGAAAATGTCTGCTGTTTCTTTTGCTCTTTCCAAAGGAGATGAGTAACATATGTCAAAATGTATATCTGAATACTGTTTCCCAGCCTCTGCCGCCATCATTCTGCCTTCATCATTAAGCGGTATATCTGTTCTTCCCTGCAATTTATGACGTACATTCCAGTCCGTCCTGCCATGACGCATTATGTATAGCATGTTGTACTCCTCTTTTTATCATATTCTAGTTCATTACTTCGCGAGCACGACTGCAAACTGCCCATGACTTCTCAAGGAGCTGCTCGCGCAAAAAAGGGTTTCCGATAACCTCGGAAACCCTTGAAAGAACTGTATTAATAACAATTACTCAATGATTGTAGCAACAGCACCAGAACCAACTGTTCTACCACCCTCACGGATAGCGAAACGAAGACCCTGCTCCATAGCTACGTTATGGATAAGTTCAACTGTCATCTCTACGTTATCACCAGGCATGCACATTTCTGTACCAGCTGGAAGCTCACAAACACCAGTT
>ULWN01011839.1_pt1 | contig 12038 bp, 10 predicted proteins | sample 1960371 | NCBI WGS metagenome assembly ULWN01 (sample SAMEA4835813, study PRJEB28245) | human gut metagenome | biome: gut microbiome; material: fecal sample | place: Denmark | collected 2008 | reverse complement strand
TTACGCTGGAGCCGCACCTGACGGTGTTTGAGGGCTTTGCAGCGCTGGAAAAGGATGAGCAGAAGACCAAGATGGCCGAGTATGCGTACCCGAACCAGCGGGCGGCCTTTGATGCGGCTGTGGCAGCGCTTAAGGAGTCGCTGGCATGAGCAGCGGGCAGGACAGGACACTGCGCTTTGCCGTCGTTGGGTTGGGCAATATGGGCAGCGCCCATGCCGAGGCGATCTTCGGCGGCAAGGTGCCGGAGGCCACGCTTGGTGCAGTTTGTGATATTGCCCCGGAAAGGCGGGCATGGGCGGCTGAGCATCTGCCCGGTGTGCCGGTGTACGATACCTTCGACGGGCTGTTGGCGGCCGGGCAGGCGGATGCCGTTGTGCTGGCTACGCCGCATTATTATCACCCGCCGATGGCGGTCGCCGCCTTTGCCAGGGGCCTGCATGTGCTGACGGAGAAGCCGGCCGGTGTGCAGATCAGCGCGGTGCAGCAGATGTGCCGTGCCGCGGAGCAGAGCGGCCGGGTGTTCGGCATCATGTTTAACCAGCGCACGCATCCCCTGTTCCAGCGGGCACGGCAGATCGTGCAGGGCGGTGAGCTGGGGGAGCTGAAACGGCTGCAGTGGACGGTGACCAACTGGTACCGCACGCAGGCATATTACAATTCCGGTAATTGGCGCGCCTCCTGGGCGGGTGAGGGCGGCGGCGTACTGCTCAATCAGGCGCCGCACCAGCTGGATCTGTGGCAGTGGATATTCGGCATGCCCACGGCTGTGTGGGCCAGCTGCACCTGCGCCAGATACCACCATATCGAGGTGGAGGACGATGCTACCATCTTCGCCCGCTATGCCAATGGCGCTACCGCCACCTTTATCACCACCACCGGCGAGTTTCCCGGCACCAACCGGCTGGAGATCGCCGGCGACCGCGGAAAGCTGGTGCTGGAAAACAACTGCCTGCACTGGTGGAAGCTGGGGCGCCCGGAGCGGGAGGTCTGTTACGACCCCGCCGGCGGAGAGCCGGCAGTTACCTACGAGGAGATCCGTCCGGAAGCGCCGGAAACGGCACATAATGGTATCCTGCGGAACTTTACCGCTGCGGTGCTGCACGGGGAGCCTCTGCTGGCACCGGGGTATGACGGCCTGAATGAGCTGACAATCTCCAACGCAGCCTATCTTTCGGCCTGGACAGGAAAAACGGTGGAGCTGCCGCTGGATACGGCGCTTTTTGACCGGCTGCTGGCCGAGCGGGCAGCCAACTCCGCCTATCACGGAACGCAGGGGAGCGGCGAAGCGGACGGCCAGTACAAATCCCGCTGGAATGTAAACTGGTGAGAGGAGAAGGAAACATGCAGATCGGAGCACAATTCTATACCCTGCGGGAGCAGTGCAAGACACTGGAGGACTTCGCCGAATCCCTCAAACGGGTGGCGGATATCGGGTATCGGCTGGTGCAGATTTCCGGTGTCTGTGCCTATGAGCCGGAATGGCTGCGTGAGCAGCTGCGGGCCAATGGCCTGCGGTGTGTGCTGACCCACATCCCGCCGGAACGGCTGGAAAAGGAGCCGGAGACGGTGGCGGCGGAGCACACGGTGTTCGGCTGCGACTACATCGGCCTTGGCTGCGGGTCGAAAGAGGCTGGAACCAAAGGAATGGATCAGGCGATCCGCCTGGCGCAAACCAGCGGCCGCTATTTTGCCTCGGTGGGCAAGCATCTTTCGTATCACAACCATGGCTTCGAATTCACGCGGGATGCAGAGAACGGGAAGACCCGGCTTGCCTATCTGGCGGAGCATACCACTCCGGAGGAGCTGGTGTTTACGCTGGATACCTATTGGACCCACTGGGGCGGCGCCGATGTGGTGGAATGGATTGAGCGGCTGTCCGGGCGTATCCCCTGTGTCCACCTGAAGGATATGGTGGCAAATGGGGCAGAGGAGCAGCGCATGGCCCCGGTAGGCAGCGGCAATCTTCCCTGGCAGAGGATCCTGCCGGCGCTGGAACAGGCCGGCGTCCGGTATGCGCTGGTCGAGCAGGATGATTGCTATGGTGAAGACCCCTTTGCCTGCCTTGAAAAAAGCTATCGGTTTCTGCGGACGCAGGGACTGGAATAAGCGCTATGGATTTTATGGAAAGGATGATCGAGTATGGAAAAAGTACGCATAGGTATTATCGGTATCGGTAATATGGGCAGCGGCCATGCCAAAAGCATCGCAGCCGGCAATTGCCCGGAGATCGAGCTGGCCGCGGTGTGTGATATCAACCCCGAGCGGCTGGAGTGGGCAAAGGAAAACCTGCCGGAGACGGTGGCGCGCTTTGACGATGCCATCAAGATGATGGAAAGCGGCCTGATCGACGCTGTGATCGTGGCAGTGCCCCACTATTTCCACCCCCAGTACGCTATGGAGGGCTTCAAGCACCACCTGCATGTGATGTGCGAAAAGCCGGCCGGCGTGTATACCAAGCAGGTGCGGGAGATGAATGCTGCCGCTGAGAAGGCCGATGTAGCCTTTGGCATGATGTTCAACCAGCGCACCAATTGTGTTTACCGCAAGATGAAGGAGATCGTTGACAGCGGTGAGATGGGCGCCATCCGCCGGACCAATTGGATCATCACCAACTGGTATCGTCCGCAGGTGTACTATGATTCGGGCGCCTGGCGTGCCACCTGGTCCGGCGAGGGCGGCGGCGTGCTGCTGAACCAGTGCCCGCACCAGCTTGACCTGTTCCAGTGGATCTGCGGTATGCCCAAGAAGGTGGATGCCCACCTGCAATTCGGCCATTGGCACGATATTGAGGTTGAGGATGATGTGACCGCCTATTTTGAGTATGAAAATGGCGCCACCGGTGTGTTCATCACCTCCACCGGCGATGCCCCCGGTTCCAACCGCTTTGAGATCACGCTGGATAAGGGCAAGCTGGTCGTGGAGAACGACAAGCTGTATAAGTGGGAGCTGTCTGTGCCGGAGCCGGAGTGGACGAAGATCTGCAAAAATCCCTTTGACAAGCCGGAGATCACCTTCTCCGAGGTGGAGACAGATGGCCTGAATCCGCAGCACAATGGCGTGCTGAATGCTTTTGCTGCCCATATCCTGCACGGTACGCCGCTGGTGGCGAATGGCGTGGAGGGTATCCGCGGCCTGACAATCTCCAATGCGATGCACCTGTCCAGCTTCCTCGGGCATCCAGTCGAGCTGCCCTTTGATGAGGAGCTGTACTACAATGAGCTGATGAAGCGCGTAGCAACCTCCCGCCGCAAAGAAAATGTGCGGGCGGTGGTGGCCGACACCAGCAATAGCTATGCCGGTGTAAAGTAAATCACCAGTGTACGCTTTTTAAACTACGGTTTCGGATAAAAGGCCGGGGGCCGCCGCAAATTTGTTGCGACGGCCGTCGGCCTGGTTTTGTATTACGCTGAGAGAGATAAATACTGTGTAAAGCTTTTTTTGCTTGCCGGCTGATTTTTTTAATCCTCGGCGCTGCTTGCCTTGCCCAGTGTGCCGTTTGCTGCGGCCTGCAGGTAGGCGTTGATAAAGCCGTCGATATCGCCGTCCATCACGGCCTGGATGTTGCCCATCTCGTAGCCGGTGCGGTGATCTTTGGCCAGGGTGTAGGGCATGAAGACATAGGAGCGGATCTGGCTGCCCCATTCAATTTTCATCTGCGTGCCTTTGATGTCGTCAATCTTTTCCAGATGCTCGCGCTCCTTGATCTCCACCAGCTTGGATTTCAGCATAGCCATGGCCTTGTCGCGGTTTTGGAACTGGCTGCGCTCATTCTGGCAGGCCACCACAATGCCGGTGGGGATATGGGTCAGACGCACGGCCGAGGAGGTTTTGTTGATATGCTGTCCGCCGGCGCCGGAGGAGCGGAAAACATCCATTTTGATATCCTCCGGGCGAATATCCACTTCGGTATCCTCGTCGATCTCCGGAATGACCTCCAGAGCCGAAAAGGAGGTGTGCCGCCGGCCGGAGGCGTCGAAGGGGGAGATGCGCACCAGACGGTGCACGCCGGCCTCGCCCTTAAGATAGCCATAGGCGTTCATCCCAACGATCTCGATAGAGGCGCTCTTTAGCCCCGCCTCGTCGCCGTCCAGATAGTCCAGAATATTGTACTGGAAGCCGTGGTTTTCCGCCCAGTGCGTATACATCCGGTAAAGCATGGAGGCCCAGTCCTGTGCCTCGGTGCCGCCGGCGCCCGCGTGGAAGGTGAGGATGGCGTTTTTGCTGTCGTATTCTCCGCTCAGCAGAGTGGCCAGGCGCTGCGTTTCCATGGATTTTTCGATCTGCTCGATGCCGGCGGTGCATTCGTCCATCAGCGACAGATCCTCTGCTTCGTTGGCCAGCTCGATCAGGGTCAGCGTATCCTGATAGTCGGCGTGCAGCTTTTCATAGGCTTCGATCTTGCTTTTCAGCACGGCTGTTTTCTGCGTAATGCGCTTGGCTGTCTCCATATCGTCCCAAAAGCCCGGCGCAGCAGCCTGCGCATCCAGCTCGTCTGCCTCCCGCTGCAGCTGCTTCAGTCCAATGGAATTGGCCAGATCCCCGATCTGCGGTTCCATAGCCTCTAATTTCAGTTTCAGTTCTTCAAATTGCAGCATGGTCTTGCTCCTATCTCAAGTATTCCAATATAGTATTATACAAAAATTGCCGCGGCTTGTAAAGAAAAAAATCCCGTGTACAGCGTTTTTTTCGGATATGGGCGGTAAATGGCCTGCTTCACCGGCTTTTTATCTTGACATCACCGGTGGGATGTGCTATAGTACCAACGCAGGCTGCGCAGCGGCGCAGGACAATATTGGGCTGTAGTCTAGCGGTAGGACACGTGACTTTGACTCACGCCGTGGTGGTTCAACTCCACCCAGCCCAGCCAGAGATCGACAAATCTCCCCGGAGGTTTGTCGATTTTCTTTTCCACTCCTTTTTGGGGCTAACCATGATGGAAGCTTTTTTGCAAAATCATTAACCAAATGCGGCTTTTTTCACTATAGAAGTGAGAGCTCTCAGATAGACAAGGAAGGGAGGCGGAAAAATGGACAAGAATGAGCTGTACGAAAGAATTGCCGAGGCATCAAAAACGATTTTTTCTTTTTGTATGGCGAGAACGCCGACAAGGGAGGAGGCCGAGGATCTGGCACAGGATATCGTGTATGAACTGCTTAGATCGGCTGAAAACCTCCGCGACGAAAAGGCTTTCTACGGATTTATGTGGGGCGTGGCCGGGAATGTCTATAAGCAGTGGTACAGAAAAAGGCAGATAGGCGGCACCTGTGCCCTGACAGAGGCACTTCCGGCGGAAGGAGACGACCCGGCGGAATGGTCGGAAGAGGGCAACGAGGATATCCGGCTTCTCCGGCGTGAATTGACACTGCTGTCCGAAAAGTATCGCAAGGCGACCATTCTGTACTATATTGAGGGGCGCTCTTGCTCAGAGATCGCGTCTGCATTGGCGATTTCAGAGGGCATGGTCAAATATTTGCTTTTCAAATCGCGTAAGTTTTTGAGAAAGGGAATGGGTATGGAAAGAGATTTCGGAGAGTTGAGCTATAATCCCCGCACGCTGATCCCGCTGTACAGTGGCGAGGGCCCCAACCGCTTCAGCACCTTTATGCAGAGCAAGGTGCGGCAGAATATTCTTTGCGCTTGTTATAATGACGCACTTACATCGCAGCAGATCAGCCTGGAAACCGGTCTGCCGCTTCCGTATATTGACGATGAAATACGAGAGATGGAGATCAGGCAGATCATCGCGCGGGAGGGGAAGCGTTACAGGGCAAATTGCATTATCATTACCACGGAATGTGCGGATGAAATTGAGCGGGCAGAGGCAAAGTACCACGCGCAGCTGGCCGATAAAATGGCGGCGTTTATTCACAGCAGGCTCCGGGAATATAAAAGTATTGCATTTACCGGGAGCGACTTTTCCGAGAATACATTACGCTGGCAGCTGGCAACGGTTATGTTCCGGCTGGTTGGCGGCGTAGAGTGCGGGGCAGCAAAGGATGCACCAAAAACCGGATGGGGAGAGAATGCGTATCTTTGGTGTGTAGAAAAGCTTAATGAAAAGCACATTTTTTCCTACTGTGATGTGCAAAATCCGGGAGGCGATACGCTGTATTTCCTGGATTACTGGAAGGACGGTCTGGGAAAGGGGGATCACCGGGATTTTTACGGCAATGAGCGATATACCCGCCTGTTCTGCGATGTTTGCCGTGGGGAAACGAAAGCTCTCAGCAAGTATGATCTTGAAGCAATTGCCGAAATGGTGCGGAAAGGGTATGTCATGAAGCTGCAGGGGAGGTATCGGGCAACGGTTCCGGTTTATACGGCAGCACAGTACGGGGCGGTAACGGACATGGCCCGCGGCTTTATTGCCGCAGAGCTTACGCCGATCCTACAGGCCATGGATGGCGCCGCTGTGCGTATCCTTGCGGCTCATACCCCAAAGGCCCTGCAGCAGCAGGTTGCCGGTATAGCGGCTATGGATAGGTTTGTGGATGCGGTCTGTATTCCGGCAACCATACTTGTGGAACGGGAAGTATTGCATACCGCCTGGCATCCGCTTGAAATGCCGACGACCTATATGGTGCTGAACGACTGAGATTAGTCCGGATGACCGGGGGCCGCAGGGGATAATAGCCCCTGCGGCATTTTGTGTTTCCAAATAGGAAATAGCGCTTGACAAATTGCCGGAAATCCTGTACAATACACAGGCAGATGTGCGTGGGGTATTCCCGCTCACTTCATTCGCTGGCATAGCTCAGTTGTGTAGAGTCGCTCTACCGCCTTCGCTGTGCCTGCTCACTTCGTTCGCTGGCATAGCTCAGTTGGTAGAGCAGCTGATTTGTAATCAGCAGGTCGGGGGTTCAAGTCCGTCTGCCAGCTCCAAAAAAGAGCCTTAGTTTATGAAAATAAACTGAGGCTCTTTTCCTTTTTGCGAAACGGCTAAACCCATTGAAATTGCTGGGTTTTTAAGTCGTTCCGCAGCGGATGTTTCCGAGCAAAAGCCGTACGCCAAGCGGAGCATTCACTAAAATGTATATTATTTCAGCGGCAAAAAACAAACGAATTTTAAGCTATTTGTTACCTTATTTTACCTTATGATTACCTTGTTTTTACCTTATCCGAAGAAAACGCCGTCAGCCAGCGGCGGCAGTCCGAAATTATGGAGGTGAAAAAGTATGCAAGAAGATTTTAGCTTTATACGGCGCAGGAAAGGCACCGGATCAATCCTAAAGGCTCCGAAGGGCGGGTTTTGCATTCGCATACCGATTGGGAAAACGCCGTCAAACAATACCCGCTATAAAACGGTTACCGGATTTGCTACGGTTGCGGAGGCTACAGCGGCGTTGGATGCCGCCATGGGACTCGCACCATCCACTGCCGAAACCGGGAAGACGGAAAACAAAACTTTCGGTGCGTGGTTAGAGGAGTATCTGGACTATAAACGCTCTACGGTCAATTCCGCTGATGTGGGAGTGCGCCCTATCAAGCAGAGAACCTTTGACGGTCTGGAGGGTACAGCCAATATGTATCTGTTTGAGCGTGTGAAAACCAGGCACCTAAAATTCCAACCAACCGGCAATCCCTTAGCCAATCAACCGATTAATACAATCACCTCACAGGATGTGCGTGATCTGCTTAATCGAATGGAGACAGCCGGACTGTCTCGTTCTTCTATGAAAAAGACCTATGACATCATTAACCAGGTGTTTCGTTTCGCAAACCTCTCATCACCTGCCAGCTTTGCGTTTCGGGCCAATCGCAGCTATCGGATGAACCCACCGGCAACCTTCTCCAAAGAAGATTTAGCAAAGATTGAGAAGTATCTAAAAGATTTGGAGAGAAGGCAGTACTCGTTCGGCGCAGCTATGGCATTGCGGTTTGTGATGCATACCGGTTGCCGTGTGGGCGAAGCTTGCGGCTTGCGCTATGAAGATTATAATGCTGCCGCCGGTACGGTGACCATACGCCGCAATATTTCGTTTACCCGGAACAATGGGTATCATTCCATAGAAACCACCCCCAAGAGCGAACGCAGCTTTCGTACACTCCCGTTATCGCACGGGGCTGTTGATGCCGTTGAATGTGGTATCAGTCTGCATCCGGAAATCCGGCAAAACAACGGGTATATTTTTGCCTCCAGAAACGGCCAGCCACAGGACCCCACAAATCTGTATCGCTTATTGAGGAGTACCATGAAACAATGCGGTATACTCTCAAAGATCCTGTTGATACTGGCGATCGTGGGTTTGATTTTGACATCTGTCGGGGCGATCCTTGTGGCGTTAGGTGTACTGAACATAGAATATTTCCTGTTTGCTGCGCCTGAAATAACCCAAAGGCAGCTTGTAGGAACTTTACTTGCTGCGGCTACCTCTTTGCTGCTTAGCGGCATTTTTACAGTCTTTGTTTATCGCTACTTCACAGCGGAACTGAAAGAAGGAACGCCTTTTACGATTGCGGGTGCAAACAGAATAAGGCAGCTGGGAATTATGCAAATTGTATTGGCGGTCGTATCTGCGGCAATTACCGACGGTATCTATGAGACAATCAATCTTTCGGATTGGAATAGTTTTGACGACGATGCAGGCGGTATTGCGCTGGGCATTGGCTTGATTTTAATGGCTATGGTTGTTCGTTACGGTGCACAGCTGGAGCATAGAAACGGAGCTAAGCAATTTGCGGAGGGCAACAAAGCCGATCAGGGCGCTGGTTAGCCGAAAAAACGACTGTACCCCGATTGCTTTACCTACGACAATATAAACATGCGGTTCCTCTTTTAAGGAAACCCAAATGAAAAACACCGAACATCACAATAGTTTCAAAAGGAGAAGATGACGGATGTATACTTACAAAACAGAAATTTTAACGGTTGGCACAAAATGGTTTTCCGATAAAGCAGATGCAGAGGATATTGCGATGTTGGATAAGCTGTTAAATGAAAGGGCCTCTGAAGGCTGGGAGCTTGCAACATACGATTATATGGCAACATCCTCACAGATAAGAGGGGCGTTTGTTGTTACCTTTAGAAAAGAAAAGGCGTAACGGCAAGTGATATGATCCGGTACATAGCTTCATCAAAGGTATGGCGGGGGATTTCTCGCACTGATTTGATGTGCTGTGCACCGGCTCTTTTTGTCGGTAAAACAACAAAAAATGCAGAATAGATAAATTACCTATTGACAAGGTAGGTAAATGGCGCTATAATTGTCTATGTAAACGATAGGTAATTCGGAAAGGGGTTATGACCATGTCAAAAATCTATACCGCTGCTGACCAGCTGATCGGCAAAACACCGCTGCTGGAGCTGACCCATATTGAAAAGCAGTACGGCCTGAAGGCGCGCCTGCTGGGCAAGCTGGAATACCTGAATCCCACCGGCTCGGTAAAGGACCGTATTGCCAAGGCTATGCTGGATGATGCCGAAGAAAAGGGGCTGCTGCGCGAAGGCTCTGTGATCATTGAGCCGACCAGCGGCAATACCGGCATTGGGCTGGCATCCGTTGCGGCCGCGCGCGGCTACCGCATTATCATCGTCATGCCGGAAACCATGTCGGTGGAGCGCCGGCAGCTGATGATGGCCTACGGTGCCGAGCTGGTGCTGACCGAGGGCGCCAAGGGCATGAAGGGCGCCGTGGCCAAGGCGGACGAACTGGCGAAGGGGATTCCGAACAGCTTTGTGCCCGGACAGTTTATCAATCCCGCGAACCCCAAGGCGCACTATATGACCACCGGCCCGGAGATCTATGCGGACACGGACGGTGCGGTGGATATTTTTGTGGCGGGCGTCGGCACCGGCGGTACGCTGACCGGTACCGGCCGCTATCTGAAGGAGCAGAAGCCGGGTGTGCAGATCGTGGCGGTGGAGCCAGAAACCTCCCCGGTGCTTTCCAAGGGAACGGCTGGCGCGCATAAAATCCAGGGGATTGGCGCAGGCTTTGTACCGGAGGTGCTGGATACCGGCATCTATGACGAGGTGATCGCCGTGAGCAACGAGGATGCCTTCACCTACGGCCGGCTGGTGGGCAAGAGCGAGGGCGTGCTGGTGGGGATTTCCGCCGGTGCGGCGGTGGCGGCGGCCATTGCGCTGGCCAAACGGCCGGAGAACGAGGGCAAGACCATCGTGGCGCTGCTGCCGGATACCGGTGACCGCTACCTGTCAACGCCGCTGTTCGCCGATGGGGAATAAGTGTCTGTGAAAAGGAGAAAACACGATGATCTATGTGGATAATGCAGCAACCACCAAGATGAGCCGCAAGGCGATCGACGCCATGCTGCCGTATATGGAAACGGTGTTCGGCAATCCCTCCAGCCTGCACAGCGTGGGGCAGCGCGCCAATGAGGCGCTGGTGGCCGCCCGCGGCCAGATCGCCGGGTGTTTGGGCTGTTCACCGAAGGAGATTTATTTCACCTCCGGCGGCAGCGAGGCCGACAACCAGGCGATCCTTTCCGCCGCCGCCCTGGGGGCGCGCAAGGGCAAAAAGCACATCATTTCCACGGCTTTTGAGCACCACGCGGTGCTGCATACCCTGCAAAAGCTGAAGAAGCAGGGCTTTGATGTGGAGCTGCTGGATGTACACGACTATGGCAATATCACAGCGCAGCAAGTGGCGCAGGCCATCCGGGAGGATACCTGCCTGGTCACGGTCATGTATGCCAATAATGAGATTGGCTCCATTCTGCCGATCGCCGAGATCGGCGAGGTGTGCCGCGAGAAAGGGGTGCTGTTCCACACCGATGCGGTGCAGGCCGCCGGCCATCTGCCGATTGATGTGCAGAAGCAGCATATTGATATGCTGTCCCTCTCGGCGCACAAATTCCACGGCCCCAAGGGCATCGGCGTGCTGTATGCACGGCAGGGCGTGCCGCTGACGAACCTCATCGAGGGCGGCGCGCAGGAGCGCGGCAAACGCGCCGGCACGGAGAACCTGCCGGCTATCATGGGCATGGCAGCGGCGCTGCAGGATGCCTGCGACAATATGGCGGCCAACACCGCCAAGGTGACGGCGCTGCGGGACAAGCTGATTGCCGGCCTGGAGAAGATCCCGCACTCGGCACTCAATGGGGATCCGGTACACCGCCTGCCCGGCAATGTGAGCTTCTGCTTTGAGGGCATCGAGGGCGAAAGCCTGCTGCTGCTGCTGGATGCCAAGGGCATCTGCGCCTCCTCCGGTTCGGCCTGTACCTCCGGGTCACTGGATCCGAGCCATGTGCTGCTGGCTATCGGCCGGCCGCATGAGATCGCGCACGGTTCGCTGCGGCTGTCGCTGTGCGAAACCAACACCGAGGCTGAGGTGGAGGAGATGCTGCGGGATATCCCGCAGGTGGTGGAGTATCTGCGGGGGATGTCCCCGCTGTGGCATGATAAGGTGGACGGCCGCAAGCCGTTTGTTCTGTGAAAGGATGGGATGATACAATGGCACTGTACAGCGATAAGGTAATGGACCACTTCACGCATCCGCGCAATGTGGGCGTGATCGAAAACGCCGACGGCGTGGGCGAGGTCGGCAATGCAAAATGCGGCGATATCATGAAGATCTATTTGAAGATTGACCAGGATACCATCACCGATGTGAAGTTTGAGACCTTCGGATGCGGATCGGCGATTGCCTCCAGCTCCATGGCGACGGAGATGATCAAGGGCAAGCCGCTCTCGCAGGCGCTCCAGCTGTCCAACAAGGCGGTGGCCGAAGCGCTGGACGGCCTGCCGGCGCACAAGATGCACTGCTCCGTACTGGCGGAGGAGGCCATCAAGGCGGCCGTGAAGGACTATTACGATAAGAACGGCATCGACTACGACAAGGCGCAGTTTGCCGCCTGCGATACCTGTCCCCACTGTGCGGGGTAAACCTGCCCGTGTTTCGGGCGATAGGAGGGATGGCCGATGATGGTATCCAGCCGGGGACGCTATGCCCTGCGGGTGATGCTGGATCTGGCGGAGCACCGGGAGGAGGGCTATGTGCCCATGAAGGATGTAGCCAAGCGCCAGGAGATCTCCAAAAAATATGTGGAGCAGATCATGCCGGCATTGTCCAAAAACG
>ULWN01035895.1_pt1 | contig 12094 bp, 9 predicted proteins | sample 1960371 | NCBI WGS metagenome assembly ULWN01 (sample SAMEA4835813, study PRJEB28245) | human gut metagenome | biome: gut microbiome; material: fecal sample | place: Denmark | collected 2008 | reverse complement strand
GGCAAGGTGACGATGTAGCGTTCCACTTGTGAGCAGGTTTGCGTAGAGAACAGGACGATGTTCTTTCAGATAGCTGCGGCGCATACGCCCGTACTTGCCGATCTGGTATTCCGGTTCATCCGGCAGCGAGAGATTGGGAATAAGATAATCTCCCTCCTGACGGTAAGTGCCGCCCAGTTGCTCAAATAGCGATTTCATAAGCAACAGCTCCTTTCTGCGTTGAATTTGTAGCGGTTATAAGGCTCTTCTGCTCCTTTCCTACAACTGCTTTTCAATTCACCACAAATGAGCCGCAGTCATATGTATTAGGTGGGAGAAACCACCCTCTACATAGTAACTCTTGGTTTTTTATACTGTTGCTGTCACCTTGAAGCTCATCATCACGGGATAATCTGCAGTAGAGTGCGGTGATTCTGCTGTCAAGGGCCGCATCGATATTCAGCTGTCTATTCATTTTTCAATACGCCTCCTAACCGACAGCCTTCAAGCGTATGAGCATATTACCGTACTCTACCGCAGAAGTGAAGTCATATTTCCTTATCTAATTGATAACTTTCTGCGATCAGCGAGGGAGGCTTCAGATTGCTCAAAATCAAGCGTTTCACCTTGGCCTCGACCGTTTCCTTGGCCTCCTCGCTGACCACAGCTTCAACAATGTAGACCGTACCGCCGATGACCTTTTCAGTGGTACGGATATTCTGTTTTTTGTCCATAATCCACCATCCATCGGCAGCATGGGCCTGTGACAGTGTGGGCCGCCACAGGCCCTCCTGTCTTTTACCCGTTGATCTTCATGACCTTTACGGCCTCCGGACGGAGCAGGAATCCATCCAGATGCTCGACACCGACATAGCCGATCTTCTGCTCAAGTGCGAACTTCTCGAAGAGGGTGCGCACGGTGAGCGGCATACGGTCAACGATGGTGTAGTAGGAGAAATCACCGAAGGCGATGGGCTTGCCGTCCGAAGGCATATACTCGGAAATGTGGACAGGCTTACCGAGGATGGTATCGCTGTTCTGATTCCAGAGATACTGGCCGTTCTGGTCCTTGAGCGTTTTCAGCCTCAGAGCCGTCTCGTCATTCATGAGCCATGCGCCGTTTGCACGGTAGGGCTTGAAGACGGAGAAGTACAACGCCAGAACATCGTCAAAGCTGATGTCCCCGCCTGCCTCCACGCCGATCTCGGCACCTTCAGTATCGTGCAGAATGCCTCTCGGCATATTGACGCCGGTGCCGTTGATGAAAGCGGCCTCCTCAGCCTTGCCGAAACGCTTGGCAAACTGGACCACAAGGTATCTTTCCAGATCGAAACCGAGGTCACTGATGAAATCGGTCTCGATGGAGGTGATGATAGCCAGCTTGTGAGCGGCCACATCCTTCTTCGGGAAACTCTCTGCGGTTGTGGGAATGGTGCCGTGTTCGGATACCCACGCCGGGAAATCATCGTTGTCGGAGAGCCAGATCTTGCTGTCGCTCTTGGTGGCATTCATAACGGTGCCGATCCTGCGGAAGAGGTCATTTTCCTTCAGGGTCGCAGAATACTTAGTGGCAGTGCTCTCCGGGAGAAGATAGGTGTTGGTGAGGCTGTGCTTGCCGTCAATGAGGTCACCGTAGGCTTTGTCGCTGCCACGCATGGCCTTCCAAAAACTGTCGTTGTAGCTGCTGATACCGGTAGCTACGTACTTGTTGTTGATGTGATTATTCATGATTTTGTCCTCCTTACAGACAGTAGCGGCAAAGATACATGGCCGCATTATCGGGTGTGTAGTAGTGTTCCATCTGTTTGCCACAGCACGGACAGGCAATTTCGTCCGATTTCGTGTGGCCGTGAAGATGGTAGATGTGAGGCATGACCTCTTCGAGATAGGGCTTGCCGGAGCTTTTGAACTGATCCGCCGACATCGCCGGGAACAGGGCCACTTTCTGATGGCCGGAATCGTCAATGGCGATGACCGGGAAATATCTTGTCTCCGGCAGACCGTTTTCGTCCGTGATCCTCATACCCGGCCTCCGTTCAGCGGTTTGCCGTTCAGGTCAAAGAAACGCTCACGGCAGAACTGCATGGCTTCGGCATAGGATTTGAAGACCACTGTGGAAAAACCGTACTGGACCCTCCAGTGCCAGTTCTTCGTATCGTTGCTTTCGAGGATGGCCACAGGGCGTCCTCGTTTGGTGAGAAGCAGCTTTACACAGGTGTAGTCCTTGGTAGAGAAATCTCTCGCATCGGCATCTGTGAAAGCGGCCTTTTTCTGATAAATCAGCTTGTGAAACATTGTCGTTTCCTCCTTGTTTTTTGAAAAAATGAGCCGGGGGTTAATTACCCCTTTGATTTCGCGTTTTTACGCACGAGACCCCACGCCGCTGTCCGGCTTGAAAGGTCACAGAGATTCTGACCGCCCTACCGGTCACAGGGAGAACGGATATACCGCATTTGACCACCGCCTTTCATTTGGGGCAGATGGGGCAAGCAATTATGGTTATTTCGTAAGAACGTTTTTCTATAGAAAAAACCAAAGTAAGCTGCCCCATGTGCCCCAGAGTCTTATTTCAAGAATTCAACGGCCTCACGGAGCGCATAGCCCATGAGCACTGTGGTTTTCTCTCCACCGGATCTGGGACGCTTGCGTATGACCTTCCCGGCATCGAACTTCCGCAGTTCGGCAATGAAGTTCTTGTTGTTCTCCACGTAGCAGCCGTTCCCGGCGCACCATGTGCGGTAGGCGTCATACAGTTCGGAGGTCTTGGTCTCGGCCCCGGCATCGGCTATGAGGCAGTCCTCCGCAAACTGAGCGATTTTGTCGCTTTCGTGATAGTAAGCGTTGGTGGCGTCTATCACGGATTGCGGCAGTGTTAAGCCCTCGGTCTGCAGGAGCCGGTATCCCTCCAGCATCCAGTTCAGAATTGCGCTCTGCACCTCCGGCTTGCCGAACTCCGCTTTCAGGCCCTTGTCCTGCTCCCATTCCTCGAAATGCTTGTCGAAGGGTATGATCAGCACACGACCACTGGTGAAAAGCGTGGTATCCGTGACGACCGGCAGATAGTTGGTGTTGACGTAGAGCTTGAACTGCGGCTGGAAGTCGAAGCTGTTTTCGTGCAGGAACCGGGCGTTGAGCGTATCATTGCCGGTCATGCTTTTGACCTGTGCGGCATTGAGCAGAAGGCCACGGCTCGGCTCCGAGATATTTGCGAGACGGATTCCGGCAAGACGGGCGATATCCTCACTGGGATTCTGGCTGTTCACGCTGTGTTTGAGCGCAATCGTCTCCGGCCTGACGGCTCTGCCGTAATCGCCCATGACCCGGAGAATGCTTTCCATCAGCGTCCCTTTGCCGTTACGGGTAGTCTCGCCGTAGAGGAAGAACATACACTCGAAACGGGTATCGCCGCTGACGGAGTAGCCGAGGGCCTTTTGCAGGAACTTGGCCTTCTCCGTATCACCGCTCATGATCTCGCTGATAAAGCGGCTGTAGCGGTCGCTGTAAGCATGAGGGCCATATTCCGTAGGTGTGATCTTCGTGAGCCGGTCCTCGGCACTGTGACCTCGGAACTCCATCGTGCGGAGGTCCAGCGTACCGTTGGCGCAGTTGAACAGGAAACGGTCGCTGTCGAACTCCTGCATGGAGATGGGATATACGCTCTGTGCATCGGAGAGGATCGTGATGCGCACATGGCGGCTCTGCCATTTCCGGCAGAAATCGATGTAGCTTTTGCGCTTATGCTCATCGTGGATGTCCAGCGCATACCGCATGAGCGCATCGGCCAGAGCCTTGCACAGCTCCATCGCTTTCAGGGACCCGGTGTCGGAGACCCAGCGTGTTCCGTCATAGATGTGCCACTGCTTTCGCTCCGGGACGAAACGGGCGATATCCTTGAACACGTCAGCGAACAATCTGCCGTTGCCGATGTCGTTCCACGGATAACGGTCATTCTCCGCCGGATGAAGCGAGGCCACGATCTGCCGGAGATCGCTGAAATCGTCCGCCGCCGAGGACCTGCCCACGGGCTTGTAGAACTCGACACACATTGCCACGGCCTTGGTAAGCGTGGCCGTGCGGTAATCGTCCCGTTCCCACTTATCCCGCATCAGGGCTGATTGACGGAACAGCCGGTCCATCTGCTCGGTATCGCCGCCACACCAGAACGCCAGCATCGCACACAGGGCCGCATCCGCCTCGCTGTGGGATTTTCCCTCCGGGATGACGCCGTCCCACAGGGCTTTGAGCTTCTCGCTCTGTTTGGAGGCAAACGCCTTCTGAAGAACGGATTCATCGGAGAGGTAGCTGCCCGGAGCGGCCACACGGGATACCGGCTTTTCGGCCCTCCGCATATATTTCTCCAACACCTCGGCCAGAGCGTCCGTCCGCTCCTCGATACCGGTGCCGCAGATGGCGTTGCCGGTGACCGTGACGAAACGGCTCGTGTACCCGGCCACATAGACCTCCAGCTTGATCTGGCGGTTATTGATGTAATAGCGATCCTTGTCATAGGCTGGGATCGAGGCTTTGAACAGAATCCGCACGCCGGACCCGGACGGGCTGTATTCCGTATAGGTATCCATCCGGGCGATGATGTCCTCGGCCATATCCGACAGCACACCGTCCTCGACACAGCTGTCGATGTCGATGGCGCAGATGTCCCCGAAGACGCCGATGCCGAGGCCGTCATATCCGGCCCTGTGTCTGACGGCTATGGCGTAATCGGTGAAGGTGGCTTTATTTGCGGAATCCGCACGGAGGCCGTTCGTCTGATACGGCACCTTGGTCCTGCTCCCGTCACGCTCCTCATATTTCCAGAGGCAGAAGGCACCTCGTTCCTTTAATTCCTGTGGCAGCTTTTCGTACATATCTGTAATCATCCTTTCCGGAGGGCTTTATCCCGTCCTCGATACCCACTGGAGGAAAACCGTCCAAGTGGTCCGCTTTTTCGGAGAAAAAATCTCTTCTCACTTCCCACCGGTCATGAGAGGTCGTTTTGACCAAAGATTTTTGAAGAAAATTTTCGTCCCTCAACTGGTAGCCTCGGCAGAGGGCCAAAACTGACGGTTTCCGAAAATTTCTTCTCTCCACTACCCACTGGAGGGTTTTGCCGGTTTTGAACGAAAGATTTTGAAAAATATCTTCCTTCAATACCCACTGGACAGAAATCGCCGCTTTGGTCTAAAGAATCGGAAACTTTTTTCCTTCACTACCCACTGGAGGAAAACGGGCCGTTTGGCCAAAAAAAAATGAAAAAAGCCTCCGGAAATCATCCGAAGGCGGTAGAAATTTTCATATTTTCGTGATATAATAAAGGGCAGTGTTTGATTAACCCGTTAGGTGCAAGGAGGCACGAAATGGCTGTTACATATAAAAAGCTGTTCCATATGCTGATTGACAGGAATATGACACCGGCCCAGCTTCAGCAGGAGGCCGGATATAGCGCAAACATATCCACACGTCTGCGCCGGGACTACTACGTTTCTCTTGAGTCCGTGGAGAAGATTTGCCGGGTGCTGAACTGTAAGGTGGACGATATCGTGGATTTCATTCCCGACAATCCTGAAAAGGAAACATGACGTTCGGAGGGATTTTATGACGAAACAGGTAAAATCCAGAGAGCGTGTGGCCGAGCACGGCGAGGTATTCACAGCCGAGCGTGAGGTCAACGCCATGCTGGATTTGGTAAAACAGGAGACGGAGCGTGTTGACAGCCGGTTTTTGGAGCCAGCGTGCGGTGACGGCAATTTTGTGGCCGAGATTCTTCGCCGGAAGCTGGAGGCCGCAAAGAAACGGGCAATACCTCCGAGAAAGAAAAAACCGCTGCCTCTGGAATTTGAGAAACAGTCGGTCATTGCCGTGGCAAGTATTTATGGCGTTGACCTCCTGATCGATAACGTGATCGCCTGCCGCCAGCGGCTCTATGATATCTGGAATGCGGAATATGAGAATATCTGCAAGAAGGAAGTCAGCGAGGATTGCCGGGATGCCGTCCGCTTTATCCTCAGCCGCAACATTGTGTGCGGAAACGCGCTCAGCCTGAAGATGGTCGATGAGGACGGCAACGATACGGACGAGCCTATCGTTTTTTCGGAGTGGTCCTTCGTCATGGGCACGAAAATGCAGCGCAAGGACTACCGCTTCGATAAGCTGCTGGCCGGTGAATACGAGCCCAAGGCGGCAACGAAAAAGAAAAAGCGTGTGGATGACGAATACGGTCAGATGAATCTGTTGTCCATGCTGGAAGAAAAACCGAGTGACGAGGGTGAATTCCTAACCTCATATGTCACGGATTACAGGAGGGTCCAAGATCATGGCCAATAATCTCTATAACACGATGTACAATCCGGACGTGCTGTCCTGCATTGCCAATCTGTCAAACGATGAGGTGTTCACGCCGCCGGAGGTGGCAAACGCCATGCTGGACCTGTTGCCGCAGGAGTTATTCAGCGATCCCAACACTACTTTTCTTGACCCTGCGTGCAAGAGTGGAGTGTTTTTACGTGAAATTGCGAAAAGGCTCCTCAAGGGCCTCGAGCCGCTGTACCCGGATCTGCAGGAGCGCACGGATCATATTTTTAAGCATCAGCTTTATGGCATTGCCATTACGGAGCTGACCTCGCATCTTTCCCGGCGCAGCCTGTATTGCTCCAAATTTGCGAACGGTCGGTATTCGGTCACGCAGTTTGATTCTATTGACGGAAATGTTCGGTTTAAAACGATCCAGCATCGCTGGCGGGATGGAAAATGCGTTTTTTGCGGAGCTGTTGAAAGCGAATACGGCAAAGCAAAGCGTGGTGATGATCTGGAAACCCATGCCTATGAATTTATTCACACTACCCGCCCGGAGGAGATATTTAAAATGAAATTCGATGTGATAATCAGCAATCCGCCATATCAATTAAATGATGGTGGAAACGGAAAAAGCGCAAAGCCGATTTATCATTTGTTCGTGAACATGGCAAAAAAGATGAAGCCAAGATTTATGACAATGATTATTCCTTCCCGCTGGTTTACTGGAGGAAAAGGGTTAGATGAGTTTCGACGCAATATGCTTGGCGATAAACATATCCGGAAACTCGTCGATTATGAAAACTTTAGAGATGTCTTTCCCGGCGTTGACCTCGCGGGCGGGGCCTGTTATTTCCTTTGGGACCGTGACAATGAAGGGATCTGTGAAGTAACGAACTATAGCAAGGATGAGCCTCTCGTGGCCGAACGCTATATGGATGAATTTGATGTGTTTATCAGACAGAACCTTGCGCTGGAAATAGTCCATAAAGTGCAGAACTCAAACAAGAAATTCCTTGATGAACGTGTGTCTTCGAGAAAACCGTTTGGTATTCCGTCAAACTATATGCCACAGGATTACGGTGTTCCATGTCAATTTATTCAACGTATTGGGGTTCGCTATGCAAAAAAAGCAGATGTAGATGATTCAAAAGGATATTTAAACAAATGGAAGTTGCTTATTCCGGCAGCTCCAATTGCTGGACAAACTGATTTTTCTAAACCGGTGCGCTTCTTCTATGATGGCAATACCAGAATATCCAAACCGGGCGAATGCTGTACTGAATCGTGGTTGGTTGCTGGGGCCTTTGATACTGAGGAAGAGGCCGTATCCTATAAATCGTACATATTCACAAAAATAGTACGCTTTCTTCTTCTCCAGACCGTTGTTTCACAGCATATTTCTACGAAAAGCTTCTGCTTTATCCCTGAATTGGGTAAATACAACGGTACATATACCGATGAGATGCTGTGCGAAAAATGGGGAATCACGAACGAAGAGTATGAATATATCGATTCGAGGATAAGCGATGCTGGAGGTGACGAGTAATGGCAGAAATGGAATTCTTCCCTCAACGCCCGGAATCGCACCCTACGATATACGCTTATGAATTCGTAGGCGTGGCCTCCCATCAGGGCTATATCAAGGTCGGCTATACCGATCGTGACGTTGAGACTCGTGTAAAGGAACAGATTCATACCGCCGCCGTGCCGTATCGCATCCTCGGCCAGTGGTCCGCCATGAAAAATGACGGCAGCTGCTTCACTGACCATGACGTCCACGCCGTTCTGAAAGCAAAGGGCAAACAGCAGCTGAACGCCGGTGAGGACCGCAACGAGTGGTTCAAATGCACGCTGAACGATGTGAAGGCCGCTGTTGTGGCCGTTCAGACCGGTGCGGAAAATGTTGAGGAGCGTACACAGACCTTCGCCATGCGTCCGGAGCAGGAATACGCCGTGGATATGACCATGAAGTATTTCAAATCGGCCTATGAGGAAGGCAGCGGCAGAACGCCGAAATTCCTCTGGAACGCCAAGATGCGCTTCGGCAAGACCTTTGCGGCCTATCAGCTGGCAAAGAAAATGGGCATGAAGCGTGTGCTGATCCTCACCTTCAAACCGGCGGTGCAGACCGCATGGCGTGAGGACCTTCTGACGCATATGGATTTTGAGGGCTGGCAATTCATCACACGGCCTACCGTCCCCGGCGGTCTGACAAACGATCAGCAGTATCAGAGGGCGGATAAATCCCGGCCCATCGTCTGCTTCGGCTCGTTTCAGGATTTTCTCGGTGTAAACAAGGAGACCGGCGGCATCAAGGCCAATAACGAATGGGTCCACACCACGAACTGGGATCTCGTCATTTTCGATGAATACCACTTCGGCGCATGGAAGGACAGCGCAAAAAAACTGTTCGAGCAGGATGAGGATACCTACGAAGAGGACCTTTCCAAATATGATGCCGGTAACGCTTACGATGAAACGTGGCTGCCGATCACTACGACCTATTACCTCTATCTCTCCGGCACGCCGTTCCGTGCGCTGAATTCCGGTGAGTTCATTGAGGAGCAGATTTATAACTGGACCTATTCCGATGAACAGAGGGCCAAGGCCGAATGGAAAGGCGAAGGCGTCAATCCCTACGCTGCTCTGCCGAGAATGGTCATGCTTACATACAAGATCCCGGAGAGCATCCAGCGCATTGCCAAACAGGGTGAGTTTGACGAATTCGATCTTAACGTATTCTTCGCCGCCGAAGGCACCGGCAAGGACGCACATTTCAAATATGAGGATTATGTGCAGAAATGGCTGGATCTAATTCGTGGCTCCTATCTGGAGACCAGCGTTGATGAATTGAAGCTGGGAGCGCAGAAGCCGCCTATGCCGTATTCCGACACCCGTCTTCTGAATGTGCTGTCGCATACGCTGTGGTTCATGCCGAACGTGGCCTCCTGTTATGCTATGGCCAATCTGTTGGCGCAGAAGCAGAACAGCTTCTATCACGATTACAAGGTCAACGTCTGCGCCGGAACACAGGCCGGTATCGGTGTGGCCGCTCTGGAGCCTGTTCGCCGTTCTATGGGCGATCCGCTGGAGACGAAGACCATCACGCTCTCCTGCGGCAAGCTGACCACGGGCGTTACCATCAAGCCGTGGACCGGTATCTTCATGCTCCGTAACCTCTCCTCGCCGGAGACCTATTTCCAAGCGGCCTTCCGTGTGCAGAGCCCGTGGGAGATCACGAAGGACAACGGTGAGCATGAGATTGTAAAACAGGAATGCTACGTCTTTGACTTTGCGCTGGACCGTGCGCTCCGCCAGATTTCCGATTATTCCTGCCGCCTGAACGTGGCTGAGAGCAATCCTGAAAAGAAGGTCGGAGAGTTCATCAATTTCCTGCCCGTGCTGGCATATGATGGCAGTGCCATGCGTCAGGTCAATGCCGCAGAAATTCTGGATATCGCTATGGCCGGTACCTCTGCCACACTGCTTGCAAAACGCTGGGAGAGCGCATTGCTCGTCAATGTCGATAACGACACGCTTGCCCGTCTGCTTGCCAGCGAGGAGGCGATGGATGCTCTCATGCGTATTGAAGGATTCCGTAGCCTGAACGCCGATATTGAAACCATTATAAACAAGTCCAATGCCGTCAAGAAGGCCAAGCGTGACGGCGAAAAGCTGACGCCGAAGGAAAAGAAAGAGCTGACGGATGCCGAGAAGGAATACAAGTCCAAGCGAAAGATGATTCAGGAAAAGCTGATCAAATTCGCTACCCGTGTGCCGGTTTTCATGTATCTGACCGATTACCGGGAATACAGCTTGCAGGACGTCATCACGCAGCTGGAGCCGGAACTATTCAAAAAGGTCACCGGTCTGGACGTAAAGGATTTCGAGCTGCTCGTATCGCTGAACGTATTCAACGAGGCCCTGATGAACGATGCCGTTTACAAATTTAAACGGTATGAGGACGCCAGCCTGATCTACACCGGTATTGATAAGCACACCGGTGAAAATGTCGGTCTGTACAGCACTGTTATCAGCCGTGCGGATTATGACGCTATGGCCGGTCAGCTTGCGGCATCCATGACGGCGGATGCGCCTCGTGACGATGATCTTCCGGAGCGGCCCGTCTTCACGAATATCAGCAGCTACGATCTGGACGATGAGGACGAAGATGATCTGCCGATGGTAGCCGAGAAACCGGCGAAATACGGCAGCGTCAAACGTGAGCCGCTCGTCCAGCCCTCCAAGCCGGTATCCACGCCGACATACCGTCCGGCTTACGTGCCGCCTACACCTACTGCCCAGCCTGTGGCAAAGAAACCGACCGTGCACGTTGACACCTCAAAGGTCCATGCTGGGACCATCGTTTCCCATAAGGCATTCGGCACCGGTCAGGTCAAGGGCATCGATGGAGGTCTAATTGTCGTTGTCTTCGGCGGTGTAGATAAGAAGTTCCAGTTCCCCGGAGCCTTTGAACAGGGATTCCTGAAACTGGACGAAGAATGATTATAGGCCCGAAAAGGCAAATACAGCTGAATTAACCATCGTGCGCAAAGCCACATTGGGGAATCATACCAAGTTCCTCAATGTGGCTATTTTTTTGCCCATTTCCCGGAAAGGGGGTGATAGATCATGAGGAACGCAAATAAACGGAAAGGAGGCTCATGTGTCATGGTCAGCGTGATTATCATGAAAACGGAGGCAACGTAATGGCAAAGAAACTGGATGCTGAGCAGATCGAGCGTGCCAGACACAAGAGCGAAAAAAGCAGCCGCCGGGAGGAGGAAAAGAGACACATACAGGAGACCATTGCAAAAAACCGCAGTGGTGAGCGCAAAGGCCGTGTGATTATGCCGGAGCGCAAGGAGTATGCGTATCAGGAGGCCGCCAAGGTGCGTGTTGCCGCATACTGCCGTGTCAGCACAGCTGAAGAAGCGCAGGTAGGCAGTTTTGAGATGCAGGTCCAGCACTTCACATCCGTCATAGAAAACAATCCCAATTATGAGCTGGTGAAAATCTATACGGACGAAGGTGTGAGCGGCACCTCTGTGGCCGGTCGAAAGGGTTTCCAAGAGATGATGGCCGATGCCGAAAAAGGCAAAATAGATCTTATTTTGACCAAAAGCATCAGCCGCTTCGGTCGTAACATCGTGGATATCCTGACGGCCCTACGCAAGCTGAGCGACCTGACGCCTCCGGTGGCTGTCAATTTTGAGTCCGAGGGGATCAATACCAGTGACGGCAAAAACAAGCTGGTGATTTCGATCCTTTCGGCTCTGGCAGAGCTTGAAAGCCAGCAAAAGAGCATCGCAATCAAAGAAGGCATACGCTACCGTATGCAGGAGGGCCTGTACAAATTCTCGGTCCGGAACACCATCGGATACTATCGGGATTATTCCGGCAGGATCAAGGTGGAGCCAGCCGAGGCCCGTATTGTGGAATACATCTTCGAGAGCTTTCTGGAAGGTGCGTCTCCGCAGGAAATCGCAGATTCCCTCACAGAACAAGGTATCCGTTCTCCCAAGGGTATGGAACGCTGGCGGCAAGCAACCATCCGCAGTATCCTCTCCAACGAAAAGTACTGTGGTGACGTGCTGTACCAGAAGACCTATTCCAAAGATTATCTGACGCATAAATCCGTAAAGAACCGGGACGTTTTGCCGCAGTATTACTGGGAAAATAACCACACGGCCATCATTGACCGGAAAACGTGGCAAAAGGCCCAAGAGCTGCTTTCCTCCGGGAATTTCGGCAGACGTGGCAAGCCGCTGGCCGCCATGAAAAAGAAATTCGTGGTGGCAAAGGTGAAATCCGGTGTCCTGCG
>ULWN01019572.1_pt1 | contig 12169 bp, 11 predicted proteins | sample 1960371 | NCBI WGS metagenome assembly ULWN01 (sample SAMEA4835813, study PRJEB28245) | human gut metagenome | biome: gut microbiome; material: fecal sample | place: Denmark | collected 2008 | reverse complement strand
CACGCGACTTTGTGCTACAATACGGCAGAAAGATCACCCAAAAGGGGGAAAATAACAATGAAACAGATCACAGTGCGCCTGACGGCGCTGCTTCTTGCTCTCGTGATGACCACGACGCTCGCGCTTGCCGCCAACAAATCGGGCTATTCCGACGTGCCGGACAAGCACTGGGCGGCGGAGAGCATCGCGCAGTGCAAACAGTACAATTTGCTTCAGGGCATCGGCAGCGGCAAATTCGGCCTCGGGCAGAAGATGACGCGCGCGGCTTATGCCGCGGCGCTGTGCCGCCTGATGGGCTGGAAGACCGTCACGCCCGAAAAGGGCAGCTTCACGGACAATCAGGACACGAAAAAGTGGTACTTTAGCGCCATCGAGACTGCGAGCGAGCATGACGTCTTTCCCGGCCACAGCACGACCTGCCGCCCGAACGACGCCATCACGCGCGAAGAGATGGCCGCGATGACTGTGCGCGCGCTGGGCTACAGCACGCTCTCCGGAACGGTGCAGGACGAGTGCCCGTTCACCGATGTGACGACCAATCCCGGCTACATTACGCTCGCCTGGCGCATGGGGCTTGTGACGGGCATGAATGCGGCGACCTTTGCCCCGAAGAGCGACACGACGCGCGAGCAGGCCGCGGCGGTGCTGCTGCGCGCCTATCAGGGACTCAAGGCGAAAGTCAGTGTGACGGCGGTATCTGCCGCGCCCGCCGGCGCGGTGCTGGCCGAGAGCCTGACGGGTACGAGCGGCACGGTGCCGCTTTCCCCGCGCGCGGCGGTGGAGCAGGTCTACGATGCGGCGGTCAAGGCGGGCAGGGGCGGCAGCGTGACCATCAACGCCGTCCCCGCGGCGCAGACGGTGAAAGGCGGCAAGGTAGGTGCGCTGCGCGAGCTGACGCAGGACGAGCTGAGCGCGTATTTGAGCGGCAGCGACGTGCAGAAGGCGCGCTCCGACCGCTTCGACAGTTCCTATCTCATCTGCAAGGAGAAGGACGGCTCGACGACCGTTGTCTGGTACGAGAGCGAAACGGACATTGCCGAAAAGACTGAGCTTTGCGCGCTGCTCGGCATCAAGACCGTGTACGTGCTGAAATAAGAGAACAGGAAAGAGGGATCCCCCGCAAGGAGGGATCCCTCTTTTTCGGATTTGTCAGAACGGCGTATCCCACGGGTCAGTGTGGGGCGGTTCGGCGCCGCCTGCCTGATTGCCGGTGGCAAGCAGATAGAAGCGGCAGATGGAAAGATTCAGATATGGCGTCAGGTAAACGCCCACACCGGCGGCGAGTACGGAGTAGATCAGCGTGCCGAGCAGGACGCCGGGCAGCGAATCGGGGAGAAAGCGGATGATGGCATATTCATAGAGTACGGCGATGAGCGCGGCGGCGAGCTGATAGCCGATGAAGCTGAGCTGGAGAAGAAAGAGCTGCATCTTGTAGCCGTTCGTCTGCCGCTTGCTTAAATCAAGCGCCTCCATCACGCCAAGATCCGGGTTTTCGCACAGGTTCAGCATGGCAAACGAGTAGCGGTAGGCCGCGACAATGCCGGGAATGACGAAAAGCATCGACCAGAGAAAGATGAAGATGCCCTCAACGATGGACAGGAGAATGACCTTTCCGGCGAAGGGGAAGGCGTCGAACAGGCTCTCATACGGCATCTGTTCGCGGCGCAGGATGCCGAAGCAGTAGCAAAAGTAGCCCGCGTTCAGAACGAGCGAGACAAGCCCGATCAGAATGCTCACAAAGCTGAACGAAAGCACCGTGAAGCCACCTGCCGACTCGATGGCATAGCTTACGCCGGCATTGACCGTATCGAGCACGAGGGAGATAAGAAGGTAGAACAGCGTCAGCTTGAAGGGATTGACCTCGCCGGTGTGCAGAAGCGAGCGCGCTTCGGCCTTGATCGCGCGGGAGTCGAGCTGGAGAGGCATAGGGGAGCTCCTTTCTTGTCCGTAAAAAAAGCGGACGGGCAAGTGTTAAACATGCGGGAAAAGAATGGAAAAAGATAATATTTTATTATAGCATCGGCGGGGAAGCCCGTCAAGGAGCGGGAGAGGGGATCTGTCACCGGTAAGTTGCGCACAGGGGAAAAGTGTATGGAAAAACGCTGTTTTTGCCTGAAAATAATGGCGAAATCTGATAAAATATAGAGGAAAATGCTGCCGGGGCAGAATATTTTCTGGACAACGGAAAGGAATGGTTGTATAATCAGTCCGATTATGGAGCAGTGTTTCCACTGTTCTGGCAGTATAAAGATGAGGTGAAGACTATGGCACAAGCTTTCTTTGGCGGCGTTCATCCCAATGATATGAAGGCTGCTACCAATGAAAAGGCCATCGAGCAGCTCCAAGCACCTGCTCAGGTGGTGATCCCCATGTCGATGCACTTCGGCGCACCCTGCACCCCGACGGTCTCCAAGGGCGACTATGTCAAGCTCGGACAGAAGATCGGCGAATTCAAAGGTCTCGGCGCTCCCATTCACGCAAGCGTATCCGGTACGGTTGCCGCGGTGGAGCCCCGTCCCTATTCCATGGGCGGCAAGGTCATGTCCGTTGTGATCGACAATGACTTTAAAGACGAGCTGAGCGAAGAGGTGAAAGCCCCCGCCGACCCCGACGCGCTGAGCGTTGAGGAAATGGTCGAAATGGTCAAGCAGGCCGGTATCGTCGGTATGGGCGGCGCAACGTTCCCGACCCACGTTAAGATCTCCGGCGGTATCGGCAAGGTCGACACGGTGATCATCAACGGCGCAGAGTGCGAGCCCTACATCACCGGCGACCATCGCGCGATGCTCGAGCGTCCCGCTGAGATCATCGGCGGCTGCTGCTACCTCGCCAAGATGTTCGGCGTGAACAAGGTCGTCATCGGCGTGGAGGACAACAAGAAAAACGGCATCGAAGCCCTTAACAAGGTCATCGCCGAGCAGAAGGCTCCGGTCGTGGTCGAATCGCTGCGCTGCCGCTACCCGCAGGGCGGCGAAAAGCAGCTCTGTCAGGCGATCACCGGCAAGCAGGTGCCCCCGGGAGGTCTTCCCGCGAACATCGGCTGCGCCGTGTTCAACATCAACACCACCATCGCCATCTACCATGCCATCAAGGACGGCATGCCCGTGGTGCGCAAGGTCGTTACCGTGTCCGGCAGCGGCGTTGTGGAGCCGAAGAACTTAGAGTGCCCGATCGGCACGCCGGTCTCCCTCCTCTTCGATGCCTGCGGCGGTCTGAAGGACGAGACATTCAAGCTCATCGCCGGCGGCCCGATGATGGGTATGGCGCAGGCGTCCGCCGACTTCCCCGTTGCCAAGGGCACGGGCGCGGTGCTGGCGTTTGCGGGCAATGAGAACAAGGTCTCCGCCGACCCGACCTGCATTCGCTGCGGCCGCTGCGTCGAGGCCTGCCCCATGCACCTTGAGCCCCTGTACCTTTATTTATATGTGCAGAAGAACCGCATCGAGGATCTCGAGGCTGCCCACGTGATGGACTGCATCGAGTGCGGCGCGTGCTCTTACATCTGCCCCGGCAGACTGCACCTGACGCATTCGTTCAAGGTCGGCAAGCAGAAGGTCAAGGAAGCCGCCGCCAAGGCCAAGGCCGCGGCAGAGGCTGCCAAGGCTGCCGAAGAAGCAAAGAAGGAGGCTTAAGAGATGCTGAATGATTATAAGGGTCTGAAGCTCATCGCTTCCTCCAACCCCCATATCCGCAACAATGAAGATACGCGCTCGATCATGCTCGACGTGGTCATCGCGCTCTGCCCCGCGCTGCTGATGAGCGTGATCCGCTTCGGGTTCCGCGCGCTGATCGCAGTTGTCGTTTCCATGGCGTCCGCCATGTTCTTTGAGTGGCTCTACCGCAAGCTTCTGCACAAGACGCAGACGGTCGGCGATCTCTCCGCCGCCGTCACCGGTATGCTGCTCGCGTTCGTCAGCCCCGTGACGCTTCCGTACTGGATGCTGATCGTCGGCAACTTCTTTGCGATCTTTGTCGTCAAGCAGCTTTACGGCGGCCTCGGCAAGAACTTTTTGAACCCCGCGCTCGCCGGCCGTGCCGCGCTCGTCGCGTGCTACACCAGCCAGATGACGAGCTGGATCGACCCGAGCGCCAAGGCTGCGCTCTTCGGCGGCGCCGACGTGGTGACCGCTGCGACCCCGCTTGCCATGATGAAGGGCGGCGAGTTCGAGGCGCTGACCGCGCAGTACAGCCTGTCTGACATGTTCATCGGCAAGATCGGCGGCTCCATGGGCGAGATCTCCGCGATGATGCTGCTCATCGGCGGATTGTACCTCATCTTCCGCAAGGTCATCTCCTGGCAGATCCCCGTGGCCTACATCGGCACCGTGGCGATCCTCACCTTCCTCTTCCCCCAGGGCAACGACGCGCTGACATGGATGCTCTACAACGTGCTCGGCGGCGGCCTGTTCCTCGGCGCGTTCTTCATGGCGACCGACTATGTCACCTCTCCCGTGACGAAGAAGGGCCAGCTCATCTTCGGCCTCGGCTGCGGCCTCATCACGGTGTTCATCCGCTACTTCGGCTCCTATCCCGAGGGCGTTTGCTACTCCATCCTTGTGATGAACTGCTGCACCTGGATCATTGACAAGTACACCAAGCCCACCCGCTTCGGCGTGGACAAGAAAGCGGCAAAGGAGGCGGCAAAGAAATGAAGATCGAAGGTAAATTCATTTTCAAGGTAGCAGGTACCCTGACGGCGATCTCTCTGGTCGTCGCGCTGCTGCTGGGCCTGACCAACATGCTGACTGCGGACAAGATCGCGGCCATCAACAAGCAGAAGACCGAGGAAGCGCTCGCCAAGGTCGTCTCCGCGGCCGACTGCGAGTTCCCGCCCGTCGAGGAGATCCCGCAGGCGGTCATCGACGCGGCCAACGCCCAGGGCGGCAAGCTGAGCGAAATGTATGAGATCCTCGTCGGCGGCGAGAATGCGGGCTATGCCTTCAAGGTCACCGCAAGCGGTTCTCAGGGCAACATCGAGATGATCGTCGGCGTGGACGCCGACCTCGCCGTCACCGGCGTTTCCATCGTCAAGGCTTCCGAGACCGCGGGCATCGGCTCCAAGGTCATCGACAATGAAGCGACCTCCGCCGGCACCGGCGCGCTCGATCAGTTCGTCGGCAAGTCCGGCGCGGGCACGCTCGTCGTCAAGCAGAACATCGACGCCGTCACCGGCGCGACGGTCTCCACCAAGGGCGTGACCAAGGGCGTTAACGCAGCCCTCGCCGCTGCTGAGGCCATGAACTGAGAAAGGGGGAACGATCTATGAATTTTAACAAACAGCTCAAAGACGGTCTGATCTACCAAAACCCCGTTCTGGTGCAGGTGCTCGGTATGTGCTCCACCATGGCCATCACCACGAGCGTTGCAAACGGCTTTGGCATGGGCATCTCCGTTCTCATCATCCTGACGCTTTCCAACATCTTTATTTCCCTTCTGCGCAAAATCATTCCTAATGAAGTGCGTATCGCGTGCTACATCGTCGTCATCGCGGGCTTCGTTACGATCGTTGATCTGTGCCTGCAGGCGTTTTTCCCTGACATCGCCGAGAGCCTTGGCGTGTTCATTCCGCTGATCGTCGTCAACTGCATCATCCTCGGCCGCGCCGAGGCCTTTGCCAGCAAGAACTCCGTTGCCGCCTCCGCGGTGGACGGCATCTGCCAGGGCATCGGCTACACGGTGGTGCTGCTGATCCTGAGCGCGTTCCGTGAGCTCTTGGGCGCGGGCACGCTGCTCGGCATCCGGATCATGCCTTCTTCCTATGTTCCTGCCGGTATGCTCACGCTGCCCGTCGGCGGCTTCCTGTGCCTCGGCACGCTGATCGCCATCATGCAGTGGGCGCTCGCCAGAAGTGAGAAGAAGCATGCGGAAAAGAAAGAAACGGAGGGCAAATAAATGAGTGTCACGAAACTTCTTGCTATTTCCCTCGGCGCGATTTTGACGAATAACTTCATCTTCTCGCAGTTCCTGGGTATCTGCCCGTTCCTCGGCGTGTCGAAAAAGAGCGACACGGCCGTCGGTATGGGTCTCGCCGTTACGTTCGTCATGGGCCTTGCCTCGGCGTTCTGCTTCGGCGTGAACAAGCTCCTCGTTGCGCTGGGGCTTGACTACATGCAGACCGTCGCCTTCATTCTCGTGGTGGCGAGCCTTGTGCAGTTCATCGAAATGTTCCTCAAAAAGTCCATGCCGACGCTCTACACCGCGCTCGGCGTGTACCTGCCGCTGATCACCACCAACTGCGCCGTGCTCGGCGTGGTGCTGCTCAACGTGCAGAATGACTACAACTTCATCGGGTCCGTGGTTTACGGCATCACCGGCGGCCTTGGCTTCCTGCTGGCGATCTACCTCTTCTCCACGGTGCGCGAGCGTCTGGAGTTTGCCGACTATCCCAAGGCTTTTGAAGGCTTCCCCATCGCGCTCATCACCGCAGGCCTCATCGCCCTTGCTTTCATGGGCTTCTCCGGCCTGCAGGTGTGGCCCATGTAAGGAGGGAACGAAGAAATGATGAATGTAATTTTTGCTGTTCTCGTGCTGGGCGTGATCGCCGTTGTGTTCGGCCTCGTCCTGTCTGTTGCGGCCAAGGCCTTTGAGGTCGAGGTCGACGAGCGCCTGCCCAAGATCCAGGAGTGCCTTGCGGGCGCGAACTGCGGCGGCTGCGGTTATCCCGGCTGCGCGGGCTGCGCCGAGGCCATTCTCGCCGGCAAGGCTCCCGTCAACGCCTGCGCGCCCGCCGGCGCGGAGGGCGCTGCGAAGATCGCCGCCATCATGGGCATGGAAGCCCCCAGCGGCGAAAAGATGGTCGCTCACGTGACCTGCAACGGCGGCGAGGCCGCTGTGAAGAGCTTTGAGTATGTCGGTCTTCACGATTGTGTGGCCGCGACGAAGGTCGCCGGCGGCCCCACCGCCTGCGCCTTCGGCTGCCTTGGCTACGGCACCTGCGTGGCTGCCTGCCAGTTCGATGCCATCCACATCAACGAAAAGGGCGTTGCCGAGGTCGACAAGGAAAAGTGCACCGACTGCGGCGCCTGCCGCGAGGTCTGCCCGCGCAAGCTGATCGTCGAGGTGCCCTACAAGCAGAAGGTCTTCGTCAACTGCGCCAACAAGGAGAGAGGCCCCGCCGTCACGAAGGTGTGCGCCAACTCCTGCATCGGCTGCGGCCTGTGCGAAAAGACCTGTAAGTTCGACGCCATCCACGTTGTCAACAACGTGGCCGTCGTCGACTACGACAAGTGCAGAAACTGCACCATGTGCGCCAAGGCCTGCCCGCGCAATGCCATCGAGCCCGTCCCGACTCCCGAGGAGAAGGAAAAGTTCAAGGCCGCGCAGAAGGCTGCCGCCGAGCGCAAGGCCGCTGCCGCCAAGGCAGCTGCCGAAGCAAGCGCTGCGGAGGCTCCCAAGGCGGAGTAAAAACGCAAAAAAGAAGAGGAACGCTCCGGCGTTCCTCTTCTTTTTTTGCGTCCCAAAGCGGCAGGCCGCCCGACTTTGGAGTAGTTCACAAACTGTTTACACTGGGGACTATTGACAACGGGAAACCTCGGTGGTACACTGCGTTTAGCACTCAGGGGAAAGGAGTGCTAACGCTAAGAAAGGAGCGCGGCGTATGGATCTGACAGAGCGCAAAAAGCAAATTCTCAAGCGCGTGGTCGAAGATTACATCGCCGCGGCCGAACCGGTCGGCTCCAAGGCGCTGGCCGAGGAGATGGGCGGTTCGGTAAGCTCCGCGACCATTCGCAACGAGCTTGCGGATCTGGTCGAAATGGGCTACCTCGAGCAGCCGCACACCTCCGCCGGACGCGTGCCGTCGCCGAAAGGTTACCGCTTGTACGTCAACGAGCTGATGGAAAAGCGCGAGGTTTCCGAAGCGGAAGCGGAGGAGATCAACGAGCAGCTCAAAAATAAGCTCGGCGGCACGGACAGTGTGATCGCGCGGGCGGGGCAGATGGTGTCGAGCATCGTCAATTACCCCGTTTACAGCGTGACGGGCGGGCGGCGCGAGGCAAGCGTCAAGCGCTTCGAGCTCATCGCCGTGGACGCGCAGAGCTTCATCGTCGTGATGATGGGCGAGGACAACCGCGTGAAGAGCCAGCTCCAGCATTCGGATCTTCCGTTTGATGCCCAGCGGCTTGCGGACGTCAAGGAGCTTTTGAACGCCCACTTCACCGCCTGCGGGCCCGACGAGATGAGCGCAAGGCTGATGAGCCTGTCCGAGCAGCTTTCCCCGGAGCTGTTTCTCGTGGTATCCAAGGCGGTCGAGTATGCGATCAGCATGCTCGAGCAGAGCGCGCAGCGCAGCGTAGAGACCGCGGGCGCGAGCCAGATCCTCAAGATGCCCGAGTACCGCGACGTAGACAAGGCGCACGAGCTTGTGACCTTCCTGGTCGACAACAAGGAAGAGCTTCCCGTGCCGGACGACGGCGCGCCGCTCAAAATTCTGATCGGCCCGGAAAACGTGAACGAGGCGCTCAAGGAAACGAGCGTGGTCGTCGCCAGCTACGATATCGGCGACGGAATGCGCGGCCTTGTCGGCGTGGTGGGTCCGACGAGAATGGACTACGCCACAGTGACGGCGCGGCTGAGTTATTTTGCAGACAGCCTGACGCGGATGTTCGGCAAGAACGAGCTTCCGCCCAAGGAAGAAGATAAGGAGTAAGAAATGGCTAAGAACGACAAGCAGAACGCGGCGGAGAACACGCCGGAAAAGGACGTGAACCAGACGCCGGAGACGCCGCAGGAGGAAACCGCGGAAGTCCCCGAGGAGCAGGAGATCTTCACCGTCACGCGCGAGCAGATGGAGAAGATGGAAGGCCTTGCCAAGGCGCTCGCCGCCGAGCAGGACAAATACCTGCGCCTTGCCGCCGAATATGACAACTACCGCAAGCGTACCGCCAAGGAGAAGGAAAGTCTTTACACCGACGCGAAGATCGACACGGTCAAGGCGCTGTTGGGCGTTTACGATAACTTAGAGCGTGGCCTTGCCCAGTACGGCGACGAGGAATCGCCCCACCGCAAGGGCCTTGAGATGGTGTTCAACCAGTTCAAGGAGAGCCTCAAGAAGCTGGGCGTTGAAACAATGGACGCCGTGGGCCAGCCCTTTGATCCCGAAAAGCACAACGCCGTCATGCACATTGAGGACGAAAACTACGGGGAAAACACCGTGGTGGAGGTTTTGCAGCAGGGCTTTACGCTGGGCGATAAGGTGCTGCGATTTGCCATTGTAAAAGTGGCCAATTAAAGTGCAAATTCCGCGCGGAAGCGCGAAATGATAAATTTATTTCGTTAACAAAAAAATTACGATAGATTTTAGGAGGACAACATTATGTCTAAAGTTATTGGTATCGACCTTGGTACGACCAACTCTTGTGTGGCTGTGATGGAGGGCGGCGAAGCCGTCGTTATCCCCAACGCCGAAGGCAACCGCACCACCCCGTCCGTCGTTGCGTTCAGTAAGACCGGCGAGCGCATGGTCGGTCAGGTCGCAAAGCGTCAGGCCATCACCAACCCCGACCGCACGATCTCTTCAATCAAGCGCGAGATGGGCAGCGACTATAAAGTCGAGATCGACGGCAAGAAGTACACCCCGCAGGAGATCAGCGCGATGATCCTGCAGAAGCTCAAGGCGGACGCCGAAGCCTACCTCGGCGGAAGCGTCAGCGAGGCTGTTATCACCGTTCCCGCTTACTTCACCGACGCGCAGCGTCAGGCGACCAAGGATGCCGGTAAGATCGCCGGCCTCGATGTCAAGCGTATCATCAACGAGCCGACGGCTGCGGCGCTTGCCTACGGCGTCGACAAGGAGCAGAGCCAGAAGGTCATGGTCTACGACCTCGGCGGCGGCACGTTCGATGTGTCCATTCTCGACATTGACGACGGCGTCATTGAAGTGCTCGCTACGGCCGGTAACAACCGTCTCGGCGGCGACGACTTCGATGAGTGCATCATGAAGTGGATGGTCAGCGAGTTCAAGCGCACCGACGGCGTGGATCTCTCCGGCGACAAGGTCGCCATGCAGCGCCTGAAGGAAGCTGCCGAGAAGGCCAAGATCGAGCTTTCCGGCGTGACCTCCACCAACATCAACCTCCCGTATATCACCGCCGACGCCACCGGCCCGAAGCACCTCGACCTGACCCTTACGCGCGCCAAGTTCAACGAGCTGACCGCGCACCTCGTCGAGGCCACCGCAGGCCCTGTCCGTCAGGCGCTGAGCGACGCGGGCCTCACCGGCAACGACATTCACAAGGTTCTGATGGTCGGCGGCTCCAGCCGTATCCCCGCCGTGCAGGAAATGGTCAAGAAGCTCACCGGCAAGGAAGGCTTCAAGGGCATCAACCCCGACGAGTGCGTCGCCATGGGCGCAGCGCTCCAGGCGGGCGTGTTGACCGGCGACGTCAAGGGCCTGCTGCTGCTCGACGTCACCCCGCTGTCCCTCGGCATTGAGACCATGGGCGGCGTTTGCACCAAGCTCATCGACCGCAACACCACCATTCCTGTCAAGAAGAGCCAGATCTTCTCCACCGCCGCCGACAACCAGACCAGCGTTGAGGTCAACGTCCTGCAGGGCGAGCGCGAGATGGCCGCTGCCAACAAGAGCCTTGGCCGCTTCCATCTCGATGGTATCGCTCCGGCCCGCCGCGGCGTGCCTCAGATCGAGGTCACGTTCGATATCGACGCCAACGGCATCGTGAACGTCAGCGCGAAGGACCTCGGCACCGGCACCGAGCAGCACATCACCATCACCTCTTCCTCCAACATGAGCAAGGAAGACATCGAGAAGGCCGTCAAGGAAGCTGAGCAGTATGCCGCCGAGGACGCCAAGATCAAGGAGAAGGTCGAAGTGCGCAACCAGGCCGACCAGATGGTCTACCAGAGCGAGAAGACCCTCGGCGAAGTGGGCGACAAGATCCCCGCGGATGAGAAGGCCAAGGTGCAGAGTGGTATCGACAAGCTGAAGGAAGTCCTCAAGGGCGACGATACCGACGCCATCAAGGCTGCCACCGAAGAGCTCACGCAGATGTTCTACCAGATGAGCGAGAAGCTCTATCAGCAGGCCAATCCGCAGGGCGGCGCACAGGCCGGTCCTGACATGGGCGGCCAGAACGGCGGCGCGCAGACCGGCCCGAACGGTCAGCAGTATTATGATGCTGACTACAAGGTTGTGGATGACGACGACAACAACAAGAAGTAAGAAAAACCGATCGACGCAGCGGGGACAGTTTATACTGCCCCCGATTGCGGCGTTTTTAGGAGCGTAGTCTATGGCTGAAAATAAAAGAGACTATTACGAGGTGCTCGGCGTTTCCAAGGGCGCTTCGGAAGAAGAGATCAAAAAAGCATACAAAAAGCTCGCGCGCAAGTATCACCCTGACATGAATCCCGGCGACAAGGAAGCCGAGGAGAAGTTCAAGGAGATCAACGAGGCGAACGAGGTTTTGAGCGACCCCGACAAGAAGGCGCGCTATGACCAGTTCGGCTTTGCGGGCGTCGACCCGAATTACGGCGCAGGCGCCGGCGGCGCTTACGGCGCGGGCGGGTTCGACTTCGGCGACCTTGGTGACATCTTCGGCAGCTTTTTCGGCGGGGGCTTCGGCGGCGCGCGGGCAAACCCCAATGCGCCGCAGCGCGGCGAGAGCCTGCGCACGAGCGTTACCATCAGCTTTGAGGAAGCGGCCTTCGGCTGCGAAAAAGAGGTCAGCATCGACCGCATCGAGCAGTGCCCGGACTGCCACGGTTCGGGCTGCGCCCAGGGCACGACCGCCGAGGTTTGCCCGGATTGCCGCGGCAGCGGCGTGGTTCAGCAGCGCCGCCAGACGCCGCTGGGCTTCATGTCCACCTCGGCTCCCTGCCAGCGCTGCGGCGGCAAGGGTAAGATCATTCATCAGCCCTGCCCCAAGTGCGGCGGCAAGGGCATGATCCGCCACCGCAAGACCATCAAGGTCAGCATTCCTGCGGGCATCGACAACGGGCAGACCATTTCCCTGCGCGCGCAGGGCAACGCCGGCAGAAACGGCGGCCCGGCGGGCGACCTTCTGATCGTTGTTGCCGTGCGGCCGCATGAGATCTTCCGCCGCGAGGGCACGAGCGTCCTCTGCGAGGCGCCCATCACCTTTACGCAGGCGGTGCTTGGCGCGGAGCTTGAGATCCCGACGATCGACGGCAAGGTGAAGTACACGATCCC
>ULWN01030735.1_pt1 | contig 12201 bp, 9 predicted proteins | sample 1960371 | NCBI WGS metagenome assembly ULWN01 (sample SAMEA4835813, study PRJEB28245) | human gut metagenome | biome: gut microbiome; material: fecal sample | place: Denmark | collected 2008 | reverse complement strand
GGGGGGGGGGGGGGGGGGGAGCCGCTATATCTACCAGTTGGACTACGAGAGCGGCTTCGACGTGCGCAAGGTCGAAGTGGGGGTGGACGTCAACCTGGCCGAAACGGCGCCGATCGAGGTGCCCAAGGACGAAGGGGTGATGGCCCGGCTGGAGCGTTTCGTCGACGCCCAAAGCCCTGCGACGCTCTCGCCGACGGCTTTTTTTCGCTATGTGGCCTGCCCCTTGCGCTTCTATTTCCATTCCATAGCCCGCTTGGAGGCCGATGACGAAATTTCCGAGGAGGTCGACGCCCCGATGTTCGGAACGATCCTCCATGCCGCCGTGCAGACGCTTTACGCCCGCATCGCGGGCGAGGCGCATCCCGGTGAAACCCTGCGTGCGATGATCCGTACGGGCGAAGTGGCGCAGGCGGTCGAGGCGGCCATCAACGAGAACTATTTGCAGGATAAACATGCCACGGCCGAGGATTATTCGGGCAACCTGTTGCTGGTGAAGGACATCGTGATCCGTTACCTGCGGGGCGGGGTGATGCCCTACGACGCTGCGCACGATGCTTTCGCCGTGTCGGGGCTGGAGGAGCCCGTAGCCTATCCGTTCCGCTTCCGCGCGGGCGGGCGCGACCTGGAGATGAAATTCGCCGGCATCGCCGACCGTATCGACACGCTCGACGACGGGGCGCTGAGGGTGGTGGACTACAAGACCGGGGCGCCGCACCTCGAATTCGACGGTGTGGAGAGCCTGTTCACGGGCACGGGCAACCAACGCCTTTCGAACATCCTGCAAACGCTGCTCTACGCGATGATGCTGCACCGGTCGCGCGGCTGCGACGTCGAACCGGCACTCTATTACGTCCGCAACATGAACCGCCCCGGCTATTCGCCGCAGCTGGACGACAAGCAAACGGGGGTGACGGGGGCACGCTATACGCTTTACCGCGAGCGTTTCGAGGAACTGCTGCGCGCGCAGCTCGCCGAACTCTACGACGCCTCGGTTCCGTTCCGCCAGTGCGAGGATGCCGATACCTGCAAGTACTGCGATTTCAACGTGATCTGCAAGCGCTGACCGGCTGTGTCGTGACGGGGGTGGACGAGTTCCGCTGCCGGATGGTGATTACTCCCGGAAATTACATGGCTCGGTTGTGGAAGATCGGCCGGATGGATGCTGTTGGGGACGGCGCGGAGGAATGAGTGCGTCCGGCAGCGGGTGCCGGGTGCCGGGTGTCGGGTGCGAGGTGCAGGACGCAGGATGCAGAATACAGGATACAGGGAGCCGGATGTCGGGTGCCGGACGCCGGATGTCGGGTGCAGGATGCCGGATACAGGATGCCGGGAACGGCCTGGGCGGCGATGGTCAGAGCGTTACCCTGAAATAGGCCGCTCCGCTGCGGCGGGCCGCTTCGAGCCCGATTTCGGAGTCCTCGAAGATCAGCGTTTCCTGCGGCGTGCAGCCCTCGCGCCGCATGGCCTCCAGGAAACAGTCCGGGGCGGGCTTGCTGTGCTCGACGTCGGCGCCCGAGAGTATGCCGTCCACGGAGCCGTTCGGCCCTTCGCCGGGCTCGGGGGTGACTGTTGCGTGTGCTGGCGTACCTGCATCTATCGTTGCCGTGCCGGCTGTCCGGAGCCATGCCTCATCCGCACCTGTCAAGTCTCTGCCCGCCGCACCCGAGGTTGCCGCACCCGTGCTCCCCGTCCGCTGTCCCGCGACCGTGATCCCCAGGTGGCGCATGGCGTTGTCTATGTTGGCGCGGCTGCCTGTCGATACGATCCATACGCGGCCGCCCTGCGCCCGGAACTGCCTGCAGAACTCCCACAGCGGGCGGTTGAGCCGCACGGTGTCGAAGAACGCGGGGTAGAGCGCGATCTTGCGCAGCCGCAGCCGCTCGCGCTCCCCGGGGTCGGCGATGCCGTAACGGGTCAGGAACTCGTTGCACCGCATACCGAAATACTTTGCCGCATACTCCTCCTCGGTGAGCGTATAGCCCGCCTCGCGCAGTGTGGCCACATAGGCGAGCGTATTGGCGCGCCGCGTGTCGGCCAGCGTGCCGTCGAAGTCGAGCAGGATGAGTCGGATTTGCATGACGGGCTACTTTTTCCCGGCCAGTTCGTAACTGCGGGCGATCAGCGGGGCGATTTCCCCGAAGGGTACGCTGCCGTCCAGCCGTACGGTGAGCCACGTGCGTTTATTCATATGGTACCCCGGGAAATAATGTTCGAAGTCCAGCGACCGCGCCATGGTCTCCGCATCGGCCCGGATGTCGAGAATCTCTGTCCGCCCCTCGTCCGCGAGGCCGAGTTTGCCGGCCTGCACCGTCAATATCACGGCATACCATTTGGCGTTGTCCTGCCGCCGGAAAACGGCGTAGTCCGGGAATTTCTCCCAGAGGAACTCCGGTTCGCCGCCCCATGAGGCACGGATATGGCGGATTGTGCGGAGCGTTTCTTCGCTGCGGAAAATTTCTTCGCGTGCAAAGCCGAAATCTTTTGTCCAGTCGTTTCCCATCTCCTTTGTTTTTAGTCGAACGACTGCATGCCCGACTGCGCGATGCGCATCAGGCGCTGGTATTCGGTGGGGGTGAGTTCCATGAAGAAGTAGTGGATCGGATCGACGCGCATGCCGTTCAGCCGCACCTCGTAGTGGAGGTGGGGCGAGAGCGAAAGGCCCGTGTCGCCCGAGAGGGCGATGATCTCGCCGCGGCTCACGCGCTGTCCCTTGCGGACGTTGATCTTCGAGAGGTGGCTGTACGAAGTCTCGTAGCCGTTGCCGTGGTCGATCACGACCGTCTGCCCCGACGTGGAGTTGCGCAGCGCCACGTCGCGCACCACGCCGTCGGCCGTGGCGAAGACGCGCGACCCCTCGGGGATGGTGTAATCCACGCCCTGGTGCGATTGCAGGGTCTTGTAGAAGGGGTGTATGCGCATGCCGTACGAGGCCGTGAGCAGCGTCAACTGCTTGTTTATCACGGGCTGGATGGCCGGGATGTTGTTGCAGCCGCTGCCCGCCGAGTCGATGAGCGCCTGCAGGTCGAGGTACGAGGCGTTCAACTCGTCGAGCCGCTTCTCCATGTCGGCGACCCGTTCGCGCAGTTCGAGCTTGAGCCGCCGCGACGAACGGTTGAAGATGTTTTCGTAGGTGACGGCCTGCCGGCGTTCGTATTCCGAATCGAAGTCGTAGGGATCCGATTCGAAGAGGGTGCGGAAGACGTTGCGGTCGCGCGCGGAGAGGTTGTGCATGACGGTCGTGAGCGAGTCGTACCGCTGGGTGAGTGCGGCGTATTCGCGGCGCAGGCGGTCGGTCGAGTGTTTGAGCTCGTACTCCACGGGCGTGTCGAAGAAGAGCGAGAACCCGACGTAGTAGAGCACGGCGACCCCGGCCCACACGAAAAAGTGCACCGTCGCGCGTATGATGTTCTGTTTGCGGCGCTTACGCCTGCGGAGCCGCTCCAGGTCTTTCTTTCCTGCCATGTCAGAGCTTTTCGAAGTTCGTATCGCGCATCTTCTCCATGAGTGCGTCGTATTCCGCGGCGGTCATGTTGCGGTTGAAATAGTTGATCGGGTTCACCGGCATGCCCTTATGGATCACCTCGTAGTGGAGGTGGGGGCCCGAGGAGATGCCCGTGTTGCCCGTTTCGGCGATGACCTGCCCGCGGGCGACCCGTTCGCCCGGCTGCACGAGGATTTTGCTCAGGTGCGCGTAGCGGGTCTTGTAGCCGAATTCGTGGTTCAGCAGCACCATGCGCCCGTATCCGCCGTTGCCCCCCGAGGAGGCGACCTCCACCACGGCGTCGCCCGTGGCGTAGACCGGCGTGCCGCGGTCGCAGCCCAGGTCGATGCCCTTGTGGGGGCGGATATACCCCAGCACGGGGTGCATGCGCCGCATGTTGAAGGCGCCGATATGGTCGTTGTGCAGCGCCGAACGGTCAATGGGCCATATGGCCGGGATCGCCGACGACATCTTCTCCTTGTCGCGGGCGAATGCCTGCAATTCGTCGAACGACACCGATTCGAGGTAGAGTATGCGGGCCAGCGCATCGAGCTGTTTCCAGGTGCCGACCATCAGCGGGGCGAAGTCGTCCCCGGCCATCGCGGCGTATTTGGTGTCGGGATAAGGCTGCCACACGCCGTCGAGGGTCATCGTGTCGGTCGAGAAGAGCGAGCGGTAGACGTAGTTGTCGCGGTGGCGGATTTCGTCCACGCGCCGCTGCGAGGTGCGGATGCGGTCTTGCAGGATGCGGTACTTGATCACCAGGTCGCGGTTGTCGCGGATGATGCGGTACATCTTGGGGGTGTAGAAGAAGTACGAGAAGAGCACGTTGGCGATCGAGACGAGGATGAAGCCGATGAGTATTTTCCGGATCAGGCGGTAGGTGCGCAGGCGGAAAGGTGCCGTGACCACGTCGCGCGTCAGCGCCTGCGCTTCCTGTGTCAGCGCCTGCGTGTCGAATCTCTGCCCTTTTTGCTTCATTGCGGAAAAAACTCCGGTTAATAGGATGCAAATTTAACTTTAATTGTGTAATTTTGCAACCCGAAATCACAAACGTGGAAATCGGATAAAATCTTATATATGGAATCGAATAAAATTCGCCGGGCCTTTCTGGACTTCTTCGAGAGCAAGGGCCATGTGATCGTGCCCTCGGCACCGATGGTCGTCAAGGGGGATCCCACGCTGATGTTCACCAACGCGGGCATGAACCAGTTCAAGGATATTTTCCTGGGCAATGCGCCCCGCAAATATCCGCGTGCGGCCGACACCCAGAAGTGTCTGCGCGTTTCGGGCAAGCACAACGACCTGGAGGAGGTGGGGCATGACACCTACCACCATACGATGTTCGAGATGCTGGGCAACTGGTCTTATGGCGATTACTTCAAGAAAGAGGCGATCGAATGGGCGTGGGAGCTGCTCCACGGCGTCTACAAACTTCCCGCCGACCGCATGTACGCCACGGTTTTCGAAGGCTCCGAGGAGGACGGCGTGCCCTTCGACCAGGAGGCCTACGACTACTGGAAGCAGTTTCTGCCCGAAGACCATATCATCCGCGGCAACAAGCACGACAATTTCTGGGAGATGGGCGAGACCGGCCCCTGCGGCCCCTGCTCGGAGATCCATTTCGACCTGCGCGACGAGGCGGAGATCGCCGCCAAGCCCGGGCGCGGGATGGTCAATGAGGGCCACCCGCAGGTGATCGAGATCTGGAACCTCGTGTTCATGCAGTTCAACCGCAAGGCCAACGGCTCGCTGGAGGAGCTTCCGGCGCGCAACGTCGATACCGGCATGGGCTTCGAGCGCCTCTGCATGATCCTCCAGGGCAAGAAATCGAACTACGACACCGACGTGTTCCAGCCTACGATCCAGCGTATTTCGCAGCTTTCGGGCAAGACCTACGGCGCCGACGCGAAGTGCGACGTGGCGATGCGCGTCATCGCCGACCACCTGCGTGCCATCGCCTTCTCGATCGCCGACGGGCAGCTGCCGTCGAACGTCAAGGCCGGCTACGTCATCCGCCGCATCCTGCGCCGCGCCGTGCGCTACGGCTATACCTACCTCGGCTTTACGGAGCCTACGATCTGCCGGCTGGTTCCCGGACTGGTGGAGCAGATGGGCGGCCAGTTCCCCGAGCTGAAGGCCCAGCAGGCGCTGATCGAAAAGGTCATCGAGGAGGAGGAGGCCTCGTTCCTGCGTACGCTGGCCACGGGCATCAGCCTGCTGGACGGCGTGGTCGAAAAGACCCGCAGGGAAGGGCGCGAGCTGATCTCGGGCAAGGACGCCTTCGAACTTTACGATACGTTCGGGTTCCCGATCGACCTGACGGAGCTCATCGCCCGCGAACAGGGCGTCGGCGTCGACCTGGCAGCCTTTGAAACCGAGTTGCAGGCACAGAAGGAGCGTTCGCGCAACGCCGCGGCCGTCGATACCGACGACTGGGTGGAGTTGTTCCCCATTCGCGAGAGCGTCTTCACGGGCTACGACACGCTGACCGAGCGGGTGAAGATCGCCCGTTACCGCCGCGTGACCTCCAAAGGCAAGACCTCCTACCTGCTGGTCTTCGACCGCACGCCGTTTTACGGCAATTCGGGCGGCCAGATCGGTGACATCGGCTATATCGAGAATGCCAACGAGCGCATCGCCGTCGTGGCTACCGAAAAGGAAAACGGACTGATTATCCATATCGTCAAGGAGCTTCCCGAAAACCCTGCGGCCGAGTTTACGGCCGTCGTGGACGCTGCCAAACGCCAGGCCGCGGCCAACAACCACACCGCGACGCACCTCATGCACGAGGCGCTGCGCAAGGTGCTGGGATCGCACGTCGAGCAGAAGGGTTCGATGGTGACGCCCGAGATCCTGCGCTTCGACTTTTCGCATTTCCAGAAGATGACCCCCGCCGAGCTGCGCCAGGTCGAGATGCTCGTCAACCGCGCCGTCCGCGCCAACTATCCGTTGGAGGAGAACCGCGAGGCCACCAAGGAGGAGGCCGAGAAATGCGGTGCCATGATGCTCTTCGGCGAGAAGTACGGCGACAAGGTGCGCATGGTGCGCTTCGGTACGTCGGTCGAGCTCTGCGGCGGCACGCACACCAGCGCCACGGGTAACATCGGGTTCTTCAAGATATTGACCGAGAGCGCCATCTCGGCCGGCGTGCGCCGCATCGAAGCCGTCACGGGCGAACAGGCCGAGAAGATCATCTACGCCGCCGAGGATACGATGCGCGACATCAGCGAATACCTCCACAACCCGCAGGTGCTGCAGGCCGTAAAGAAGATGTTCGAGAGCAACGAGACGCTTTCGAAGGAGGTCGAGGCCATGCGCCGCGAGCAGGTCGCACAGTGGGCCGAGAAGATCATCTCCTCGACGCCCGAGCGCCACGGGGTGCAGCTCATCGCCACGCAGACCGACCGTACGCCCGAGTTCGTCAAAGACCTGGCCTACAACCTGCGTGCCCGCTCCCCGAAACTGGTGTTCGTGCAGGGGTCGGTCAACGACGGCAAACCCATGCTGACGGTGATGCTCGGCGACGAGATCACGGCCCAGGGCGTGAACGCCGGTGCCGTGGTGCGCGAGGCTGCGAAGCTGATGCAGGGCGGCGGCGGCGGACAGGCGTTCTTCGCCACGGCGGGCGGCAAGAACCCCGACGGGCTGCAGGCCGCCATCGACAAGGCCGTGGAGCTGATTATGGCCCGGGTAAAGTAAAAGAATAGTTAAAAACCGGATAATTATGAATAACAAGGTATTACTGATGATCCTCGACGGCTGGGGCAACGGCCGCCACGACAAGGCCGATGTCATTTCGACCGTCCATCCCGAATATATCTCGGCCATGACGGCGAAATATCCCCATGCCGAGCTGCGCACCGACGGCGAGAACGTCGGCCTGCCCGACGGCCAGATGGGCAACTCGGAGGTCGGGCACCTCAATATCGGCGCCGGCCGCGTGGTCTACCAGGATCTGGTGAAGATCAACCGCGCCTGCCGCGACAATTCGATCCTGGAGAACCCCGAGGTCAAGGCAGCGTTCGAACATGCCAAAAAGAACGGCGTGAACATGCATTTCATGGGCCTCGTGTCGGACGGCGGCGTGCACTCGTCGCTCGAGCACCTTTTCAAGCTGTGCGACATCTCGGCGGCCTACGGCCTCGAAAATACCTTCGTGCACTGCTTCATGGACGGCCGCGACACCGACCCGCACAGCGGCAAGGGGTTCGTCGCCGACCTCGAAAAGCACCTCGCAGCCACGACGGGCAAGATCGCCACGGTGATCGGGCGCTACTACGCGATGGATCGCGACAAGCGCTGGGAACGTGTCAAGGTTGCCTACGACGCGCTGGTCAGCGGCATCGGCGAGCGTTCGTCGGACATGGTCGAAGCCGTCCAGAAATCCTATGACGAGGGCGTTACGGACGAGTTCATCAAGCCTTTCGTGCGCATCGACGAGAACGGGCAGCCCGTCGGCATGATCCGCCCCAACGACGTGGTGGTCTTTTTCAACTACCGCAACGACCGCGCCAAGGAGCTGACCATCGTGCTGACGCAGGAGGACATGCCCGCAGAGGGGATGCACACCATGCCCCTCTACTATTGCTGCATGACCCCCTACGATGCCAAGTTCACGGGGCTGCACATCCTCTTCGACAAGGAGAACGTGCCCAACACCATCGGCGAGTTCGTTTCGAAGCAGGGCTTGCGGCAGCTGCGCATCGCCGAGACCGAGAAATATGCCCACGTGACGTTCTTCCTGAACGGCGGCCGCGAGGCGGAGTTCGCGGGCGAAGACCGTATCCTCGTCGCGTCGCCCAAGGTGGCCACCTACGACCTGCAACCCGAGATGAGCGCTCCGGAAGTCGCTGATAAACTGGTTGCTGCGCTCGGTGAGCGGAAGTTCGACTTTATCTGCCTGAATTTCGCCAACGGCGACATGGTCGGCCATACGGGCGTCTACGATGCCATCGTGAAGGCCGTGAAGGCCGTCGACGGGTGCGTCGCCAAAGTTGTCGAGGCTGCTAAGGAGAACGGTTACGAGGTCGTCATGATCGCCGACCACGGCAATGCCGACAACGCTGTCAATGCCGACGGTACGCCCAATACGGCGCATTCGCTCAACCCCGTGCCCATCGTGGTCGTTTCCGACCGCGTGAAGTCGGTGCACGACGGCATCCTGGCCGACGTCGCGCCGACGGTGCTCAAGTTGATGGGGCTGGAGCAGCCCGCCGAAATGACCGGCAAGGCGCTCGTGGAGATGAAATAGCCTGCCTTTTCAATAAAACACCCCGGAATCTACATTCCGGGGTGTTTTTCGTTAGGGGTGACGTGTCGGGATAAACCCTTATTTGGAGCGTGGAAAATTCCGGGAATTAAAAGAGCGTTTGCTGCTGCGCAGATGCAGGCCGGTAGAACTCCATCCGGGTGGCTATGCCCAGCTTTGCGCACAGGTTGCGGAACGTGTCGTCCAGCGCCCGGCAGTTCGGGCCGAAGCATTCGTAGCGGTTGCCGAAACAGGCTTCGTAACGTGCTTTCAGCCCGGGGAACCCGCGCTCCAGGGCGGCATGGAAATGCTCCCTCGACCCGCTGCGGAGCGTCACGCCGAACATCGGGAGGATATACGACGCCCCCGCGTCCTTCGCCCGGCGGACGATGGCTTCGACATTTTCCCGCGTGTCGTTGATCAGCGGCAGCAGCGGCATCATCGTGACACCCGTATAGATGCCCTTGGCAGCCAGTGCCGCCATTGCGCGGAACCGCTCCGAAGAGGCCGGGGCGCCGGGTTCCGTGCGGACGCTGAGCGCGTCGTCGGCACAGGTCACGGTGAAACTCACCGCCGCGTAGGTGGCGGAAATTTCCTGCAGGATGTCGGCATCGCGCTCCGCCAGGGAGCTCTTGGTGATGACATGCACCGGGAAGCGCTCGTCGGCGATCATGCCCAGTGCCCGGCGGGTCAGCCGCAGCTCGCGCTCGACGGGCATGTAGGGGTCGTTCATCGACCCCGTGCCGATCGTGGCGCGTTTTTTCCGCCGGGCACGCAGCTCGGCGGGTAGCAATTCCAGTGCGTTGCGCTTCACGGCTATCTGGGCGATGTCCCCGATCCCGTAGCAGTCGCTGCGCGTGTCGCAGTAGATGCACCCGTGCTGGCATCCCCGGTAGAGATTCATGTTGTAGGCGATGCCGAACCACCGATCGGCCGTCCGCAGCTTCGAGAGGATCGTTTTGGTTTCGATATACCGCATGGGCGGGTCAGTAGAGCTCGATGAACTCGTAGGTGTTGCCTACGGCCGCCAGGTAACGCAGGAACTCCTCACGGGAGATCACCACCGTCGCCCGGTTGTCGTTGGGGTGGAACGAGTAGGCCGGCAGCCGTTGCAGGCTGGCGTCGAGGAACAGGTGCACGTGCCTGGCCGGGTCGTTGATCAGCCCGAAGGGCGACACCGAACCGGGACGCAGCCCCAGCCAGCGCTCCATGCGCTGCTCCGAAGCGAACGACAGTTTGCCCTGCCTCAGGCGGTGTTCCAGGTCGTGGATGGCCAGGTTCCGTTCGCAGTCGAAACATACGAGGTAGTGGCGGTTGCCTTTGTGGTTGCGGAAAAAGAGGTTCTTGCAGTGCTTCGATCCGTCGTCGCGCCAGTAGCGACGTGCGGCCTCGATGGTCGGTGCCTCGGGGTGTTCGTACCACGTGTAAGCGATGCCGCGGGCGTCGAGCCAGTCGAAAACCCGCTGCCGGCGTTCGTCCGGCGTCGGGGCGGCCGTTGCGGCGCCGGGGCTTGCCGTTTCCATTCCTTCCATGGCTATCGGGCCTTGCAGAATTCTTCGATATTCTCCGCGATGCAGCCTACCAGCACGTCGATGGCTTCGCGCGGCGACCATGCGTTGTGGGGCGAGAGCAGCAGCCGGTCGGGGTCGCGGATGCTCAGCAGCGGGTTGTCCGCGGCCAGCGGCTCGCGCGAGAATACGTCGAGCGCAGCGCCTGCGACCGATCCCCGGTCGAGGGCTTCGGCCAGTGCCGCCTCGTCGACGATCCCGCCGCGGGCGACGTTCACGAGGATGGCCGATTGCTTCATCACGGCCAGCTCCGGGGCACCGATCAGCCCCCGCGTGTGGTCGTTCAGCGGCGCGTGCACCGAGACCGTGTCCGCCCAGCCCAGCAGTTCGGGAAGCGACACGGCGGGGTAGGGCTCTTCGCGCACGGCGCCCGAGGTCGAGGTGTAGCGTACCTCGCAGCCGAAGGCCGCGGCGAGCCGCGCCACTTCGTGCCCGATGGCGCCGAGCCCCACGACACCCCACTTCGAGCCGTAGAGCTGGTGCGTGGGTTTGGCGAAGTGGAACTGCTGCCCGGCGGCCGAGTAAGCGCCGCTCTTGACATAGCGGTCGTAGTAGACGATGTGCCGCCGCAGGGCGATGGCCGCCCCGAGGGTGGTTTCGGCTACGGAGTGCGTCGAGTAGCCCGCGGCGTTCCTGACGGCGATGCCCAGCTCGGCCGCGGCGTCGAGGTCGATGTTGTTCATGCCCGTGGCGGCTATGCAGATCAGGCGCAGCCCGGGGAGTGCGGCGAGCGTCTGGCGGCGCATCACGACTTTGTTGGTGATGACGATTTCGGCATCGCGGCAGCGATCCGCGACCTCGTCCGGCGCGGTCGTGCTGTAACCCGTGTACCGACCCAGCTCGTGCAGGCGGGTCAGGTCGGCACCCCCGAGGGTATACTCGTCCAGAAATACGATGTTAGGTTTCATTGGCGTATGTGTTTATGGTTTTGTTGTCAGTCCATTTCCCCGATCAGCGTGCGGATCGCCACCGAGGCGCAGCCGATGCCGAACAGCGCCGGGATGTAGGAGATCGTGCCGACGTTCGACTTCTTGTTCTGCTCGTCGCAGAGGATCATCGCCCCCTCGCGCATCGCCTCGGGCGAGAATACCGCCTTGAAGCCGCTGCGGACGCCCAGTTTGTGCAGCCGCTTGCGGAGCATGTGCGCCAGGGGGCAGTGGTGGGTCTTCGAGATGTCGGCGATCTCCATCTTCGTGGGGTCGGTCTTGGCGCCGGCGCCCATCGAGCTGACCAGCGGCAGCGAACGGTCGAGGGCGCCCTTTATCAGCGCCAGCTTGGGCGAGAGGGTGTCGATGGCGTCCACCACGAAATCGTATGCGGCGGCGTCGAGCAGCGTGTAGGTCTCCTCGTCCCGGATGTAGCGGTTGACGATGGTCAGCCCGATCGCGGGGTTGATGTCCCGCAGCCGGTCGGCGAGCACTTCGGCCTTCTGCCGGCCTACGGTCGAATGCAGGGCCACCAGCTGGCGGTTGATGTTGCTCGGCGCCACGGCGTCGGCGTCGGCGATGGTCATGCGTCCCACGCCCGCCCGAGCGACCATTTCGGCGGCATAGGCGCCTACGCCGCCCAGTCCCACGACGAGCACGTGCGCCTGCCGGAGCAGGTCGAGTTTTTCCTTGCCGAGCAGCAGCTCGGTGCGTTCAAGCCAGTTATCCATTTTGCGGGGCGAATATCCGTTCGTAATTTTCGGTCGTCGCCCGTTTCAGGGCTTCGACGGTGGTGCCTCTCACCGCTGCCGCGTGCGCGTAGACCTCTTCGATGCCGGTGTCGCTGTCGTCGGTTTCGAGGAAGAGCTGCCCGGGGGGCGTTTCGCGCAGCGCCTCCATGGTCTTGGGCGATGAGAACGTCCGCACGCCGAACGAGAGGTAGTAGCCTTTCTTCAGTGCGCGGCGTGCCTGCTC
>ULWN01037913.1_pt1 | contig 12237 bp, 20 predicted proteins | sample 1960371 | NCBI WGS metagenome assembly ULWN01 (sample SAMEA4835813, study PRJEB28245) | human gut metagenome | biome: gut microbiome; material: fecal sample | place: Denmark | collected 2008 | reverse complement strand
GAATACCGCCGATAAGCCCCGTAAGTTCTATGCTCTCATTTATCCACGCTTGCCCGACATAATCGCCTGTTAGATTGCCGTAATTAGAAGTTGCCCATTGAAACGCTTGCTTGCCGATATACACGCCGACAAGTTTCGCCGCACTACTTCCCGACTTCGCTTCTTCTTGTTGTTTCTTCGCGGTTTTTTCGGGCGATGTGCTACCCGCAATTTGACCGCCCGTTTGCTCGTCAGAAGTTTCGATATTATGGTCGATGTAAATGTGATAATCTTTACTCATCTTATCAAAGTCAAAGTGTACGACTTAATGCCGTTTTCGTACGCTTTTTCAAGCGTATAGTCGGTCATTTCGACCGTTTCGCCGTCTATAATCAAAGACAGCGTTTTGTTGTAAATACTACCCGCTTTGCCGTTAAAAGACCTATCTAACAACTCCGCCAAAGTGTCATTTTCTGTTGCTTGAATATTCAAAATATAAGTCGTGGTCAAAACAGCGTTTTCTCTTGTTGCCCTGATATGACCTTCCTGTTGAAAAACAACGGAGTTCGGGTTTTCCGAAAAGTTATATCTGAACAGTCCTTTGATTTCGTATTCGGTCGTGTCAACTTTCAGTTTCAGCGTGTCCGTTCCCAGTTTCACATTGTCGCTGTAAATCGCCGTTATAAACCATTGTATGGTCAAATATCCGTATGTTTCGGAATACCCGTCATCATCTATGCTTTCCGTTGGAATATCGTACATTCCCGCCACAAAAGGCTTGTTGATGTTCAACTGCATATTGTACGACTTCGTATCGCCCGCAAGCACCGCATATTCGGCGTTGTACTTGTTTGTAAAGTCGTCAATCGCTTTATAGATGTCAGCCTTGCGGTTCTCGTCGCAAAGTATTTTAATCGACAACTGCTCCGTCGTAAATGACACTTTCGGAATGTTCGTCGGCGTTGCGTTCGTTACGGATAAGATGATAACAACCGCTTTCGGGTTTTTCTTGAACGGCTCGAAATACAAGTCTTGCGCCGCATCGACTTCCTGTTCATACAGAACGCTCAAATCGGTCGCCACATTCACCGTTTCCGATAAACTGTCGGCAAACTCTTTTTCTAAAAACTGTAAAAATAAATCTTCAAACATTCTTTCGCTTTCTCCTTATCTCCGCTTGCCTTGTCGCTGTTTGTCGCTGTAAGTCGTCCATAAGGTCATTAAAATCGTCTATCGTCATTCCCGAATACACTTGCCTTATAAGCGGCAAAGCCTTTTCTATGCCTCGCTCTATCCAACCTTGATTTGGGTTTTGTTTGCCGCCCCATTTCGGGCTTATCCACGGCTCGTTTGTATAAACCGCATATTCGCCTAAAACCTTACTTGTGTCGTGTCCGATTTCGACGCACATACTGCCGTTACTTATTTTAACGCGAATGCCGTTCCTTTCAAGGTTTCCCGTTCTATACGGACACACCGATTTTAACGCCATTACAAGCACGTTGTACGCCATAATATCCCGATTGTTCATTTTAGATAAAGCACCGTTAAAAAGCCGTTGTACGCCGTTCTCGTCCGTTTCGTTGCCGTGTTCTGCACCGTGTACCTATGTTTATTATACACAATCATATCGCCCGCTTGTATCTCTCTTGCGCTCGGCGTGTCGCTTTCCAAAACCAACGTCCAGTCGTGCGACGTTACTCCGTCCGTCGGATTTGCGTCAAAACGAGTTGCCCCCGTTTCAATCACCCGAATAGACTTATCGGCAACTTCCGTTCCCGTTTTGTCTTTGTTATAAGTCCCTTTTCGCCATTTTGCTATAATCATTGCGGCACCCCGTAAATTCTATAAAGCAATCGTGCGTGTTTCAAAATCTTAATCGACTGTTCGCACAATTCTCTTTCCATTATGGTCTTTTTATCAACCAACGCGCCCGTTGCCGTGTCATAGCCGCTTAAAGTCGAAAAATCAACGCTATGGAATACATAAAACGCTTGATAAATTTCCGCATCCAACACGGCTTGTTTTTGATAATCTTTACAAGTGTCAAAATCATAAGCACTGTTCTTGCTTAAAATGTAGTCCTTAATTTGACGATGAATACGATTATAAGCACCTTGTCCGCTTATTTGATATTGCGGGAAAGTTTCCAACAACGTGGCAAGGTTCTCGCCAAATTCGCTTTGATAACGGTCTAAAAAGTCTTGATATGTCATAATTACCTCGTTTCGCAAGTTCGGGGAGTTGCACCTCGTTTATCTCTTACTTGCATATAAGGCGGTTTTTACGCCGCCTTTTTATTATTTCGCTTTCTGAACGTAAATCGCTTTTGCACGGTTCGACAAAACGAAACAGTCGTGAACGATACGACCTTCCGCAACCGCACCGTCAATGCCCTGAACGTCGGTCAACACTCTGTAAGTCGTGAGTTTGACAGGCGCAACCACTGCGTCTTTGTGGCACATTACAAGGTAAGTGTCAGCAGGGAAGTACGACGCGGGAAGCATACGCACCTGAACGCCGTCCACTTCGCCCATAATGCCTTTAACGAGCATTTCCTGCGTTCTACCGCTTTGGAGTACGAATGCGCTGTCTTGTTTGAGCAGTTTCAAGTAAGCAGGCGTTACGAACGCAACCCTACCAACCGACGGCACTTTGTTTTCGTCCAAAGTCGCCGATGCGTCAAGGAACAGCGAGTAAGCGTTTTCTTTCGTAGCCGCCGCCGCAGTACCCGCAGAAATACCCGTTGCGGTCGCCATAGCCTTGATACGATAACTGTCGAGTTCGGGAATGATGACTTGTTCGATTTCGTCTTTAAGTCTTGCGCCGACTTCGTTTGCAAAGTTCGTTCCCTCGTAATTCATACGGTCGATAACGAACGTGAACGCTTTGTCCTGCGTCAAGGTCATTTCCTGTTTCGGAAGTTCGAGTTCGGAAAGTGCGCCGAAACGGTCGCTACCTGCGATAGTATAATCGCCGAGCGCAACGGTCTGTCCTTGATACACTGCAACGGTTTTGACACCGATAAAGTCGTATTTACCGTTTACAAAATCCGCAGTTTTAGATTGAAGTTTGAATGCTTCCGCCACAATAGGCGAATACTTTTCAGCATAATTGATTGCCATAATTGATTGCTCCTTTTCTTAATTTTTTATTTTCCCAAAAAACCTGAAACAAAGGCATCGCTCTCTTCGCTCCCCGTGGTTTTGACGGGCGTAGCAGGCTTAAAACCGCCTTGTGTTTCTTTTACAACAAAGTCGGGATATTTACTTTGCATTTGATTGATGATGTCTTGCGCGTTTTCGATTTCGTTATTCTCCGTCCATTTCGGCTCAAAGTCGTTGACTACTTTCTTCAACAACTCCGTTACTTTACTGTCGAATTTACCGTCCGACAGCATTTTGCCGATTGCCGCTTCTCTTGCAAGGTTGATTTCCTTTTCCTTAAACGCTTTATTTTCGTCTAACAGTTTTTGGTAGTTTTCTGCGTCAATGTACTTTTCGCCGCCCTGTAAATACGGCTTTATCGCCTCGTCTGCGGCTTCCTTTTTGAGTTTCTCCAAACTCTCTTCGCTTAATACCTTTGCGCTGTCTTTCGCGGCGTTGACGTCATCGCCGTTCATCTTCATAATCGCGTCCACAATGTCTTTGATTTCAACATTCTCTGCCAACTTGCCATCGAATAACTTTTCGATTTCTGCTCTTTTCATAAAAACTCCTTTACGCTTTTAACGAGGTTGCTTCTCGTAATTTATTTTTATTTGCTATTTTTTACGACGTATGCCCGTCATTTATACTCAATAACCGCCATTCTGCAACGACAGTTTATCGTATTCTTTGCGCTTGCTCCCAAACTTATATCAGCAGGGTACATCAACTTTTCGCCACCAACAATAAAAGGTTTGTCAAAGTCCTGCACTTGCCCGCTTGCCGCTCTATGTGCCTGCCTTGTCCGATTGTCCCCGACCGCTCGCCACACTTTGCGGAATTTCCGTCCTTGTTTCTTTGCAACTTCTACAACGTCCGCACGCCCTTTGTTTTCCGTTTGCGTGGTCGCCGTGGTCGCTATTCGCACATTGTCCGACAAATTACTTTCGGCAACGTTTTTAATTGCCGTAATGATAGGACGAACGCCCGCCTTGCTCATCAACGCCTGTACAATCTTTGACTTAATTTCACGTTCGATTGACTTCTTGTCCGTCAACGCCGCAAATGCGATTGTATCGAAAATATCCACTTCTTCGTATGCTTCCTTGCTTTCAGCCTTGTTTGTGCCTTTTAAGCCCAGTTGTTCGGCTTGCCAATCGTAATTTATCTTATACACCGACACGGCAAGATTGTTGACTTCCTTTTTGCTTGCTTTGTTTGCGTTCACGAATATGTCCGCAAGTTTCTCACAAATCTTATCCAGCCTATCATATTTCGACAACTCGCCAAACCGTTCTTGCGCCGTTCCCGACAACTCAACTTTCGCAAGTTCAATCGCTAAAAAGTCCCTCGCTTCTTTATAAGCCGCGTTGTATTGCTTGTTAAGCATTTTGGTCGTGTCGTTCAAAACATCGTCGCTATGTTCGTGTATTTGTCTTTCAGTCATTCTTCAATACCGTTATTTCCAACCCCGAAACGAACGTCTTTCTCTTCTTGCATTGCTTCAATCTCGTCGTCAACGTTGTCGATAACGCCCACGCCTTGCAGCATTTTAAGATAAGATTTCTCGCTTATCGTTCCCCTTAACATCGTCGCATTTTGCACCGTTTCCGTTACGTTGTCCAAATGGTAAGAGTTGAAAGTAATGTCAAAGTCCGCCGCCCGTCCTGTTTTTTCAAGATACATCTGTATCGTTTCCGTTGCGGTCTTGTACGCTTCCCACTCGAATTTTGATACTCTCGTTTCAAGGTTTGCCCTTGCCGCTTTAATCGCCGTTGCTGTAAGGTTTCCGTTCGTCAATGCTTTTGTGTCCACAACACCGCCGTCGCGTATCAAATCGTCTTTAATAATCTCGACAAACTTTGTTCTTGCTTCGGTAGGAATTTGAAATTGCTTCATTTCCGCACCCTCGCCGATTATCTTTCTCGTGCGGTTTATGTTCGCTATAAAGTCCTGATAATAGGTTTCGCCCATTCCCGTCGTGTCTTTGATAACCCAGTACGCATCCGAAAAGTCCTGTATGTTATTCGCAAACCCCGATTGCACAAGGTCTATAATGTCTATCTTAGCCCTTATGTTCGGAGTTAAGTCGCTCAGTCTGTACTCGTTGTTCCAAAACTCAACAATAGGCAATTTAGACTTTTCGTTTTCAATCTCTGCCGACAACGCACTTGCTTTGACCTTATACTTATAAGCCGTCAAAGGCTTAACCATTCGCACGCTCGGACGATTGCAATAAGTCGTAACTCCGTCTTCGGTGTAAACTTCCCAATACATACTCGGCAAGTCGTTCATCATCATTCCCTGAATGTTCCACCAACGGATAAACGCTTTCAATGCTCCCGTTTCGTCGTCGTAAAAAGGAATTGCCCTGTCCGCCGAAAACACCGACAAATTATCGCCGTCGCAATAAATATAACTTATGCCCTGCGCCGAACACCTTTCCGCGCCGCCTCTAATTACATAACCGAAACGCTTTAAGAATTTTCCGTCAAGGTCTATTCCGTTCACCGTCGGCGTTTCCTTAAAAAGCGTATCAACCTTTTGCGTTACCATATCGGTGAAAAACGAAAACCCTATCTTGTTGTTAGAAACATACGGATTTTCCACAAACTCTCCACCCGTGATTGCGCCCGTTTCTTCGTTACGGCGGTCTTTCCAATACATTCTGCGGACTTCCCTTATGGACGTGTTATTGCCCATATAATAATCCCAACCGATTTGTGCCTGATTATATACCGAAGTTCCTGTATATTGCATAATAAGACCGTACGTCCTCGCACCGTCCATATCCTCGCCGTTATTAAAATCAATCTGATAACTTGCCATAATTAGAACCCTTTTATTCCTGTGTTTTTATAATCTCGTATTATGCTCGCGCAACTATCTGGGCTATCGTCGTGTACTGCATCTTCTGAATAATCAAGTATCTCATCCAAATACTCCGCATCCGTGTTTCTCGAAAAGTAAACGTTTTCCCATTCGCCTTTCAGATAACTCGATATTTTCAGATACTTGTTCATCGTTTCGTGATAAACCATTGCACCGCCGCCCTTGCGGATTATTTCTTTCGCCAAATACCCTTTGTCGCCGTTATCTTCGCACCTTATAACGCCAGCCCGATAATACTTGACTATCGCCATAAATTCATTCAAATGCGTGTCTATGTGTCCTGTTCTTCGCTTGCCTAAAACATAATACTTCCCGTCCACCTTTCGGCATATCGTCAAAACGCTTCCGTCTTCGCCGCCATATGACGCGTCTATGTGCGCTCTTCCGTTTTCAAGTATCTTGTCGTCGTCGAAAAACTTAATGTTCCCAAACAACGCATTCTCGCTCGCTATGTGCTTCAATTCATAGTTCGCCGCAAACAAACTCGCCGTCATACTTTTTCTTAAAGCGTCAAGTTCGTCGTTCGTTAATAACCCCGTTCGATAACAATCGTACTTCTCGGCGGCGGGCATTAAAGTGAAACAATCGTCTTTATGCCACGGTGTCCCCGTATTCGTTATACGCCCGCCAACCATTTTGATATTTTGTAACTCCATATAAATGGACTTTGTGTATTCTCGTTCCGCTCGGCTCACACGGTCTTTTATATTTACAATATCGTCCGTATGCACCCAGTAAGCGTGCTTGCCCGTCAAACTGCCTTTTATACCTATGCCCAATAACTGCACCGCGCCCCTTGTCGTGTCCGAAAGGTTGGTCGTTATCTCGTTGCTGTTGGACTTCTTTATCTCAACAGGCTTGCCCCATAATTTATAACTTAAAAACTTTATCGTGTCGCTCGATAAAATCTTTCTCGTCTGTTCTATAATCTCCGTAACGTCGTCATCGGTCTTTCTGATGAAGATAATGTTTCGCTTCGGAAACAAAATCATATACAGCGCAAATGCCACCGATACACAAGTTGTCTTATAACTTCCGCGATGCGCTTGCAGTGTCCAGTCGTTCTTGCCAAACACAAGTTCCTGTATCCACTTGTTGTGGAGTTCTTTGTTTATCCCCGTAAATCCTAACCAATTCGCAACCTTGTACGGCTCGTCGATTAAAAGGTCAAGATATTTACGCTTTTCGTCCGTCAACATACGCTTCTATTTCGCCCGCAATCTTTGTGTCCCACTCTGTGATTTCCACTCTTTCAACGGGTTTCTGTCCTATCGTATCGCGGATAACTTCAAAAGCCTTTGTATCGCCCTTGCTTGCCTTTTCTACTTGTTTGGCACTTATTGCCGTCAAAAGGTCATACTTATCTCCGTTCTTATCGATTACTTCTTTCGATAAAAGCGTTTCGAGTGCTTCTCTAAAAGTCTTTTGTCTTTTCTTTTGCTCGCCCCTTGCTTTTCCCCCCATTGCCGCTATTCTTCGCCTTTCTTCAATAGGTCTTTCATTTTGCGGAATAAGGTTTTGCGGGTTGGTCGCTTTGCACGGCATTTTTTTACTCCTTTAATTTATTTTAACAGCGTTCTTTCCTGTAAATGTTTCCCAACGCTTAATGATAACGTCGCAATATTTTGGGTCAAGTTCCATACAATAGCATTTACGGTTTAATTGTTCGCAAGCAATCAAGGTTGAGCCACTGCCTCCGTATAAATCGACAATAATATTACACCCGTTGCCCCATTGATTTATTATATCAACTAATAATGTAACTGGCTTTTGTGTCGGGTGAACACGGTGTTGAGCGTCCTTTGCATTTTGACTTGATAAAAAGCCGAACCAATCGTGCCGTAACATACGGCGTTTATGCTTATTTTTACTCCATATCAACTCAAATTCGCTTCCGATTGCGTCCGCTTGACTTTCCTTCCGTTTATCCCAACAAAGCCACGCTCCATCGTTTTTATTAGGCAATAACTCTGCAAAATAATCCGCTCCAAATAAAAACACTTCTTTGCAATAACCGAAATTGTCAAAAAATGTTGATATTAATTCGGGCTTAAAATCGTCGTTGTCCCCAATAATTTTATCGTATTTATTCCCTCTTGTTCCGCCTTTTCTGCCAAGACTGCCAACTGCTCCACTAAAATCCGTATCAAGGCACATTCCGTAAGGTGGGTCGGATAATATCATATCGACTTGCTTTCCGTCCATAAGCCTTTCAACCGTTGCCTTGTCCGTGCTATCGCCACACATAAGACGGTGTTCGCCTAATTGCCATATATCACCGTATTGTGTTATCGGTTCGTTTTCCTCGTCAATCTCGGGTGCTTCGTCTTCTATAATTTCCGCATCGTCTTCGCCCGAATTGAAATCAAACCCAAAATCAAACCCGTCAAAATCCAATCCGTCGATTTCTTCTTCCAACAAATCAAAGTCCCATTCTGCAAGTTCGTTTGTCTTGTTGTCAAGAATACGGTATTTTTTCTTTTGTTCATCGGTCAACCCCGTTTTTCTTACGCACTCGACTTCTTTCCATTTTAACTTTTTAAGTGCTTTAAGCCTTGTGTGCCCCGCAAGGATAACATTTTCTTCGTCGATAACAATCGGTGAACAATATCCGCATTGCTTTATGCTTTCCGCAACTGCATCAACAGCGTTGTCATTTTTTCTCGGGTTGTCAGGATACGGTATTACTTCGTTAATGTTAAGTTTTATGATTTCCATTTGCCTTTTTCGCTATAACGCCAAATAGACGGACTGCTCCGCCTACTTTTTCGACCTATGTAATTTTAATTTAGAAGTCATAGGCAACTCCTTTCTTATGGATATACTTCATTATAACACGGTTTTTGTGTTTTGTCAAGCATAAATTATTTTTCGGATATTTTCTTTTTTGTAAACATAACTGCGGTCGTTTTTCTTGTCGATAATCAGCAGCGTGTCGGTTTGACTTATTTTTATATCATTTCGCTTGAAAGTTATCTTTCCTCCGTCCTTGAAATAAATCGTCATCGTTTCGTAATGATAATCGTCTCGGATTTTATAAGTCGAACACCCGACAAAAACGCCCAAACACACGATAAGAACAATCGCTATTAGAAGTTTTTTCATTTCTTTTGCTCCTTTACTTGTTTTGTCAACCAAATACTCCGTCCGACCATTACTCCGCCGAACACCATAAACATCAACGATATGCAAATGTATATCGCCTGCACTGCAATCGGAAAATGCTTCCAACATACCCCGACACATACTGCTGTTATCACCGACGATATTAACAAAGTTATGCCGTTCGCTCTTAACGCTCTGATTTGTTTCATTCTTCTTCTCCCAAATCTTCAACGTGCATCCACGATTGCGGGGGACGAGTTATTGACACAGGCACTTTGCAATCTTCGTCATACATACAAGCGGTGCTTTCATACCCCGATTTCTTACACGAGTTACACTTTTTCTTCGTATAAAACTCGCTCAATTCTTTCGGCTTGTCGTATATTTTTAAGTCGCTTATGTGCCAACCATAAAGGGTTTTGCCTTTGCCATAGTCTGCAACTTGCCTATATGTCAAACAAGTTTCAAATTCGTACCCGTTGTTCCAATAGTACACATAATCAAGTTCGCTCGCATTGTTACAAATAAATTCACCGATTACTCGTCCGTTCCACTTGCCTCTTTCTCTGAATATCCCTGCCCATATAATATCATCTTGTTTTTTCTCTTTGGTGCAATAAATATAACACTTAAACGGCGTTTCAATCTTCGGACGGGTTTTGCGCACTTCGATTGTCTTTTCTCCACTTGCTATAAGTTCTACATATTTAGGTTTTATACTCAATAATATTGACTTCATCATTCATACTCCTTTAACAGTTCGTCAAGAATATATTTACGCTTTGGTCAATAAGTTTATTGCTCGTTTGCAAAATCCTTGTTCCGTCCTCATATTCTTTTATGCACATTGTTTTCGCTTTCAACTCTTCCGCAAATTCTCTTACTCCGTCCTCTTTACCGCTTTCATAGCCGTCATTATATCCGTTATCCCACGCTTGCTCACAAGTTTCACAACCTTTCTCGTACCCCTCTTTGAACGCCTTTTGCATATCGCTTGCAAGGTCGCTTGTAAAAGTCTTGCGATAGCCTGCGTTGTAAAGTGCTTCTGCAATGTCGTTCGAGGTTGCAATTCCGTTCACTTTGCTCCGTGCATAGTATATTTCTCTTCTCATTTCTTCTATTTGTTCTTGTTTAGTCATTTTTGTATTCCTTTAAGAAAGCCTATTACGGTGTAAATTGCACAAAAAGCAAATTTTCCTGCGTCGTAGGTTAATTCGTCATCGTCAACACACACGATTTCGTCTGCTATTTCTTCAAGTTTTTTAATCATCTCTTGCCTTGTCATTTTTATTCCTCCAAATATTTCCAAAAGAGTTCAAACCCTTTTTCGGCAGGTTCTCCCTTAAAGGTTGATTGCTTTGCATTTTCATCTAATTCAACCTGTCTATCTATGTTGAGTTGTTCATTCTTGTGGAGTTGATATAACTTTTCTTCTGTTTTGAAAGGCACGATTGAATATTCGCGTCCACGATACTCATACCACCATTCAACATCGCCGTTTGTATTTATTGTTTTATACAAAAATTTTGATTTCGTCATTTTCGTACTCCCTTTTGTCTTTTCTTACCTTTATTATACACCCCCGTCCTGTGTTTGTCAATAGTTTTTCAACAGTTTTATAAATAATTTTTACCGAACACTTCCCGAAACTCGTCCACCGTCCAACCGTACTCTCGCATCGCCGCTTTTTGCCCGATTTGCTTTAAGCGTGTGTCCGCCGCCTGATTGTGATGTACTCCGTGCGGTGGCTCGTTATGACACCAATGGCACAAGTGAACGGTTAGTCCGTACTTTTCCGATTTCTTCCTGTTTGCCGTGCCGTTGAAGATATGATGTCGCTCTATCCACTCCGTTCTTCCGCAAATGTAACACCTATCTTCGCTATCGCCTTTGATTATAGATTTCATACGCTTTTATCCATTGCGAATTCTATGTACTCTGCTGTGTTGTCAATTCTGACCTTGTAACTATCGCCACGCAACGACGGATAGAGTTCCATAACCTTTCTTCTCGCTCGCCCCACGGTTTCCATTGACGGCAGTTCTTCCGCCTTTACCAAGTTCGCCAACTCGTTGAACGGTATGCTGACCGAATACCCGTACTTGTTCAACACAAACCCGTAAAGGACAAAATCGCAATCTCTTGCTCTCGGTTTTTGCTCCAAAATCTCTTTAACAATCTCCGCTGTGTTCCGTATCTTCATCGTCGTTTTCCCCCAATATTTCCATAAGTTTAGCAAGATGTTGTTCCTTGCGTTTGTTCGGGCTTTCGATTACAAGCCGAATATCGCCCTTTGTAAGCCTGTTATTGATTTCGTCGATTACTTTCTTTCGACCTTGCTTAATTCCGTCGTAATAACCTTTTGCGGGCTTTTGCTCGCCTAATGCTTGTTTGCCTTGTCCTTGACTTCCCGTCGTTTTGTTAAGCAACTGATAACCGAGTTCGTGGCACTTGCGTATCCACTCTTGCTCCAAATCGTTGAGTTCGCTTTCGGGACAATAAATGACTTTCTCGCATTTCCATTTGTCATCCTTTGCGAACGGTGCGCCGATGCCGTGTTTGCGCAAAGAAAAATCTATGTGTTGTTTATAACCCATAGGATGTTCCGCAAGTCGCGTAAGCACCTTTTTTGCCTGTCCCACATAAGCAAACTTGAAACCGTTGTCATCGTATCTCGTAAGGATATATATCCCGCTTTCGTCTTTAAGGTCGTAGTATTTCAGCCATTCTTTCTTATTCCGCTGTAAAATTGCGTATCGCTGTTTGTTGTTCATTTCCCGTTTTCCCATAGTGATTTCATTTCCGCCAATTCTTCGGGCGTTCTCGTGTCTATGCCAAGCCCTTGTGCTTCTGATACTATCCCGTCGATGAAAATTGCCATCTCTTTTGTGTCGTACTCGCTACTGCCTTTGTAAACCCTATAATGCGTAAACTCCACACCGTTTACCTTTCCGTATCCTGCAACTTCTGAATACTTGACAAACCCATTGATGTCGATGCCCGTTTTCACGCTTATGAGTTCGCCCTGCCCGTACTTCTTTAACATTTCAAAGTAAATCTCGTCTTTGCTCGCCCGCAGTTCGTCCGCAATCGCCGTGATTAAAACCCACGCATA